>Ga0209427_10008010_pt1 | contig 11915 bp, 10 predicted proteins | sample DeeMarSWOR136_30_FD_187465 | JGI IMG/M metagenome (GOLD analysis project Ga0209427, IMG submission 187465) | Marine sediment microbial communities from White Oak River estuary, North Carolina - WOR-1-36_30 (SPAdes) (version 2) | ecosystem: Environmental > Aquatic > Marine > Intertidal zone >... | reverse complement strand
AGCTTCTTGAACGCTGCCGAGCCGGTGACGTTGGTGCGCTCGCCGACGTTCACGAACATCGAGTCGTCAGTGATGTTGAGCGGTTCCAGCCCGGCGAGACGGCAGGCCGGTGGGATCTTCGGCAATGCGCGCGGTCGCACGTCCGCCACCGCCTTGGCGATGGCGGCGATATGCGGCGGGGTAGTACCGCAGCAGCCGCCGACGATGTTCAGGAAGCTGGACTGTGCCCAGTCCTTGATGTGCTCGGCCATGAATTCCGGTGACTCGTCGTAACCACCAAATTCGTTGGGCAGACCGGCATTCGGGTGGCTGGAGACATGCACGTTCGCGACTCGCGCCATTTCCTCCACGTACTGGCGCAACTGGGTGACACCGAGTGCACAGTTAAGGCCGATGCTGAGCGGGTGGGCATGGGCGAGCGAGTTCCAGAATGCCTCGGTCGTCTGGCCGGAGAGCGTGCGGCCGGAGGCATCGGTGATCGTACCGGAGATCATGATCGGCAGCCGCAGGCCGGTCATCTCGAAGTACTGGTCGACGGCATACAGCGCGGCCTTGGCGTTAAGCGTGTCGAAGATCGTTTCGACCAGAAGGATGTCGGCGCCGCCGTCGATGAGACCCCGCAGCGATTCGGTATAAGCCGTAACCAGTTGATCGAAGGTGACGTTGCGGAAGCCCGGATTGTTAACGTCCGGCGAAAGCGAGGCGGTGCGATTGGTCGGCCCGAGCACGCCGGCGACAAAGCGCGGCTTGTGCGGATTCTTTTTTTCGAACTCGTCGGCGACGGAACGCGCCAGGCGCGCGCCTTCCCGGTTCAGTTCGTACGCCAGTTCCTCCATGCGGTAGTCGGCGAGCGAGATCGACTGCGCGTTGAACGTGTTAGTTTCCAGGATATCCGCGCCGGCATCGAGGTAGGCGGCATGAATGTCGCGGATGATTTTCGGCTGGGTGAGCAGCAGCAGGTCGTTGTTGCCCTTCAGCTCGTGCTTCCAGTTCGCAAAACGCTCGCCGCGATAATCCTTCTCCTCCAGCTGGTAGCGCTGGATCATGGTGCCCATGGCGCCATCCAGGATCAGGATTCGCTCCTTGAGGAGCGCTTCGAGGCGGTCGAGTCGCACGCGGCGCGCGCTATCCGGAGCGACATAACGGGATGACGACATTTCTTCGCATTCTTCGCTCGAAAAGAGTGTCGGAGTTTACCGGAAAGAGGCACTGAATTCCGCGCCTGAAAGCACAACGCCCCGCTCAGGGCGGGGCGTTGCAAGGCTGGGCGAGGACCGTAGACTAGGCGGCGGCCTTGCCGTACTTCGCCTTTGCTTCGCGCGCTGCCTTGGCCTCTTCCGCCGAATAGGCCTTGCCGGACCAGAGCATGTGGTAGGCGATCTCTTCGTTGCCATTTTCGCAGAGTTCGAGCACCTGCTTGAACAGCGGTTAGAAGGTCTCGCTGCGGTGAGATTTCTCGTGGTCTTCGAGGGTTCGCCAGAACGTGACGATTAGCGCTTCCTCGTCCTTCATCGGGCTTTGCACGGCCTGGCCAATCGTCGAGCCTTCGTTCGAAATCGCACCGCTGTTGAGCGCCACGAAGCCACCGACAAACCCCGTGTCGGAATGGTAGGTCTTCACGTTCTCACACAGTACGGCGACCCGCTCTTGCAGATCATCGACCGTGTAATCGGGCTTGAGCACGACACGATTGATCGTGACAACTCCGTCGTTGGGAAATCCATTGATCAGTCCGACGCTCATTGAGATTACCTCCAGTGTTTCGCTGACGATGTATCATGATCTCCCGGTGATTGGCGCCCGGCTGTTCCCGGGAAATTCATAAGCGACCACGATTATAAAAAAGATGACTAAAACAGTCAACAATTGTTCTGGCCAGCAAGGACCCGGGCTGTTCCGGGGTCGGACTGCCTCTTTATCTGGACCTGGCTTGTTTGTGTCGGCGCGTTGGTATCAGCCCATCGCCGCTTCGAGGCGCATGCTGCCGTGAAGATTATCGAGGTGGCGGCTGATCCGGGCCACGGTCCGACAATTGCCGGTGTCGCCGAGAAGGAAGGCGTCGTTGATTTCTGGAGCGTCACTGCGCCGGCGGGCGATGGCGAGCGCCAGCTTTGGCACCTGCTGGTGAAGCCGGAGGCCTGTCAGGCCGTGCTGGATGCGCTGCAGTCAATCCTTGCCGACAGCAAGGGCGCGCGCATCGTGATGCTTCCGGTCGAGGCGACGCTTCCCCGGGTCGAGGAAAAGACACCGATTGATGAGGGCGAGGGCGGCAAGGCGGAGATTACCCGTGAAGCCCTCTACGAGTCGGTTGCCAAGGGGGCGCGACTCGACGCCAATTACCTCCTGATGGTTGCCCTGTCGACTGTGGTTGCAGCGATTGGACTAAACGAGGATAGCGTGGCGATTGTCATTGGTGCGATGGTAATCGCGCCGCTGCTGGGACCGAATCTTGCGCTGGCTCTTGCCACCGCCATGGGTGACGCGGCGCTCATGTATCGCGCTGCCACGGCCGGTATCCTCGGTCTCCTCCTGGCGCTCGGTTTATCATTTTTGATCGGCCTGGGTTGGGCGCCGGATCTTGCAAGCCAGGAGCTGGTCGCCCGCACGCGGGTCGGTATGGACAGCATTGCCTTGGCGCTCGCGTCGGGCGCCGCGGCAACGCTTTCATTGACGGCGGCGGTGCCAACCGCGCTTGTCGGCGTCATGGTGGCAGTCGCGCTCCTGCCGCCCACGGCAACGATCGGGATCATGCTTGGTGGCGCGCACTTTCCGGAGGTGTTCGGCGCCACGCTATTGCTCGCCGTGAATATTGTGTGTGTGAATCTCGCCGCGAAGTTGGTGTTCCTGTTGAAAGGCGTGCGCCCGCGCACCTGGCTCGAGAAGCGAAAGGCCAGCCAGTCGATGAAGCTCTACATCGGCTTCTGGGCGGTTTCGCTCATCGTTCTTATTGCAGCCATGCTGCTTTGGCAACGCGGCGTCGGGTAGGGGCTATTCCCCTAGCCGTACCTGATGAGACGAAAGCCCGAGCGTGAGGATACGCTGGACAAACTCCTCGTACTTGAGCCCGGCCTTCTCCGCGGAGAACGCGCATTCGTCATTCGCCGCGATGGCAGGGTTCGGGTTGGCTTCCAGCACGTACAGCTTGCCGTCAGGAGAAAGTCGAAGGTCGATGCGCGCATAGCCGCTTAGATCGAGCACCCGGTACACGCGCTTGCACAAACGCTCGATTCGTTCCGCCACGCCGGCCGCAAGCGGGCGCGCGAACACGTAATCAATTCCCCAGCGCTCCCGGTACTCGTGGTCCCACTTCACCTTGAACGTGGCCGCTTTTGGCTGTCCCTCCGGCACCTTGTCAAACACCAGTTCACGGATCGGGTACACGTCAAGACGCTGGTTGCCGACCACGGTGACGTAGAACTCTCGGCCGTCGATGTACTGTTCGGCGATCACGTCGCCCTTCGTCATCTCATGCAGCTTTGCCGCGCGCTCGCGCAACTGCTCTTCGTTTTCCACATAGGAAGACTGGGCAATGCCAACAGATCCCTCTTCGATGAGCGACTTTACGAACATCGGGTAGGGGAGTTTGCGCAATTTTCCGATCTTTTGGCGGTAGGGCAAGACGATGAAGTCAGGTACTTCGATGCGATGATAAGTCAGAATCTTCTTGGACAGCGCCTTGTCGCGCCCCAGTAGCAGACCGCGCGGGTTGCAGCCGGTGTAGGGCATGTTGAGCATCTCGAGATAGCTGACCACGTAGTAATCGAACGCGCTATTGCCGGCAAAGTCCTCCAGCAGGTTGAAGACGATGTTTGGTTTCCAATCCTCGATCACCTTTCTGATCGGCGCCAGGTCATCATAGACACCGACAATCTGCACATCGTGACCGAGCCTGAGCAGCGCCTGCTTGACGTCATACTCGCTCTGACACTTCTCGACGCGCGGGTCATCGCTACTATGAATGTCCTCCGGCGGGACGAGACTCCAGTGCACCAGCATCGCGACGCGCAGCTTTCTCATAGCGATATATGGAATCCGCCGCTGTGTAGCTTGTTCATTACGAGCCAGGTGATACAGGCGATCATTTCGTCCTTCATGGCGTGGTCATCGCGGGCCACGCGCAGATCGAGCTCCTTGCATCGCTCGGTCATTTCCTTTAGGACCTCGTTGATCCGATAGTCGTATTCCGAAGTCCACCGCCCCACGATATCGATGATCGGTTCGCGCATCCGCCGAATATAATGCCATGCCTTCTCGTTTGTCCGATGCTCGGGTGCATCGGAGAACAGTCGCTTGAGATCACGTTCAAAGAACTCCGGGCTGTCAGCGGCATAGCGCTGTTGTTTGTCTGAATAGTACTCGCGCAGGGTCTGGCGCATGTGATGAACAGGTTCGATGACGCGCCGGTTGCGGAAGCGCGGTTGTACTCGCCGGATCTCCTTCATCAACTGGTCGACGTATTCGAGCTTCTTCAGTGCGGGCCACCCCTTGTAGCGCCGACGCCAATCGCTGTTCGGTTTGAGCCAAACGGCGAATGTCTCGGCCCAGTCCTCATGGGGGTGTGCCTGGGCATACCAGTTGTCAAGATGGATGACGTAGCGCTTGCTGTAGGGTTTGGGCAGGTAGGTCTCGGGATATTTCTGGCTTGATGGCCCGAACATCTGCTGCCAGTCACGGCGACGATTCAGCTGGTAGGCGTTGAGCAGTGCATGGGCCGCTTCATGGCGCATGAGCTTGAGACACCATTCCTCGTTTCCACCCTCGACTTCAAGCATGAACTCGCGTTCGAGTCGGCGCAACCGCGGGTGCGCGAGGAAGAACGGAATAGCGATTCCCGGTACGCCGTCCGGCGTGTACCACTCGTTCGACAGCCAGAAATGCGGTCGAAAGACAAATTCGCGATGCCGCAACTCACGGTAGATCTGGCGAATGCATGCCTTGAGTTGGACGCTCTTCTCAACGCTCAGCCCAAGATCGCAAATACGAAGGTCGAGGAGCCTCTCGCGTGGGAACTTTGCCCAGCCGCGCACGACACGTTGCGCGGAGCGGCTGCGGCGAGTTTGTCTCGCGCGTCTCGTCGCACTGCGTCCCTTGCGCAAGCGTGGTCGACGCGTCCTGGTTCGCCGTTGCTGCTTGGGTCGGCGGCGTGCCTTCCTGGCCTGAGGCCGTGAGGAGCGGCGAACCTTGGTGCGCCGACGGGATTTGGTGCGCCGCGTCGTTTTGCGACGCGCTTTCGTGCGTCGGCGTGCCTTCCTAGCCTGAGGCCGTGAGGAGCGGCGAACCTTGGTGCGCCGACGGGATTTGGTGCGCCGCGCTGCTTTGCGACGGGCTTTCGTGCGGCGGCGAATCTTGCCCCGGCGCGGTTTTGGGCGGCGTCGTGACGGACTGGGCCGCCGATGCGAAACGCGTCGGCGCGGCTTTGGTCGACGGCGTTGACGGACCTTTCTCTTTTTTCGCTTCTTTGTCGCCATGATTGCTCACGCGCCAAACGATACATGCAGTATATCCGGGTAACGTGATTCGCGGCACGGCCCATCGGTGGTTTGCGCATTTTCGCCGGCGGCGCACCTGTATACGCCGTGCGATGACCACGCTCGGCCGGTCCGACTCCTAGCCAGGAATTGGTACTCCGCGGCGTGACTGTTCAGCATAACGACTCTTGAGACAGGGCCGGTGACATATAATGGGTGTGCCTCGCACCCGACAATTGCCCGTGCTCCGTCGAATCCTCTTCCCGTTGCTGCTCATAATTGGCGTAAACGCCACGGGTCGCGCGGAAACACCCGCTGAGGCTCCGGCGGTGGAGCCGGTGTCTAGCGCGCCCGAATATTTCGAAGAGCGCCCCAAATGGGAGCTTGCGATTGGTGCGACGGCGCTCAACATCCCCGACTACCGGGGCTCGGACGAGCAACGCAATTATCTGCTGCCATTCCCGGCCTTTTCCTATCACGGCGATATCGTGAAGGCCGATCGGTATGGCGTGCGGGCGGAATTCCTTCGTACCGATCGCGTGAAGTTCGATATCAGTCTGAATGCCGGACCGCCTGCAAAAAGTAGCGAGAATGCGGCGCGCACCGGTATGCCGGATATCGATCCCACGGTCGAAGCGGGGCCGATGGTGAAGGTTCTGCTCGCCGCGAGCGACGACCGAAATCACGCGTTCTCTTTGAGGCTTCCGGTGCGCGCAGTCATCAGTGTGCCCGGTTTCGATTACCGCGGCTGGGTGTTCGTGCCCTATCTCAACTACGATATATTCAATCTATTCGGCCAGAAGGGGCTGGAGTTTGGAACATCAGCCGGGATCATCTACGGTGATGAGAAGTTCCATGACTACTACTATCAGGTTGCTCCCGAATACGCGACGCCGACGCGGCCCAGCTACGACGCCAAAGCGGGCTACAGCGGGACGCAGTTTACCGTGACGCTCGGCAAGCGCTTTGAATCTTTCTGGGTGGGCAGCTTTGCGCGCTACGAGAATCTCTCCGGAGCGGTTTTTGTAGACAGCCCGCTAGTGCGCAAGGAGCATTCGTTCATGGCGGGTGTGGCGATGACGTGGATATTTGCCAAGTCGAGCGAGATGGTGAGAGTACCTCTGGACGTGCTGCGATAATGGCGAGAGCGTGAAAGTATGTACGACGTCAATACACCCGAAGAGTACATGCGTCTGCTCGAGCAGACCATTTATGAGGTCGACGACCTCATGCGTTGCGCCGAGGATGAAGGCGACGTGGATCCTGAACTCACCAGTCAGCTTGCCTCCCTGCAGGCAATACGCCATAGCCTGGTGAAACTTGCCGCGCAGCTTGCCTCGGGAGATCACGAGTTCGGCAAGGGCAAGGAGTTGCCGTTTATGGGGGAGGTGCGCAACGCGCGTTATCTTCCGTTTCGGCCCATGTTTGATGCCCTGAACTCTGCCTACCGCAAGGGCTTCGGGTCCGAGGAAAATTGAGGCGACAGGGCTTTGCCGGTAACATCACTGCATGTCCGGCAACAGCATTGGCAGGCTCTTCACGGTTACCACTGGAGGTGAGTCGCACGGGCCAGCCCTGGTTGCTATCGTCGATGGTTGTCCCCCAGCTCTCGAGCTTTCCGAGGCCGACCTGCAGCCTGATCTTGATCGGCGCAAGCCCGGGCAGTCGCGCCACACCACCCAGCGCAAGGAAGCCGATGCGGTAAAGATTCTTTCCGGCGTTTTCGAAGGCAAGACTACCGGCGCGCCGATTGCGCTGTTGATCGAGAACACCGACCAGCGCTCGCACGACTACTCCAAGATTATGGATCGGTTTCGCCCGGGCCATGCTGATTACACCTATCAGCAGAAATATGGTCTGCGCGATTATCGGGGTGGCGGGCGATCGAGCGCGCGCGAGACGGCGATGCGCGTGGCCGCTGGCGCTATCGCCAAGAAGTGGCTCAAGGAAGCGTATGGCACGCTGATCCGTGGCTATCTTGCACAGCTCGGGCCGATTGTGCTCGAGCTTAAGGACTGGAACGCAGTTGGGCAGAACGCCTTCTTTTCCGCCGACCCGGCACGGATACCGGAGCTCGAGAAATTTATGGACGATGTCCGTGCGGAGCGCAACTCAATCGGCGCGCGCGTCAATGTCGTGGCCTCGAACGTACCGGTGGGGCTTGGCGAGCCGGTCTTTGACAGACTGGACGCTGACATTGCGCACGCCATGATGAGCATCAATGCGGTCAAGGGTGTCGAAATCGGCGCCGGGTTTCGCAGTGTTGAGCAGAAGGGCACGGAACATCGCGACGAAATGACGCCACAGGGATTCCTGTCGAACCACGCCGGCGGCATCCTCGGCGGGATCTCGACCGGTCAGGACATCACCGTGAGCATTGCGCTCAAGCCGACTTCTAGCATCCCGGCTGCAGGTCGCTCGATCAACGTTCGCGGCGAGCCGGTCGAAATTGTTACCACCGGTCGGCATGATCCGTGTGTCGGCATCCGTGCCACGCCAATTGCCGAGGCGATGCTTGCCATCGTACTGATGGATCACGCCTTGCGTCATCGCGGCCAGAACATGGATGCAACGAGCGCAACGCCGAGAATTCCGGGCAGCGCGCCGGCCTGAATCACTGCGACGCTCGGCCCGGTATTGATGTCGCACGCCATGCCGTATTGGCGCCTGAGTGGTTTCTACTTCTTCTACTTCGCGGTTCTCGGTGCGCTGGTTCCGTACTGGGGCCTTTACCTCAAATCACTTGGTTTTGGTGCCGCAGCCATCGGCAACCTGACGGCGTTGTTCATGCTGTCACGCATCGTGGCGCCGAATGTCTGGGCTTGGGTCGCCGACCATCGCGAGAGTCGCATGGCCGTGGTACGTACCGCGGCGTTTCTGACTGTCGCCACATTTGCCGGCGTGTTCGTGGGTACCGGATTTTGGTGGCTCGCTGTTGCCATGCTGGTTTTCAGCTTCTTCTGGAACGCATCGCTGCCGCTGCTCGAGGTGTTCGTGATGAATCACACCGCCAGGCGTCCGGGCGCGTACGCCCATGTGCGGCTATGGGGTTCGATTGGATTCATCGTAACGGTGTTCGCGCTCGGGCCGTTGATCGATGCCCGCGGCCCGTGGTGGATACTGCCGAGCATGGTTGTGCTGATGGCGGGGATCTGGCTCTTCAGCCTGACGTTGCCCGAGACCGAGATGAAGGGGCAGGCACCCCACCCCGAACCGCTGCTGCGGGTCATTCTGCGCCCGGAGGTGCTGCTGTTTCTCGTTGCTTGCCTGCTGATGCAGGTCAGTCACGGACCTTACTACACGTTCTACAGCATCTATCTGGAGGCGCAGGGATATAGCAAGACTCTGATCGGATCACTCTGGGCGTTTGCGGTACTGTGCGAGATCGGTGTATTCCTGTTGATGCCGCGTATCCTGGCCGAATTTGCGGTTCGCACGGTGCTGGTGGCGAGCTTCGCGCTGGCAGCACTGCGTTGGTTGCTGATCGGTTTTTTCGTGCAGTCGCTTCCGGTGCTGGTATTCGCGCAGGTATTGCATGCGGCCACGTTTGGCAGTTTCCATGCCGCCGGCATCCAAACCGTCTATCGCTTCTTCACGGGGCGGCACCAGCACCGCGGGCAGGCGATCTACAGCACCGCCAGCTTCGGAATTGGGGGCGCCATCGGCAGCTTTTACAGTGGGCAGACCTGGGAGGCGCTCGGCGCGGCCACGACGTTCGCTCTGGCGTCTGTGTCTGCCGCCGTAGCGGTTGTGGTTGCGCTGCGTTTGCCTAGCGCACGGACCTGAACCGGTGCGATCGTCGCGCCGAGTCGATCGAGACGACCGAGGCGGTCGGCGGGGTGGCGCGAGGTTTGGCTTCGCGGGCTGGCATCGCGTCTTCCGCGAATGCACGATCGAGGGCGCGGCAAAGCTCCTCGAGGAACCGGTAGGTGCAGACGTCGGTACTTCCGGAGCGCAGCGTTTCGAGTCGCAGCGGACCGAGGGCATTGAAGGTCGCGGCATGTGTCACCGGATCGGCCAAACGTTGGCAGCGGTTCGCCGCGAATATCGCGCGCACCAGTCTAATCATCAGTTCATGGTGCACGGCGGAGCCATCGAAGATGTCCTTGATGCCGCGCGAAGAGGGGTTCAGCGGCAAGTGCTGGTAGCCCAGACGTTCTTCCAGCGTCTGCATCAGGTCAAGGAAGTTCATTGTGTTTCTCTTACCACCCGGATCATTGCCTGGGCCGCGTTGGAAAGCGTGTGCGCCGCGTGCGTGACAATCCCGAGGCGCCGTTCGATCACAACCTTTCTAATCTGAAGCACGCGCAGGCTGTCGTCAATCATGGTACGTGGCAACGCGGTCCAGCCAAGTCCAATCGAGGCAAGCATCTTCAGCACCTCGAGGTAGTTGGTGGCCATACCGATGCGAATGCGATCGCGCAGAGCGCCAAATGCATTCAGGATGAGTTCTCTGGTGAAGGTCCCAGGCCCGGGAAGAATTGCCGGGTAGTCGAGCAGCATCGATGGCGCGATTGTCGTGAGGCGCGCGAGAGGATGTTCCGGGCTCACGACCAGATTGAGCGGGTCATCCCACAGTTTTTCGGTCGTCAGTGGCCCCTGCAACGAGGGCGGCAGCGTCACGATCGCGAGCTCGAGGTCGCCCCGCGAGACGGCGGCGCAGGCCTTCTCCGAATCCATGAAACGCAGATCAAGGTGAATTCGAGGATAGGTGCCGTGGAAGCGCTTCAGCGCGGGCGGAAGGCGGTGCAATCCTATGTGGTGGCTTGTGGCGAGCGCGAGCGGCCCGGCGACCTCGCCCGACAGGTTGGTGATCGAGCGGCGAATGTCCTCAAGCTCGCGAAGCAGCGCATGCGCTCGCTCGAGCAGAGCGTGTCCTGCCTCGGTGAAACGAACCCGGCGACCGATGCGGTCGAACAAGGGAGTGCCAAGTTCGGATTCCAGGCCTGCAATGCGTTTGCTAACCGCCGGCTGAGTGAGGAAAAGGCGCTCGGCCGCGCGCGAAAAGGACCCGGTCTCCGCAACCGCGAGAAAAGCCTGAAGTTCTGGGATATTCATAACTATAGGAAATGAAAAGTATATCAATAATGAATTTGAGTTATTTATAGGCGGTGGCTAATATTTTTGCAACCTGAGGGCGCAAAGAATGGGCACGACGCTTTACGACAAGCTTTGGGACGCACATGTCGTTCGTGAAAACGCGGACGGCACGGTGCTTCTTTATATTGATCGTCATCTCGTTCATGAAGTAACCAGCCCTCAAGCTTTTGAGGGGCTCAGGCTCGCCGGCCGCAAGGTCTGGCGCATCGATGCCAATCTCGCCACCGCAGACCACAACGTGCCCACTACCGACCGCGTACACGGCATCGCTGACGCCGTGTCCCGGCTGCAAGTTGAGACGCTTGACGAAAATTGCCGTGCTAATGGCATCACGGAATTCGACATGACGGACCCGCGCCAGGGCATCGTGCACGTGATTGGCCCCGAGCAGGGCGCAACGCTTCCCGGTATGACGGTGGTGTGCGGCGATTCGCACACGTCAACACATGGCGCGTTCGGCGCGCTGGCATTCGGGATCGGCACCTCCGAGGTGGAGCACGTACTGGCGACGCAGTGCCTCATTCAGAAGAAAGCCAGAAACATGCGTGTTCGTGTGGAGGGGGTTCTTGGTTCCGGTGTGACCGCGAAGGATGTGGTGCTTGCGATTATCGGGCGAATCGGAACCGCGGGCGGGACCGGCCATGCGATCGAGTTCGCCGGGTCAGGCATCGAGTCGCTCTCGGTCGAGGGTCGTATGACCGTTTGTAACATGGCAATCGAGGCTGGGGCGCGTGCCGGAATGATCGCGGTTGATCACAAGACCATCGAGTACTTTCGGGGGCGACCGTACGCACCGAAGGGCGAGATGTGGAATCGGGCCGTGGCCGCGTGGCAGAAATTGAAAAGCGATTCCGACGCGCGCTTCGACAAGGAAGTGGTGCTCGAGGCCTCCGCTATCCAGCCGCAGGTGACCTGGGGCACCTCGCCCGAGATGGTGGTAGCGGTTGATGCCGTGGTGCCCGATCCCGCCAAGGAATCGGATCCTGTCAAAGCCGGATCTATGCGGCAGGCATTGAAGTATATGGATCTGCGTCCCGGTACGCCCATTCGCGAGATCCGCCTCGACAAGATCTTCATCGGCTCCTGCACGAATTCACGCATCGAGGACTTGCGCGCCGCGGCGTCCGTGGTGCGAGGCAAACGGGTGTCGGCGAACATCAAGCTCGCGATGGTAGTGCCGGGATCTGGGCTCGTGAAGGCACAGGCCGAGCGAGAAGGCCTCGACCGGATCTTCCGCGAGGCCGGTTTTGAGTGGCGCGAGCCCGGATGCTCGATGTGCCTTGCCATGAATGCGGACCGGCTGGGGCCTGGCGAACGCTGCGCCTCCACTTCAAACCGCAATTTCGA
>Ga0209427_10008009_pt1 | contig 11915 bp, 9 predicted proteins | sample DeeMarSWOR136_30_FD_187465 | JGI IMG/M metagenome (GOLD analysis project Ga0209427, IMG submission 187465) | Marine sediment microbial communities from White Oak River estuary, North Carolina - WOR-1-36_30 (SPAdes) (version 2) | ecosystem: Environmental > Aquatic > Marine > Intertidal zone >... | reverse complement strand
TGTATCGTAGCCCAGATTTCCTGTACTGTCGACAGTCTGGATATCCCAGCCTGAGTCTGCCAGGGCCGCGTTGGATGGCCAAGGACCGGCCAACAATAAAACTGCTATAAAGGAGTGCAAAAGGAATTGCCTCTTCATCTTTTTACCTCCTAAAAAATTGTTATTAAAGCCATAGCGCTAACAAAAACATCTCAACTTATGTCCCATAATAACAGATAAAGGGCGTTAAGACAAGGGAAATCCGGCTGTTTGTCAATTTTTAGGGGTCTAACTGAATATGCAGATAGTTACGGCACGGCCATTTTGGTATTCGACGGTTTGCGATGGCCGGCTGTTACACAAATGGTTTTAACAGTTCAATTAACTGGGGAATATTTTCTCCGATGGTTTTCCAGATTCGCTCCTGTTTGATTTCGCCGTATTCGTGGATCAAAACGTTGCGCTGGCCTATAATCTGCCGCCACGGGATTTCAGGATGAGCATTGCGGAAAGAGGCAGATACCCTGCTTGCCGCTTCACCAATAATCTCCAAAGACCGTTCGACCGCCAGTTGTGTTTTTCTGTCCGTTGAGTACTGGGAAAAATCCTGGTTGGAACATAGTTGTTCTACCGTCCGGGCGGCATCGAGCATATCCCATAAGTAAGCGGCGTCTCTGGGGTCAGGCTGCATATATTACCTCATTGTTGTCGAGAATCGCCCGTCTTCGAAACGGATTTCGCAAGGAATCTTTTTCGACTAAATCGACCTTTCTTCCGAAAATAGTCTGAAGCTCGTCAATCATATCCACAAAATCGAACAGTCCCCATCCGTCATCTTCCTTGAAACTGACCAGAACATCAATATCGCTATCAGGGTGAAATTCGTCCGACAAAACGGAACCAAATAGAGCCATCTCCGAGATTTTCCATTTGAGGCAGAAATCCTCTATTTTTTTCTGCGGTAATTTAATTCTAATTTGCCTCATATACTACCTCTACGAAGTATTGTACTCACAATGACAGCAAAAATCCAGATTTACACCAAAATGCTGTTTCAGGATACCTTCTTGTGTAAACATTTATTATTCCCGTTCTCGCGTTTTACAATGAGCCTTATCATACATAGATCGCTTCCTTATCGATCCTGTTTTATACCTGTCATATTCTGTTTTGGTGGATATTCTACCTAATTCTGTTTGGTTTGCACGACTTAATCCGGGGAATCAGGTTCAATCGCCTTTCTTATATCTTTTGTGCTTTTTTGCGGCTAAATGGTCGCTTTTCTTTTTGCTCGACTCGACGAGGACAAACTCCGGCAGCTCTTTTAATTCCCGCAACTGGTCCCGCAGGAAGGCCGCCCGCTCGAAGTCCAGGGCCTGTGCCGCCTCGAGCATTTCCTGTTCAATCTGGCCGGCCAGCTCAACTTTTTCATATTCACGGTCGCTGAACCGGACCGCCTGTCGGGCAATCTGCCTTGCTTTTATCTGCTGGGAAAGGCTTTTGCGGATTTCCTTTCTTATCGTTTCGGGCTTGATATTGTGTTCTTTATTGTATTTTAACTGGATTTTGCGGCGTCTTTTTGTTTCGTCGATGGCTTTTTGCATCGATTTGGTGACGGTATCGGCATACAAAAAGACGGTGGCGTTGATGTTTCTGGCGGTCCTGCCGATTATTTGTATCAGCGAGGTTTGACTTCGCAGGAAACCCTCCTTGTCGGCATCGAGAATCGCTACGGCCGAGACCTCCGGCAAATCCAGACCTTCCCGCAACAGGTTCACTCCGACCAGAACATCAAACTCGCCGTTGCGTAAATCTCTCAGTATATCAATTCTTTCGAGTGTATTGATTTCGCTGTGCAGATAACGGCATTTGAATCCTTTTTTCTTTATAAAGCCAGCCAGGTTTTCGGCCATCCTTTTCGTGAGGGTAGTAACGAGCGTTCGCTCTTTGGCCTTGACACGTTTGGCGATTTCATCGAGCAGATGCGGGACCTGATTTCCGGCCGGTTGTACGAAGATTTCAGGGTCGACCAGTCCGGTCGGCCTTATGATTTGCTCGACAACCTCATTATTGCATTTTTCCATCTCGAAAGGTGAAGGCGTCGCAGAGACAAAAATGACTTTGGACCAGTTCTCCTGAAACTCCTCGAAACGCAGGGGCCTGTTGTCCAGCGCGCTGGGCAATCTGAATCCGTGTTCGACAAGCACTTCTTTTCTGCTTCTGTCGCCGGCCCACATTGCCCGCAATTGTGGAATGGTAACATGTGATTCGTCGATGAATAAAATGAAATCTTTCGGGAAATAGTCAATCAGCGTGTATGGTCTTGCCCCGGGAGGGAGGCCCGAGAGGTGCCTGGCGTAATTTTCAATCCCGCTGCAATAGCCTACCTCCTCTATCATTTCGATATCATACATCGTTCGGGCCTGCAGCCGCTGTGCTTCGAGTAGTTTTCCCTGTTGTTTCAATTCCTGCAGACGCTGTTGAAGCTCGACCTGTATGCTCGCCACGGCAGAGTCGATTCTGTAGCCGGGCATGATGTAGTGCTGGGCCGGGTATATAAAGACCTGTTCCTCGTCGGCCAGTGTTTCTGCTGATATGGGATTTATGTAGCTGATTTTTTCTATTTGATCACCGAAGAATTCGATACGGACTGCAAAGGATTCGTAAGAGGGATAGAGCTCGACCACATCGCCGCGGACCCTGAATGTCCCCCTCTGGAAGTCGAAATCATTTCTTGTGTACTGGATGTCGGCCAGTCTGCCAAGGAGGTCGTTTCTTTCCATAGAGTCGCCCGCTCGGACCGCGACTACGGAAGCCTTATAGTCTTCGGGCGAGCCGAGGCCGAAGATGCTGGAGACGGAAGCGACGATAATCACATCATCTCTTGTTGACAGACTTGTCGTGGTGGAAAGGCGGAGCCGATCGAGGTCAGCATTTTTGGAAGCGTCCTTTTCTATGTAAATATCGCGCTGCGGTATATACGCTTCGGGCTGGTAATAATCGTAATAGCTGACAAAATACTCGACGGCGTTTTCGGGAAACAGCTCCTTGAATTCCTCGTAGAGCTGGGCGGCCAGTGTCTTGTTGTGGGATATAACGAGCACCGGCAGATTAAACTGGGCTATGACGTTTGCCATTGTGAAGGTTTTGCCGCTGCCTGTGACGCCCATAAGTGTCTGGAATTTTGTGCCCGTGCGCAGACCTTCAACGAGCCGGCTTATGGCATCCGGCTGGTCGCCGGCGGGCTTATACTCGTTATTGAGTTTGAATTGTGCCATTTGCAGGCCTGTGCTCCGATTTTTCGAAAAATAGCGGTTCCCAAAACAACCTATTTTATGCCGAGAGGGGGAAAAACTCAAGTACAAGGAATTCACCCTGACCTAATATTGCACAATTAGTACGCTTTTTAGAAATGGGGATTGTATGTGAGATTGCAAAAAATTGCACAATTCGCCGGCTATAAATTGCACTTGCTTAAAGATTGGTATTAACAGCGGCTTCTATTGTTCTTGCGGAGACGACGTATCAGATTCCGATTCAGGTTTCGCTTTTTTCTTTGATTTTTTCTTTTTCTTTGCTTTTTTCTTTGTCTTCGGCTGGGGTTTTTCCGGCTGAGGTTCGGTTACTATCGGCTCAGTTTCGGCTTGCTCAGAAACCGCCGGCTCAGTTTCGACTTCCTCAAAAGCTGTAGGCTCCGTTTCGGCTTGCTCTAAAATCGTTGGTTCTGTTTCGGCCTGATCGTAAACCGTTGGCTCAGTCTCGGCTTGCTCGAAGACCGTCGGCTCAGTCTCGGCCTGCTCGAAAACCGCAGGCTCGGTTCCGACTTTCTCGAAAACCTTCGGCTCCGTTTCGGCTTGTTCAAAAACAATTGGCTCAGTTTCGAGTTCCTCGAAAGGTGAATAAACGTCCTTTAGGTCGATATTGTCAACTTTTTTGCGCATAAGCGAATAGATTATGGTATTTGCAGTGAAATAGAAACTTATTATAAAAGAAACCACCAAAACGACAACAGCCACCAGAAGCAAGTATACAACAACGGCGGCGAATTTTTCCGACCAATTAGCGGCTGATAAATCCGGCAGAACGACCAGGTTTGGGAAGGTTGGTGCCGGCCAGATAGTGGTAAGTTTCTTGTTGTTACCGAGTATGCCAAGCTGTAAAAACAGATGTGTACACCAGATCAGCAAAAAGGCAAAGAATCGAACGAATATATAACAAAGAGAACCATAAACGGCGGCTATGGCGGTATAAAATCCCATCCGCCAGGGTCTTGCATATACATAACTGAAAGAGCGGCTTATTGCGTCCAAACAGTCCGAGCCGTCATAGGCCACGGCGGGAAACATCAGGCTAAATCCTGCAACTGTTCCTATCGAACCCAATGCTAAAACCGCACCTGCAAACAAAGCCAGAAGCATGAAGATGGCCACCATCAAGTCTCCAACCCATCGAATGTTGCCAATCAATCCCAAAAGGGAGATGAACAGACCAATGATGATAATTATCACCATCGGTAACAAAGGCGATGTCACAAGACTCGTGAATTTATTTATACTGAAACGAATCGCCTCGGTGAGGCCGGGTTTTTCATCCTGGGCGAATTGGAGCGCAGAAATTCGGCAGATGGCCCCGCCGGCAATGGAAAACACCACGAGTTGTATCAAAAAGAATATGATGCAGTAAACCGGGTGCTCATTCACTGCCCATGTCAAAGCCTTAAAATAATCCCTGATATTCGCCATCACATCAGGCAGGTCGAATGCAAAAAGGCGGTCTAATGCGTCGTGATACTTTTTTGAGCCGAAATGCCAAAGCGTGGAAAAGACACCAGTGCGCTCACCAGTTTTGTCGGCACTTTTAATGAATGCTTCCAACAGGTCCGGGTTGATCATATAGATATCCAGCTCTGTCTGTGTCACTTTGCCTTGTGGACCTTGTTTATGTTTAGCTCTAACCGTGTTGCTAAAGTCCATAATCGAGCCCGCAAGGTATATACTGGTCACCGCCAAAAAGGCGATAATCAGTTTGCTTGGCTGTATGGCCATTCGGAAGGTCTGGAAGATTTTCAGAAATAAAATATTTTTAAATATATTAGAGGAATCTTTTTCGTCGCCCATCTTGTGTCCTTTCAAAAAGGCCTACTATCATCCTGTTTTTAACCTCCATAAAGGAACATTAAATATATAATTGTTATCTGCCGGTTTCAACAGATTTTTTGGCTTTTTATTTGTCCTTTATTGCTTATGCTACCGTCCATCCAGTCCGGTATCGGACAGCTCGCCGGCCTCCTGAGACTGGGATATCTTATACTGTGCGTCCAGCCAGGCACCCAGATCCACCAGCTTACATATCCGTGAGCAAAAGGGATAGAATTTTATCACTTCGGATTTCTCTTGTGGTTTTGCCTCAATAGTTTTATGACAGATTGGGCATTTGTGTTTCATAGTGGTGTATTAGTTTACCCTTTATAAGAGCAAAATAAAATATTTTTTGCCCGATTTACAAGGGGATAAAATTAATGAGGCGGACGTGGACATAGAGGTAACCGAGCTTTTTTCGGCATGTTTATTATTTGATTTGACAAGCCAAAGCCGACATTAGCTTTCGGATTATTATTCCTCTAACTCGTCCTCACTTCCATAATCCTGCAGTTCCGGCATTGGCTCCTCTCGCCCTTTTACAAGTCCTTGTTCGAGCATTCGGGCATATTCGACACAGTATCTGGCCCAGGGCTGTGCCTCAAGGCGTGCCTTTCCTATTTGTTTGCCTGTACCTTCACATAAACCGTAAGTACCCTGCTCAGTACGCTGCAGGGCGTCGTCAATTTCTCTTAGCAGTTTTCTTTCGCTATCCATCAAACCCAAAGCAAATTCCTGCTCGTAGTTATCTGTACCGATGTCAGCCATGTGTATTGGCATACTTGACAGGTCACCGCTTGCATCCAGCCGGGATTTTTTAAGTGTCTCTCCTTCCATCTCGTATACGTTGGAGATAATCTCTCGACGTTTTTGTAACAATAATTGCTTGAAATGCTCTATAGCGGCGGCACCCAAGCGACTTTTCCTGGTCCGAGTCGGTCTGTTTTTTTTCCTTGTTATCTTTTTGCGATTCTTTGCCACTTCTTACTATACCTTTCTTACTACTGCAATGTTTTTCTCAAGGTCTATAGAAGCTATGATTATAACATATTAATTTGTTCTTTACATTATATTTATTTTAACGAAATCCCATTCCAGACATTTTCAAAAATGTGCCGTTATGCCTGTCAAATCGTGGATTAAAAGTCGCTGAAACAGCCGTAACATCTTATTTTACAGATAGATACGGATAGTGTCACCGCGGCCCTTTCTATACACCGCTGTCCGGTTTTCGGCTGATTTGGCCTCCGTCTTTCGCAAATTTACCCAAAGGAATAAAGAATTTTTCCCGGTCGATCCTGCCGGTAAATCCTCTGACGCCAAAGACTCTTTCGATCTGTTCGGCCGAAAAGACATCCGCTGCATAGCCATATTGGTAGCTGCTGTCGGGACCAAGGAGCAAGCAGGCGTCTGCGTATTGGGCCCCCATGTTGATGTCGTGCGTTACGGCTACGATTGTTTTTCCTTTTTCCTTCTGCATGGTTTTGAGCAAATCATATATTCCGACCTGATGTTTCAGGTCCAGGAAGGCAGTCGGTTCATCCAGAAGTAAAATAGGAGTATTCTGTGCAAGTGCCCGTGCGATGAAAACCCGTTGCCGCTCACCTCCGCTTAATTCCGCGAGGGTTCGTGAGTTGAATCGGGCCGTATCGGTCATTTCCAGGGCTTCGTTTATAAACTTCCTGTCGGCCTGACTCTCAAATCCAAACGTACCCAGATATGGCGTTCTTGCCATCGATACTACCTGTGCCACTGTGAAATCGAATACCGGGACAAATTCCTGTCGAACGACGGCAATCTTCTGTGCAAGCTCCCTGACCGAATACGCTTCTATAGTGGCCGTGTCGATTTTTATGGAGCCGGTTTTGGCTGAAAGCAGCCCGCAAAGAAGATTGAGCAACGTTGTTTTACCTGCGCCGTTTGGACCTGCTATCGCCAGAAATGTACCTGATGTTACCTCGAAGCTGACATCCTTCAATATCGGCTCCTGCGTCCTGTAGGCGAAACTTAGATTTTCAACCTTAATAATACTACTCATTTTAACCAGCTAACTTTTCTGCTGTATTTTGCCAGCAGGAAGAGGAAGAACGGCCCGCCGGCAATAGCTGTAATCACACCCACCGGTAGCTGCTCCTGGCCGAAGACCGTCCGGGCGAGCGTATCGGCGATAACCAAAAATATGCCCCCGATTATCCCGCTGAGAGGCAGCAATTGACGATGGTCGGGCCCAAATATCAACCGAACTCCATGAGGGATGATAAGGCCTACAAAACCCACGAGACCGCTGAGACTAACCGCAACAGCGGTTATAAAAGCTGCAAAGCCAAAGGCTGCTGCCCTGGTCCTTGTTGTATCAACTCCAAGCCCCTTTGCCTCCTCTTGGCCGAGGGTCAGAACGTTTAGCCTGTGAGAGATGCAAAATAGGGCGAATATTCCTGCGAGGATACAGGCTGCGCTAACAGCCAGTACAGAGAGGCTTTTTTCTGTTATGTTGCCCATGAGCCAGAATATTGTCAGCCGCAGTTGGTCGCTTTTTGCGATTGACGTTAAGAACATAATCACCGCGGAAAAGAATGCGTTAATCACGACGCCTGCGAGCAGCAGGCTTGTCACCTGAGATTTGCCGGTAAAACGTCCGATGAACCAGACCAGCCAGACTGTCCCAAGGGCCCCGGCAAATGCAAAAACCGCCATTGGTGAGCCGGCCCAGAAGCTCCACGTGATACCGGATATAACCGCTGTGATAACTCCCAGTCCCGCACCGCTTGATATTCCGAGGATATAGGGATCGGCGAGGGGATTTCGTAGAATCGCCTGCAATATGACGCCTGAGCATGCGAGGGCCGCTCCCACCAGTGCAGCCAGAATCACCCGCGGTAATCTAACGCCGACAAAAATTTCATAATCAATGTTTTCTCCAGGCTTCTGACCGGGACCGGCGAAGACCTTCTCTAACGAAATCTTCCGTGATCCTTCTGGCAGGTGTATTTTCCCCGTTAAAGTGCATAATGCCATTACCACGACCAGCACTGCCAGACATATTACAATTCTAATCGCCAATTTTTCTGATGTCAGCATTTCAGCCATCGATTTATCTAACCTGTTGCGCGGCGTTTTGTTTCTGTGCATAAATATCCGGGTGTAAGCAGTGGGCTATCAATTCTACGCCCTGGCATAACCTTGGTCCTAATCTTGTGACGGTATCCGGCTGGACGACGTAAATCCTGTTGTTTTTGACAGCCGGCAGATGTTCCCATTTGCTCCAGAATTTCTCTGCGGCCTTTTGCTGCTCGGCTATATCGCTTTTTCCCATCGCCGACTGGATTATTGTCTCGGCACCGCAGGCCAGAATCTCCTCTGTTCCTATGGATGGGTACTGTTGAAGAGTATTACCAATGGCATTTTCTCCACCGGCCAGCTCAATCAATTCGTTTATAAACGTATTTCTGCCGGCCACGCGTAAAGGTTCGGCTTGAACGATCCACAAGACCTTGACTTTATTAACGGAACCAAGTTTCAATTGCAAATCATTTAGTTGACTGTTGATATTTTTTAACAATTGGCCGGCTTTGTCGTTAGAGTCTGTTGCGGTGCCGATTTTTTGAATCGCAGTTAAAAGTTCGTCAATCTTTTCTATTTTTAGAGTCAGAATCCGATAGCCCAGCCTTTTTAAGCTGTCTGCAACGGCTTTTTGCTGCTCGAACCACAATGTAACGACCAAATCCGGCTTAGCAGCTAAAATCGCTTCGGTATTTGGCTGCCAGAAGTTCCCTATTTTTTTCTTCTCAGCCGCCTTTAGAGGATAATCGCAGTCGTTGGATACCGCGACGATTTGTTCGTCCAGCTCTAACGCAAAAAGGATTTCAGTAAGATTCGGAGCGAGCGAAACAATTCTTGCAGGTTTACCCGGCAGGGGGGGAGCATAGTGTTTTTGAACCTGCGGAAAACCGAATATAACAAAGCCGGCAACAGCCAGGCACAGGATTATCGCCAATAGCCACCATAACTTCTTCATTACGTTCTCTTAAACTGCTTTTGAAGGTCGCTTAACGAAAATTTTATCGTAGTGGGCCTGCCGTGAGGGCAGCGGCTTGCGCTTTCTACTAATTCTCTGTCCGCAAGCAGCTGCTCCATTTCGTTGTCACTTAGCTTTTGGCCAGCCTTGATAGCCGCCTTACACGCAGCCATATTCAAGACCTCATCGAGCAATCTTTCCGGGTCGAGGCTAATGTCCTTGCGGCAGAGCAAATCGATTAAATCCTGAATAAAATCGAGCAGTGCCGCCTTTGCCAGCAGGGTGGGAAAGGCCTGTATAGCCATCGTCTTCGGGCCAAACGGTACAAGCTCGATACCCAGTTTTTCTATCAGGTCGGCGTTGGTTTCAAGGGCATCGGCCTGGGAGGCGGTCACCTCAAAGCTTTCGGGTATCAGCAGTTTCTGCGATTCGAGATTGCTTTCCCGTAATCGGCGGCATAAATTCTCATATAAGATGCGTTCGTGAAGAGCATGCTGGTCTATGATGATGAAACCATTTTCATTTTGCGCAACGATAAAGCTGTCGTGTATTTGTAAAAATTTTCTTTCGACCTGCGGCCTGTCGTATCCGGTTTCTTGTATCCTGGTTTCTGCTTTATGGCTTCGGCCGCCCCTTTCATGTACAAATTGCTGCTGGTTTTGAACAGGTCTGTGCTTTTTGAAAAATTCGGCCATTGCGTCGGCAATTTTCTGGTTTCTATAACCTTCTTCAGGCGTTCGGTGCCTTTCCTTTAGCGTGCTCATTGCAGACGGTAACTTTGCACTAATGTCAAGATTTGTCCCCAAGAGTGTTTCCCGCAGGCAGCCAAGGATTTGTGAGTGGACCAGATTGGCATTGAAAAAACGCACCTCAATCTTCGTGGGATGCACATTCACGTCCACGTCTTCGTAGGGTATTTTAATAAATAAAAAGATGACGGGGAACCTGTCCGGCCCCAAGCATCCCCGATACGCCTCTTTAATTGCGTGCGAGATAAATTTGTCGCGGATGAACCGGCCATTGAGAAAAACATATTGAAATTTGTTATTTGTTCTCGAAATGCCGGGTTTGCCGAGCAACGCGAAAATATCCAGTCCTTTTTCATTGCACCTGGTTTCTATGGAATTTTCGGCAATCTCAGAGGAGAACAATTCGGTTATGCGTTTTCTTAGGCTTTGTCGGCTTGGTAATCGATAAAGCTCTCTGCCGTTGTGTATTAGCATCAGATCCAAATCGCAATTTGCCAGCGCGGTCCTGGTAAAGTGTTCGGTGATATGGCCCATTTCTGTGTTGGCGGTTTTAAGGAATTTTCGTCTGGCTGGTAGTTTATAAAAAAGGTCTCTGACCTGGATTGTTGTTCCGTAATCTGCGCTGGCCGGGCTAACACTTCCTTTATTTCCACAATCAATCTCGATACTGTTAGCGCCGGCTCCCGCTTTCATTCTGCTCACGGCCCTGACCTGTGCCACCGCGGCGATACTTGCCAGCGCTTCTCCTCGGAATCCAAGCGTCGATATACCACGCAGGTCCTTGCTGGTTTTTATTTTGCTTGTGGTGTGCGGCTCAAAAGCCGTGGCGAGGTCTTCAGGACCCATCCCGCAGCCGTCATCGGCGACCGATATTAATTTTCGGCCTCCATCCTCGATAGTGACAGTTATTTTTGTTGCCCCTGCATCAATGCTGTTTTCCAACAGCTCCTTGACCACACTGGCAGGGCGTTCAATCACCTCGCCGGCGGCAATCATATTAACCATATTTTGGTCAAGGACGGTAATTTGACCCATCGGATTCTCCCACCCCTGTTTTAGTGTTTACATATAGCCTGCTCTTTTCTTACGCTATATGCTAAGTCCTCTATAGTATCAGACTCTGTCCGGTCATTTCTTCGGGCTGCGGCAGTTCCATGATTTCCAGGAAGGTAGGCCCTACGTCGGCCAACCTTCCACCTTCCCGCAGTTTATTACCTTTGTAGCGGTCATCAAAAATAATCAACGGTACGTCACCAACGGTATGCGCGGTATGGGGCTGATTCTTTTCCTTGTCCCACATTCTTTCAAAGTTGCCGTGGTCGGCGGTGATTAGCGCAACGCCACCCAGACTTTTGACTTTGTCCAGAACCCTGCCTACGCACTCATCCACGGCCTCGGCCGCTTTTATAGCTGCTTCCAATACACCGGTGTGGCCAACCATGTCCGGATTGGCGAAATTCACCACTACCACGTCGTACTTGTTCAAGTCGAGTCTCTGGAGCACAACATCGGTGACCTCGTAGGCACTCATCTCCGGCTTTAAGTCGTACGTTCGAACTCGCGGTGAGGGTACTATCTGCCTGTCTTCGCCTTTGAAGGGCTTTTCAGTGTAATCGTTGTAAAAGAAGGTAACATGTGCATATTTTTCCGTCTCGGCGCAGCGGAATTGTTTCAAGCACAGAGAGCTCCAGTACGCTCCGAGTATATTTTTCATTTTCGGGGGCTTTGGAAACGCGACCGGTGCGGGAAGCGTTGCATCATATTCGGTCATGCAGACGTAATGTATATCCGGCCTGGTTGGCCTGATAAATTCTTTGAAGTCCGGGTCAATAAACGCACGCGTGATTTCACGCGGCCTGTCGCCCCTGAAGTTGAAGAAGATCACACCATCGCCGTCCTCGACAGTGGCTATTGGCTGATTGTCGCTATCGACGATACATGTCGGCTCGATGAATTCATCAGTAACATCCTTTTCATAGCTATTTGCAATCGCTTCTGCAGCGCCGGCGGCTTTGATGCCTTTGCCGGTCCTCA
>Ga0209427_10008008_pt1 | contig 11916 bp, 9 predicted proteins | sample DeeMarSWOR136_30_FD_187465 | JGI IMG/M metagenome (GOLD analysis project Ga0209427, IMG submission 187465) | Marine sediment microbial communities from White Oak River estuary, North Carolina - WOR-1-36_30 (SPAdes) (version 2) | ecosystem: Environmental > Aquatic > Marine > Intertidal zone >... | reverse complement strand
CTCAAAGGCATAGGGCATCATGTTCCTGTCCCCGATCTCAAAGGCATTCCGCATAGCCTTTCCTTCGATCCACCATCCTAAGATATTGGGATAAACGGCGATGATTGCCCCTGACTCAGTGTTCTGACCAATCCAGTGCACTGCCTGCCAGCGAGTGTCATCAAGGTACGTGGAAGTATCCAAGCTCCGCTGCAGCTGCCACTGAGATGAGATTATCCCCCAGGGCAGAAGTGCCACGATAAGGGCAATGGCAGCTACTTTTGGCAGCTGGTGAGGCAGCCCCAGCAAATGGAACTTTTGCCACGACCAAAGGCGGGACAAGATAACACCAGCGAGAAGGTAGCCTGGGATGCAGAAGAAGTACTGAGCCCGTCGGCTTAGTTCAACGAGAGGTGGAGGCAAGACAAAAACCATTAATACTAAAGACACGAGGAGCATAACTGCTAATAGAAGCGCCCTATTCCTATCCTGGCGCCACAAGAATATCAGACCGATGATGGCCAAGGCTGCGAGGAGCCAGAGGAAAATGCTAACCTGAGCAATGGAGATAGATAAGCCATCTCTTTCTACCGATTGCATCTGTAACATATGGATATAGGTGGGTACATAGGGGCTGGATAGGATGCCACCGATGACAACTACAGCCGCCAGGGGCTTGTAGCTCCCAAAGAGTTGCTGCCTATTGAACACCAGCAAAGCGATCAGGAAAGCGACCATGAGGATGACAAAAAAGGCAAAAGAGAGCTGATGGAAGCCAACGAGTAAAGAGGCAAACAGCCCGGTCAAAATCACATTTCCCGTAGACGGTTCATCCAGCACCAGGAGCAAGAAATGAAGGGTGAGCAGCATGAAGAAGATAGCTATCAGGGTGAGGTAGCCCCAAGCCAGCATGTCGGAATATGCGGGGGCGAACACAAACATGATGCTCACCGCTACCGCTATCCAGGGATGACAAATACGCCTGGCCAATAGATAGAACGGCACGCCAATAGCTACCGCCGCCAAAACTCCTAAGACCTTAGCACCGGTTAGCGTGCCGAAGGTCAGGGTGAACAGCCCTAAAGGAAAGGCTATGAGCGGGGGGCGGAGCAAGCCCATGCCTACGACATCATCTCCGAAAACCGTGTTCATCGTTATCAGGTAGTTGGCTATATCGGGCCCCATGTCGAGGTGCTGCATGACCACGAGGTATCTCAACACGAAGGCAATAGCCAAAGAGGCTATCAAAGCTATCAGAGGACTATGCCAGCTAAACCTTTTCATATTTGTGGGAAGGAGAGGGAAGGTTATTTTTGGGCCAGTATCATTATAGTGTTGCCTAAATAGGGAACAACAAATCTTATCTCGGTTTTGGGAATCCTTTCAAAACAAAGTATCCTAAGCCTTTGCCAATCATACCTGGCAAACACGTTCCTCCAACCCTGTGGTCCTCTCATATTTATGTGGGTTGCATCGTCGCGCATAACGAGTCTGCCATATAGCGAATTCTTGTTATCTGAAGTGGCAACAAACAAGCCGCTGTGCTTTAACAGTCGGTAGCATTCAGCCACCATAAGCTCGGGTTGAGGCAGATGCTCCATAACATCGAAGCAGGCGATTAAATCGAACTGCAAACCCTTAAACGGTAACTGTTGAGCATCAGCTACAACTACATCACTGACGTCCTCGCAGATATCGCCCGCCCTGCCAATGGCATACTCAGAGATGTCGATGCCATAAGCCTGATAGCCCAAACGTTGTATTACCTTTAGACCATAGCCGTAAGCGCAACCGATTTCCAAAGCCTTCTTCCCTTGCCCAGCAAAGACGTCGAGGCATCCCTTGGTGTATCTGTTTGCCATGTTAAAAATGTTATGGAAATGCTTTCCCATAGCCTCTTCCAGCTTACTGTAGCCACCATGGTATCTCACATATCCAGACTTGGGGCGCTTGCCATCCCCCTCAAAGTATTCTTCGTCAAAATAATGTCTTAAATTAACCACATCCCGAATCTTATGCGCCTCTTTCGATCTCATAAGTTCCTCCAAACCTTTGTCAAGAATCTACCATTCCAGGCTCTCCTCGGAGCAGGCATCCTTTTTGGTCGATAGGAAGGGAAGGAGATACCTTGCTGAGCGTAGTAACCTATCCCACTCGTAGGGCTTTGTTATCATGCGCCAGAAGTAGTGGGGGCTGAAATAAACCTGCTTCAGCGACCACTTATTCCAGCGGTAGATCTCCTCAGGGGACAGGTCTGGGTAGTTTGGTCTCCCCTCCTTCAGATAGCCATGCTCACATAAGTAGTCGTAGAAAGGCGTCTCGGGATATGGCTTGGGCAAGGTGATGGTGTATCTTTGCACCGGGAGCCTTTTTGCCCATTGCACAGTCGCTTTAATCGTTTCCACGGTCTCTCCGGGCAAGCCGGTGATGAAGTCCGCCACGATGAAAAGCCCTGCCCTATTAGCATTCTTTGTAAATTCCTCCATCCTCTGCGGGCTGACGCCTTTTTTGATGTTCTTAAGGATTTGTGGATTCGAGCTTTCGTAGCCCACGTGCATAGTGCGACAGCCGGCTTTTTTCATCAGCTTTAGAGTGGGGAAATCAAGCTCCGGCCTTGAGTAGCAACTCCAGCATAGCTTCAGCTTATTTTCCAAAATTGCCTCGGACAATTCGACGGCTCTCTCCTTAGGCAAGACATCATCTTGGATAAAAACCTCTTTTATGTAAGGTAATTCCTCCTGAATAAACCTTAGTTCCTCGATCGCACTCCCTATTTTTCTTTTCCTGTAGCCAGCACCCTTATTCATAGTATTAGGCCATAAGCAAAAGGTGCACAGCCCCCAAGCACACCCCCTGCCGGTGAAAAGGTCGATATAGGGATGTTTGTGCCCGCTTTGATGATAGTTTCTGATGTTTAAATGCCTGCGGTAAACATCGGTGACAAAGGGGAAGCTGTCCAGCTCTTCAGCGGGAACAGGTTCTCGAGGTGGATTTATATGGACTTCTCCGTCATCATCTTTCCACAGAAGACCGTTTATCTGCTGCCAAGGAACATTATTAGCCACATCGAGCACGGTAAAGTCAAATTCACCCCTCGCCATCAAGTGAATCCTGGGCGATATCTCAAGGGTTTCCACCGAGTCTATAGAAGCCGATGGTCCAACCAAGATGATTTCGCTTCCGGTGATATCGTGAATTGCCTCCGCCACCTCGATATCGTTCTTTAGAGCTTTGGTGGAAAAGTAGATAACAGCCAGCTGAGGATGAAAATCCTCAGCTATTTGGTAGGTTTTATCACGACTTAGGCTGTCCACTTGAGCATCCAAAAGCTTTGTCTCATGACCCTCCCTCTCCAAGAGGCCGGCGCAGTAAGCGAGATAAATAGGATACCACTGGCTGCCACTGATGCCAATAACATCCCAACGGGCATTGCGCATGAAATTGGGTACAAAGGGCGGCATAAGCAGTAATACCTTCATATCAGTCTCCGCCAGGCTTTCTTGTCGGGAACATAAGTTGGCGCAGGAAACCACAAGACCAAGCAATTGGCAATATTAAAAGTGCCAGTGGCATATTCAGTGCCACTGCCAAGGACTTTGTCTTGACCAATGCCATGATGGCAGATAGCAGCGCCACCGCCATGCCTGCAGCTAGGCCAGCTAACAAAGCAAGCGGCTCAAGAATTGCTGAAAGAGCAGCAAAAGCGACCAAAATGGGGATTGCCAGTCCCAGCCCCACCTGAGTAAAGCTGACAGTCCCACGCATCTTCCTTCTCATGAGCACTTTTCCCAATCCATAGCGATACATTTGATGCCACCACTTCTTCGCTGTTGCCCTCCTATAATGAAACACAAGCACATCAGGAACATAGAGCAACTTATAGCCGAGGCCCTCGATTTTGGCATTCATCACCACATCCTCACCCTCAAACATGTCCTCATCGACCGGCATCACTTGGCGCAGAACGTCAGCCCGATAGATAACGTTGGAACCATGGGCTCTGGATTCAATAACCTTATTAAACACTCCTGTCGGTGCGCCTGCCCTAAAAAAGAAAGCATAGTCGAAGATTAGCCCCACAGCCTTGCTGAAGTTGGATTCATCATCGGGTACCAAATTCGGTCCCCCCACCCCCCCTACCTTCCCATCATCGAAATATTTCACGCAGTTTTTGAGCCACTCTCCGTCCATAGTGCAGTCAGCGTCCGAAAAGGCAATGAGTTCTCCTTGGGCTACCTGAAACCCGACGTTTCTTCCAGAAACCACCCTGATTTTGGGATTGGTGATAACCTTCGCCCCGAGACTCTGGGCAGTTTGTGCCGTTTTGTCTGTAGATAGACCATCAGCTATTATCACCTCCATCCTATCTTTTGGATAGTCCAATTCCTTCACGCTTGTGAGGCAATTCTCAATTATATCCCCTGCATTTCTGGCAGGAATTATTACAGAGATGAAAGGCTGTTCCATACCGTCTTCGGTCTCCTTCAGCGGACTATCCTCTTCTTCAGCAGATGGAGCAAGTTTCCAAAGCCAACCTTCCAGCCACCTAATTTTGCCTCTCCTGACCGAGCCTTATAGGTAATGGGCACCTCACTCCAGCGGCATTTGGCAAAATGACAGGCCTCTATCTTCAGTTCTTGGGAAAAAGGGGTGTTGGATTTTACCACTAATTTATCCAAGAGGTCTTTTCTAAAACACCACATCCCGGATTGGGAATCCTTTATATTTAACCGGAAAAGGAACCTCATCGTCAGGCTCAGAATATTATTTCCGACCTTATTGCGAAACGACATGGCATCCTTTTCCATTAAGGCAAAGCGGTTGGTGGTAAGGAAGCCCAATTTCTCCACTTCAAGCATTTTGACCAGTTTCGGTATATCCTCGATGGGGTAAGTTAAGTCCGCATCAGCGGTGGCGATAATATCTCCTGTGGCACGGGCAAAACCCGCCCTAAAAGCATTGCCATAGCCTCTCCTTGGCTCGAAGATGACCTCCGCTCCCGCCTTCCGCGCCAGCTCCCCGGTTCCATCATGTGAGCCATTGTCCACCACTAAGATCTGGACTTCGTACCCCATTCTCTCCAGTTCATCCTTGGGGATAGCCTCTATCGTTCCCCCTATTCCCTGTTCTTCATTCAAGGCAGGGATGACAACGCTGATTTTCTTCATGTGGCCTGCTTTCTTACTCATTTTACTGCCTGTAACAGGCTATCGGCGATATCTTCTCCTTATCCTCTGGCCCAAGTGGAACAGGTTTATCGCTATCTCTTCAATCCCATAATTCTTAAGCCAGGATCGCGTCCATGGGATTAAACCCACCCCGCTATTGGCAGCAGCACCTTAGGCACCGCAAGTGTAACTGGTCTCACCCTCGTCCCCTCACCCGCCGCCGAGATCATCGCCTTCATATTTGCAGCCCGAATTAGTAGCCATTAGGATGAGCTCCCATCCACTTCCAGGCGCTTTCGATGATGCTTTCCAGTTCAGGATATTTTGGCTCCCATCCCAGCTCAGATTTCGCCAACTCGGAGCTTGCCACCAGCACTGCCGGATCCCCTTGACGCCTGGGGCAAGTCCTTTTCGGGATCTCAGCCCCGGTGACCCTCCTCGCCGCCTCAACCACCTCATTCACCGAGTAACCTTGTCCACTTCCCAGGTTATAGACTTTGCCACTTAAGTTATCGAGCTTCTCAAGAGCTAAGATATGGGCTGTTGCGATATCCAATACATGCACATAATCCCGAACGCAACTGCCATCTTCGGTGGGGTAATTTGTGCCAAATATGGGCACCTCGCTCATCTGCCCCAAGGCAACCCTGAGCACATTAGGAATGAGATGGGTCTCAGGGCGGTGGTCCTCGCCCAGGCCTAGGCTTGCCCCGGCAGCATTGAAGTACCTCAGGGAAATAGACTTGAGACCATAGGCTCTGCCATACCACCCCAGAATGCGCTCGAACATGAGCTTGGATTCGCCGTAGGCGTTTACCGGCGCCTTGGGATGGCTTTCCTCGATAGGGATGGCTTGAGGCTCTCCATAAACCGCAGCGCTGGAGGAGAAGACAAACCTATGGACATCGTGTGGTGACATGAGGTCGAGCAGGTTTATCCCACCGAGGATGTTATGGTGAAAGAATCTCTTTGGGTCAGTCATAGAGTATTCCACCACCGTTTCAGCAGCCAGATGCATTACTGCATCGATGTTGAAACGGTGGAATACCCCCCCTAAAGCTTCGCAGTCACAGATGTCGCCGAGGACAAACTCAGCTTCGGGAGGGATCGCTTCTCTATGTCCTTGTTGCAGGTTATCCAGGATAACGACTTCATGGCCCTGCTGCAACAGCTTTTCAGCAACGATGCTTCCCACATATCCAGCACCTCCAGTGACCAGGATTCCCATCTTAAGCATCCTCTACCGGGGAGATTTCTCTCAGGCACAAGGTGATGATATGACCGAGAAGGAGGTGAACGTCTTCAATCTGTTCCGCGGAGTGGCTAGACACTACAATGCAGATATCAACCATGTCCTTCAGCTTCCCTCCATTGAAGCCGGTAAGCCCGATGGTGGTGGCCCCCACGGAGTTCGCCAAGTCAACGCCATTGAGCACGTTTTGCGAACTCCCGCTTCCGCTTATCGCTATCACCAAATCCCCAGGTTGAACCCAGTTATTGAGCTGCCGGGCAAAAACCTCTTCATAGCACAGGTCATTGGCCCAGGCCGAAATAAGGGGCACATTATCGGCTAAAGAGAAAGCTTTTATCGGAGGCTTTTGCGCAACAATGGCCCCCTTGGCCAGGTCACAGGCAATGTGGGAGGCGGTAGCCGCACTGCCCCCATTGCCAAAGAGGAAGATTTGTTTCCCCTTTGTCCGCGCTTCTTCGATGAGGCGAACTATGCGCGCAATTTCGTCCTTGGGCATCTGCTGTAGAATGGTCCCGACTTCGGCAAGGTAAGAACTTATCACTTCAGATATAGGTTTATCTTCCTTCATAAGAACAACCCCTTTACCCTACTACCCTGATGACACCCACCTCCTTCATCGCCACGGAGGCACTGGTGCAATAATCAGAGACCTCGGGACAGCTTTCCGCCCAAGCTATATATTCACGGCCGATCTTCTCTAAGGGAACCTTAGCTTCCCATCCCAGACCCCGAAGCTTTGAGCTGTCGGAGATGATGTGGCGGGCATCGCCGAAGCGAAATTCCCCCGGGATCTCGGGCTCTCTATCTCTTGCCAAAGGATGTGTCAGTGACTTTGCATCTTCGAGAACGGTAATTGCTTTGTTCCCGCCGACACTAAAGGCTTCAAAGTTTGCCGCCTATCAGAACCTTCATCAGAAACCTTATCTCCGATAATTAAAAATCACTTTGCTTCCATCGTTTTCAAAGCGAAAGGGGAGCTCCCGCAAACCCCTGAGTGCCCTGCGAACGCTTTCTTGCTTTTCCCTGGGGCAATAGAGGAGGAGAAATCCACCCCCTCCAGCTCCGGTGATCTTACCTCCGATAGCTCCGGCTTTGCGAGCAGTCTCATAAGTCTCATCGATCCCAGAGTTACTGATCTTGCTGGCAAGTTGTTTTTTAAGCTCCCAACCCTGGTGCAGAATCTCCCCGAAGCCATCAAAGGCTCCTTCAAGGACGGCGTTTCTTGCTTCAATGGCGAGCTTCTTTATCTGCTGTAATACTCCGCGGCGAGCATTTATGTTAGCCTTCTGCTCAGCTAGGATGGCGCTTGACTCCCTGGTCACGCCGGTGTAAAAAAGCAGCAGATTCTCATTGAACCTCCGTTTATCTTCAGTGCTGAGCACAATCCTTTCCACTTCAATTGCGTTGTCCCTGAAGGTGATAAATCGCATATTTCCATAGGCGGCGATATACTGATCCTGCCTCCCTATAGGTTTCCCCAAGATATCGATCTCGATCTGGCATGCTTCCCTGGCCAAAGTCTCCGCCATTTTGAGTTCCCCTTGATAGGCATAAAGGGCTTGCAGCAATCCCACGGTGATGCTGCTTGATGAACCAAGTCCGCTCCCTTCCGAGGGTATGTCAGCGAGGGTGGTTATCTCCATGCCTTTCTCCGTCCCGGTTATCTTGACTGCCTCCCTTACGAGCTCATGCTCGAGCTTATCCACCGTATCCACTATCTCCTTCTTCGAATAGTTCACATATATCATATCGTCGAACCTTTCCTTCACGATCACAAAGACGCATTTATCGATAGCGGCGCTGAGGACAGCCCCTCCCTCAGTCGAGTAGAACTGCTCAAAATCCGTACCTCCACCTAAGAAACTTATCCGCAGCGGAGTCTGGACCACAATCACTCCTTGCCCCCTCCTGCTTCTAGAACCCTTCTTAACTTTGTCTTGCGCATACAAGTATTTTAGGAAAGCTAGTCAATAATGTCAATTGTCACCCTTTACGCCCTGAGCCGAGAAGGCCAATGCCTCAAAGCACAAAGCTATGAGCTACGGAGGAGCAAGCAGAGGACGCTCGCCTTGAGGAAGAGGAATCATGCCAGCTGGCACAGGAGAAAGGCTTACTCCGTGGTTATCCCAGCCTCAGCCGCAGGTTGCTGTAGCAGTCGGTGTGCTATGACCAGAAGCATTGTCAAAACCGCGGGAATAGGCGACAGCAAATAGTAAGCCTCACTGCTCATGCCCGGGAATGCGAACGGGGCGCTCTCAACAATGCTCACCATAGCGGTAGCCAGGATTGCGAGCAGCACTCCAATGCCAAAGCCATAGTAGGGGTGCTCTCTGGGCGAACGGAGGATGTCGATAGCTAACTTCAGCCCAATGACCACCGCACAAACAAGGGCTGCTACGCCAATTATGCCGGCGTTAATGTAAAGCTCAAGATAGGCATTATGAACATGACCGAGCAGGCCATAGCTTCGTGATGAGAGCAAGGGCCAACACCCCAGCCCCAAGCCGGTGAAAATCGAGGAGCCCTTTATCAAACCGATTGCCTCCTGCCATAATTGTATCCGGCCTATCCCCGGATATCCTGCGCCGCCCGTCATAGTTTGCAGGGTGAAAAAGTAATAGAGTGACTGATGAGCGAAGAGCACGCTCATCCCCAGAAACGCTGAGCCGAGAATTCCACTGAGGACCCGAGTGATGGTTCGCCTGCCGAAGATGGCGATGCCGGCGGCTATAGCTGCGAAGATGACCAATGCGATACTCAGCCCATGAGGAACGGGGGAAAATGACCCTGCTAAGGCGAAGACCGAAGCTATAACCAACCCCAAGATGGCTACGCCCAGCCCCCACTTCATTAACGTAGCGGGGCGAGGATAATTGATCACGGAATAGTAGAACGCGGCTACGGCTAAGAAGCTCTGCAAGGCCCCAAGGCTAAGGGCAAAGTCCTTGGAGACCGATAGCCCTATCACAATGCCAGCGAGGAGAAGGAGAATGGGAATGTCAAATGGGGTGCGCCGGCTCGGGTAGCCGTATCGGATTTGGCGTAGTGGAAAGGGGGCAAGCGCAATAGCCAATCCGATCCAGGGGAGGAATGATGGCAGATGTAACACAATGGAGATGTAGACGAAGCAGGCGGCGAGAAATACCCAGATAGGCTCGGTCAGGAGCAAAAAATCGCTGACCTTGACAAAGGTCACTCGCTGCTGGATCTTTTCCCCAGAGGGGAGCTCTTCGTTCGACATCGTTGGCATTCAAAGTCGCTTGTATTCTATCAGCCAATTGTGAATATAGCAATCCTGCTCATCACCTTGCCAATGGGGGGCTGTGTAACGTGGAAGTCCTAGAGGAGCATCAAATGGCTACCCTCTTCGGCGAGGTAAGGGATGACGGAGGCGGTTATTGTTTCACTGCCGCAATTTGTGGTATCATAGCAGGAAACAATCCTGAGATCAGAGTTGAATTTAGCCGGGAATCATTTGCTTGCTTTCCCCGCCCATAGGTGAAGGGCAACTTATCCTAAGCTCGGCTCCCCAAGGGAGGCATTTAGGATCGGGCGAACGCTGATACAGAAGACGTTAAGCTGGCGCGGGTGCTGGAAGGTAGGGTATGAGGGTCTGCATCGTTGGCTCTTCAAAGCGATTCTTTAGCGGCATCACCACCCATACCATCTTCTTGGCCAACGCACTGGCAAAGCGCAACCAGGTTTCAGTGATCCTGCTGCGGAAACTCCTCCCCCGCTTCCTCTTCCCCGGTCGTGGGCGTGTGGGCAAAGACCAATATTCCATAGATTTCGCCCCGGGGATAGAGGTCTACGATGGCATGGATTATAACTCGCCGTTGAGTTGGCTCAGGGCGTACAGATTTCTCAAGCAGCAGAAACCGGAAGTGATCATCATGCAGTGGTGGTCATCCTCGGTGGCCCATATGCAATTATTCCTGAAGTGGGCGAACTCGGTCAATATTAAGGCGAAGATGATCTTGGACATGCACGAGGTGGTCGACCCCCTGGAGGAGAGCATCATGCCCATCAGGCTCTACTCGAGGGTTATCGGGCGGCGGCTGGTGCGCGGGCTTGACGCCTACATCACCCACTCCGAGTCTGCCAAGAGCCAAGTTGCCAGGACGTATAAGATCGACGACGACACCATTTCCGTGATCCAGATGGGGCTGTATGAGGACTACAGGCAACCAATGGACAAGGCCTTGGCCAAAGAGGAACTTGGCACCGGCGAGGAATTCGTCATCCTCTACTTCGGCCTGATCAGACACTACAAGGGCGTGCCCTGCCTGGTCAAGGCATTCGACCTTCTTCCCTCCCCCATTGCCAGTCGCTCCCGGCTCCTCATTGTAGGTGAGGTCTGGGACGAGGGGGAACTGATTCAAGAGCTGATAGACTCCTCCAGCTACAAGAACCAAATTAGCCTGGTGCGACAGTACGTTCCCGACTCCATGATCCCGAGATACTTTGCGGCGGCGGATGTCGTGGCGCTGCCCTACCTAAGGGCTGCCGGCAGCGGCGTAGCCCATATTGCCATGGCCTATGGAAAGCCCCTCATCGTCTCCGATGTCGAGGCTTTGAGGGAGTCCATGGCCGATTATCAGGGAGCTCTGTTCTTCCCTCCCGGTGACCACTCGGCGCTGCGGGACAAGCTACTACAGGTTCGCGAGGCTGTCAGCTCCGAGAAGGAGGCCTATTATCCTCCTCCCCAGCGCACCTGGGATGACATCGCTCAAAGGTATGAAGCCGTCTTGAATAAGATAGTCTCTGAGAAATGAGCAGCGTAAAATTCACCAAGAAAATCTGGCAGCATGTAAAGACTGAGAGAAGAGCTGAATACTTGGAAGAGTTATGGTCTCAGTCAAGAGACGAAGCTGCCGGGAATGCCGGCAAGTACTTGGATATCGGCTGCGGTTCCGGCCAAAACACCATATGTTTTGGCAAGGATTTTGAGGAGGTCTATTGCCTGGACCTGAAACCTTCAAATATCGAGAACTGCAAGCAGAATTTCCAGCTGAGGAGCGAAGATACAGCGAACAGGGCCTATTTTGTTATGGGAGATGCTCAGGCATTGCCATTCAAAGACCAGGCCTTTGACATGGTTTCGATGTTCTCACTCATTGAGCATGTTCCCGATCAGTGCTTGGCGATGCGGGAGGCGAGTAGAGTGCTAAAGGACAGGGGAGAGTTGATACTGCAGATTCCAAATAGGTATTTCTTTTTGGAGTTGCATACCGGTTTACCCTTCTTATACTATATTCCGTCGCACCGCATCAGGCATTGGACTCTGAAGAAATTGGGCTACGAGGGATTAGGGAGCGTAATGAACATCGAACCCCCCTCCAAGAATGAGCAGGCTCGATTGATGAATTCCCTTGGGTTTCGAGAAATCCACGTCTCCAGGATCGTTTACCCTCCAGAGTTGATTTTACCGCCGTTTAGGCCTATTTATTGGCTACTGAAATGGCTCAGAGTGTTTGTCTTCGTGCCTTTTGGCTGGCTTTTTACTGGCGTAAAGGT
>Ga0209427_10008003_pt1 | contig 11918 bp, 12 predicted proteins | sample DeeMarSWOR136_30_FD_187465 | JGI IMG/M metagenome (GOLD analysis project Ga0209427, IMG submission 187465) | Marine sediment microbial communities from White Oak River estuary, North Carolina - WOR-1-36_30 (SPAdes) (version 2) | ecosystem: Environmental > Aquatic > Marine > Intertidal zone >... | reverse complement strand
CAACGAAGGGAGGAATATGGGCGTAGGTCCCGACGGCACCCGAGATCTTACCAACACTAATGGCTTCTTTGGCCCGCTCCATTCGGAGAAGGTTTCGTTTCATTTCATCATACCAGAGAGCCATTTTGAGGCCAAAGGTGATCGGTTCGGCATGAACGCCGTGGGACCGTCCAATCATTAAAGTCTCTTTATGCTGGAGGGCTTTCTTCTTCAACACCTCTGTCAAGCGATGAATGTCCTGAATGATGATGTCTGAGGCCTCTTTCAAGAGCATCGCGAGCGAGGTGTCAAGGATATCCGAAGAGGTGAGCCCGTAATGAAGGTATCTTGATAGGGGACCAATCGACTCTCCCACATTGGTCAGGAAGGCGACGACATCATGTTTCGTCACCTTCTCGATCTCGTTGATGCGTTCGACATTGAAGGTCGCCTTTTTCCTAATCTCCCTCACTGTCTCTGCTGGAATTTGACCCAGTCCCGAGAGAGCCTCACAAACCAAGAGTTCAATAGCAAGCCAAGTCTCAAACTTTCTTTGATCCGTCCAAACCCTTCCCATTTCGGGACGGGTATACCTTGGAATCATCAAAAACTCCTTATCACCGCTCATTCTATTTTACTGGATAGAGTAATAAAGTCAATAGAAAACGGGGCTGTTGAATATTGACAATTCATGGGTTCACATGCATACTACTCGTGTGATTATCATCAAATCCCCTCGGGAGATTGAACACCTAAAGAGATCCAGTGTTATCGTAGCGGAGGTCTTTCAGGAACTGAAGAAGGTGATTGAACCAGGGATCACCACGCACGAGCTGGATCAGAAGACAGAGAAAATCATCCTCTCAAGAGGAGCTACCCCCGCCTTTAAGGGTTACCGGGGATTCCCTGCGAGCTTATGTGTTTCTATTAATGAAGAGATTGTCCATGGCATCCCAGGCCAACGGAAAGTAAAAGAAGGTGATATAGTGAGCCTGGACGTAGGGGTTAACCTGAACGGCTATTTTGGAGACGGTGCGATTACCCTCCCTGTTGGAGAGGTAGACCGGGAGGCCAAAAGACTTCTTGAGGTTACAGAAAGGGCTCTTTACGTTGGGATCGAAGAGGCGAAGGTGGGGAATCGTCTCTTCGATATTTCTTATGCTATTCAAGCGTGGGTCGAAGGACATGGATTTTCTGTTGTCAGAGATTACGTCGGGCACGGAATTGGCAGAGACCTCCATGAGGAACCTCAGATCCCCAATTTCGGAACGCCCCACCAGGGGCCTAGATTGGAAAAAGGTATGGTCTTTGCTTTGGAGCCCATGGTGAATGAAGGAACCTATGAGGTCAAGATCCTCTCTGACGGATGGACTGTGGTAACGGCCGACGGAAAACGCTCCGCCCATTTTGAACATACGATTGCGATCACAGGAAATGGCGTTGAGATTTTAAGTGTCCTTTAATTATGATGAAGTGTTGCCGGATGGCAGTGCTGCTGTGCTGCCGTTTAAACTGCAGCACCACAACACGGCATAGCTGCAGAACGTGAACAAATTTTGGAGGAGGCAGAGGGACAATGTATCGAGTGGCAAAGGACATGATCGAGTTGGTGGGGTATACCCCCCTGGTGAAGATCAACCATATCGTTCCCAATAAAAAGGTTAAGGTTTACGCAAAATTGGAGCGATATAACCCCGCGGGCTCGGTCAAAGATCGGATTGCGAAATATATGATTGAGTACGGAGAAAGGGAAGGCCTTCTGACAAAGGATAAGATCGTCATCGAGCCCACGAGTGGAAATACGGGGATCGCCTTGGCCATGGTCTGCGCCGTGAAAGGGCATCGATTGGAATTGGTGATGCCCGAGACCATGAGCATGGAGAGGAGAAAAATCCTCACGGCTTTTGGGGCGAAGATCATTTTAAGTGAGGGGTCTAGAGGAATGGATGGGGCTATTGATTTGGCGGAGGAGATGGCAAAAGACCCGAAATATTACATGCCTCACCAATTTGAGAATAAGTACAATGTGCTTGCCCATTACGAAACGACGGGTGAGGAGATCTGGAGGGCGACCAAGGGCAAAGTGAGGATGTTTGTTGGGGGCTTGGGGACGACGGGAACGCTCATGGGTGTTTCCATGCGGCTCAAAGAGTATAACCCGAACATTAGAATCGTTGGCGTGGAACCCTACCCCAATTCGAATATCCAGGGGTTAAAAAACCTCAGCTCACAATACGTCCCGGAGATCTACGACCCCAGTCGTTTGGATGAAAAGATTAATGTAAATGATGAGGATGCCTTTGAGATGGCGAGGGTCCTTACCATCCGAGAAGGGATCTTCTGTGGAATCAGCTCTGGTGCAGCCATGTGGGGTACATTGAAGAAAGCAATGGATTTGGATCGTGGTGTGATTGTCACCCTTTTCCCAGATGGAGGAGAAAGATATGTGAGCACGCCTCTCTACGAACCCAGCAAATGTTTCGAATGTCTGAAGAAAAATCGGATACCAACGTGCATGACAGAGGAATATATTACCGCCCTGGAATGTTTGGTGAAAAATGGGACTTAGTCTCTCGCAGAGGCCACGGAGAACTCTGAGAGCTCTGTGAGAGAGCCATCTTACAGTTTGTATTTGAATTTCCTAAGGAGATCTTTTCTCCAGGCGATTCCATCCTCTTTTTCTATTCCTTTCGGTGAAGAGCCATCAATGACGCCCAGGACTCCTCTTCCTTGTTCCGATTGGGCTAAAATCACCTCAAGAGGATTTGCCGTAGCACAGAAGATGGTGCAGACCTCCTGGCACATCTTCACGGCATTGAGAATATTGATCGGGAAGGCATCCCTCAGAATGATGTTGAAGGTATGGCCTGCTCCAATCTTCAGGGCATTCTTCATGGCAACTTCCTTCAATGCCTCATCATTTCCCTCTCCCCTGACAAGGCAATGACCGGAGGCTTCGCAGAAGCCAATTCCGAATTTGGCATTGGGAACAGTTCCTACGATAATCTCGTAGAGGTCTTCAAGGGTCTTGATAAAATGGGTTTGACCCAGAATGACATTACACCCTTCGGGAATATCTAATCTCTCAACCTTCAGCTCCATAAACGACCTCCTGATTCGTTATCAATGGATCAAAATTTTTTGAGAGGGTTTAAGGGTTTGTGGGTTCCAGTTTATTCCAAATAATCCTTTAATACCTCAACATATCTTTCCCATTTTGAATTGTCAATATGATGTTGGAGAATTAGGCATTTTGATTTTGGTTGACCTTTTCATGGGAATTGCATAAGATGGGCAATCGTTTTTAGTAAATTCTCTGGAAAGAAGGTGAATCGTATGGCTCAGGCAAAAGCGGAAGTGAAGATTCGAGCCATGGAGCCTGAAGACATTACCGGTATTCTGAACATTGATCGGAAAATAAGCGGGGTACAGAGAGCGATCACCTTTCGCGATCTGATGCGCGAAGCCCTGGGAGGCCAAATGGATGTGAGCTTTGTGGCCGAGATTGGAGACCAGATTGTCGGTTTCGTTTTGGCTTATGTCACATACGTGCGTGAACAGGTATCAGAGGCCTGTGTGATTCAGATTTTTGGAGTCGACCCCAAATACCAAGGCCAGGGGATTGCATCGAAGCTCATCCAGAAACAGTTCGACGAGTGCCGCTCCAGGGGAATAAAGCTGGTTCGTGTGATGCTTGAAGAACGGGATGACCAGCTTCAGGGGTTCTTTAAGCACTTAGGGTTCGATCGCGGCCACTACATCGATTACTCCAAGATTTTATAAAAAGCTTTTTTGGCAAGAAAGCTTCAAACAAAAAATTTTCCCTTTTATGTGAAGTTTAGAACCTAAGAGCCCGCAGGTTATCCTGTAAATGTTTTCAATCCTCACAGCTTTATCCGGATCAGCCATCCCCTTCTGCAAGATTCAGTCCATAAGAAAAGTCTTGATTTGAATTCTCTCTCCATCTGTTACGAGTGTGATAGCACCATGTCTATCGGTTCTGAGAACCCTGGCCCCAAGGCGTTCATATCTTTTTAGGACTTCTGGGTGTGGAAGTCTTCCAATATTTCTCTCCCCCACACTGAGAATGGCGTAGGTAGGTTTCACTTTTTCGAGAAAGAGTGAAGTGCTTGATGAAGCACTTCCATGGTGAGGGACCTTCAGGATATCGGCCTTAAGGGGGAGGCCCTTTCTTATCATCCGGTATTCTGCCTCTTTTTCGATATCGGCCGTCAGCAACAATGCGGTCGCTTTAAATTGAATCCTCATAACGAGAGATTGGTTGTTCAGAACAGAGAGGTGTTGATCTTTCCTATGCGATGGTTGCTTGAATGGAGGATTGAAGATAGAGATTTGAACTCCGCTGACCATTGCAGGAGGGGTATGTTCATTCAGTGAGAGCCACGTTATCCTTTTTTCGAGAAGCGTTTCCCTCAATTGAAGATAGGATTCCGAATCTCCCTGAACGCCATTATCCCAGAACTGATCAACGGAAAAGTTGGAGGCGATGAAGTTCAGACCCTTCAGGTGGTCTGGGTCAGGGTGGGTGAGGACAAGTGTGTCGATCTTGCGAATCTTTTTTTTCCATAAGAAAGGGGCGATCACATTCTTTCCAATATCGAATCGATCGTCACGAAGCCCCCCTCCATCGATGAGCATCCGTCTTCCCTTTGGTAATTCGAGAAGAATGGAATCTCCATGCCCCACATCGATGAAAGTAACCATCAAATTTTTCTGAAACCGGCCCTTCAGATTCAAAAATGCCAGATCAAAAAGGAAAACAACGCAGAGCGCCAGAAACAGATACCTTAGGCTTCTTCTTTCTCGAAGGTGAACAAAGGAGAAAAGGAGGAGGTAAAAGACGATCATTTCAAAGGTGGTTGGAGTCGAGATGAAGGAGGACGCATATGGAAAGGAGGCAAAGAAGGCCACTGCTTTGAGAAGGAGCATCGTCAGGAAGTCGGTAAGGTGAATCATGAGACTGGCCAACGGATAGAAGAAGAAGGAGAAGAGGGAGGCGATGAGACTGAGAGGGACGATCAGGAAACCCACCCAGGGAATAAAGAAGAGATTGGTCACAAATCCAAGGAGAGAGATCCGATTGAAATGGAGGGCGACAAAAGGTGCAGTCCCTAAAATGGCTACCCCTGTCGCGAGAAGAGAGAGCCTCGTATATCTCCAAACTTTCCAACTCCTGGAAGTTTCTGGGACAAAAGACATTCCTTCTGACCTGAGAGCTCGAAGAATACGCGGCACCAGATAGAGAATTGAAAGGACGGCGAGGAAGGAGAGTTGAAAGGAGACATCGAAAAGGGACGGGGGTGAGAAGAGGAGGATGAGAAAGGCAGCCAGAACAAGGGTGTGAAGAAGATTCCTTTCCCGATTGAAGAGGATGGAGAGGAAGAAGGTGATCACCATAATCGTGGCGCGGATCACGGAGATCCCCCCACCTGCAATGAACGTATAGAGGAGGATACAGGGAATGGTCAGGGAAGCCGCCCACTTCTTGACAGAGATGGAAAGGAGGAGGAATTCTGAGCGCTTCAGGATCCAGATCAATAGAGAAAAAGAAAGTAGGGCCACGATCCCAAGATGATCGCCCGAAATGGCCAAGAGATGAGCGATTCCTGTGACGATAAAATATTCGGTTACTTCCTCGGGAATATCGCCCCGTTCACCCAGCACGAGGGCTTTGAGAATAGCCGAGGACCGCGGATGGGTTTCTTTGTCAAGAAAATTCCGGATACAATCTCTCCATCTCTCGATGCGGAGAAGAAGGGGATTCTTAAAACCTTCCCCAATTCTGACCCAATGATTCTCCTCGGATAAAATTCCAATACAGTGAATGTTCTCAAAGGCGAGATAGCGTTCATAAGAGAACCCTCCTGGATTATGAAATCCACGAGGAGGATAGAGTTTACATAGACATCGAAGACGATCTCCCGCACGGAGCGAACCGTTCTTAGCCTTAAGGAAAATTAATACCAGGCCGTCAACAGGGACGTGTCGGTCGGATAAAATGGCCTTCTCCGTTCGAATCAATAAACGAGTTCTTGCTTGCGAGTATTGAGGAGTTCGATCGACAATCCCCTCCAGTGAGATTCGATCGAGCCCAATGAGATGGGAGACGTGAGAAGGTGGGAGCTGAGGATGGAGATAATGGTGGATGGAAAAAATCCCAAATAGAAAGAAGAGGGCAAAAGCAAACCAGGAACTCAACGTGGTTCTTTTTAGTCCCATGAGAAGAATCCACACAGTCAAGAAAGCCACGAGAAGGAACATCAATCCTTGGGAAGAGAATGGAAGGTCAAAATGGCCTAAATAAATCCCGGTCGTGTAAGCAAAGAAAATTGGAATTAGAGGGAGGCGAAGGATTCTACTCATCTCCGCCGAAGAGGTGGTGGGCGATGGCTAAACGGTGAAGCTGAGCGGGTCCTTCGAAAATCTGGGTCACCTTGGCATCTCGCATCATTCGTTCCACGGGATAATCCCTCATGTAGCCATATCCTCCGAGGATTTGGACGGCATCGGTCGTCACTCTCATGGCCATGTCCGAAGCGTACAGTTTTGCCATGGCGGAAAGCTTCTCCGCCTCTTCAAGGTGGGCGTCTATCTGGGCCGCCGCCTGATAGACCAATGCTCGGGCCGCTTCGATCTGAGTCGCCATATCGGCGATCATGAATTGGATTGCCTGAAACGAGGCGATGGGTTTTCTGAACTGAATCCTCTCATTGGCATATTGAATGGCATAGTCGAGAGCTCCCTGACCAATGCCAACGGCCTGCGCTCCCATGGCCGGTCTCAACATATTAAGCGTATCCATGGCAATCTTCCAACCTTCCCCTTCTTCTCCGAGACGATTTTCTTCTGAGATTTGGCAGTTTTCAAAGATGACATCCGTGGTCACCGAACCCCTCATTCCTATCTTGTCCTCTCTTTTGCCAAAATGGAGGCCGGGGATTCCCCCCTCCACCACGAAAGCAGAGATCTCCTTTATTCCCCTTTCAGGATGGGTGGAGGCGAAGACAGAGTAAAGGTGTGCGATGCTCCCGTTTGTGATGAAATATTTACAGCCGTTGAGCACGTAACCCTTACCCTCTTTTTGAGCTCTCACCTTGACCAACGGAACATCCGATCCGCTTTCCCCTTCGTTCAGGGCAAATGCGGCAAGCCCGTTCTTCTCTGAGATCTCGGTGAAGTAACGCTCCTTTTGAGATGAGTTTCCTACGAGCCAAATCGGCATGGTACCGACACCTTGTGCGAGAAGCAGTAGAGATGAAGAACCACAGACCTTTGCGATCTCTTCAACCACGAAGCAAAAAGAGGTAATGTCTCCGTTCATGCCGCCATATTCTTCAGGAAGGAGAAAAGAGAGAAAACCTTGCTTGCCAAAGGCCTCGACCAAGTCCCACGGGAATTCTGCGGTGGCGTCTATTTCTGCTGCTCTGGGCTGGACGATTTTTTGAGCCGTTTTGCTGGCGGCTTCCCTGATCATTTGTCTCTCTTTTTCAATTTCCTTCATTGGATATCCTTGTAGGATAAGAGGGCAGGTATGTTAAGTAAGAAATAGGTTAAATAAAGTAGAGAGCTTTTGTCAAGGAGAAAGTAGACCGTGAGATTGCTACGACCCATCAGTTTTTTCGCATCATTTGGGTCACGGCTTTCTCCAGTCCGTCGAGTGTCAGTTCAAACATGGGAAAGATCTCCCGGATGTGCTGAATGGAGGGAGTGTAGGGCCAGTAGTGAGTCAGGACCGGATTGATCCAGACCGAATGGGGGAACGTCTTAGCAATGAATTTGAGCCGCTCATAACTTGGCTTTCCTGACCTCTCTTCGATATGGATGGACCCATCAGTGGCCATGAGCTCATAGGGAGCCATGCTGGCGTCGCCCACGATGATGAACCTCGTTTCCGTGTCAAGGCGGACCAGTTCGTTAACCGCGTGGGGTTTAGAACGCCTTGGAGGATCCTCCCACAAATAATCGTAGATCGTGTTGTGGAAGTAAAACGTCTTGAGATCTTTGAATTGAGCTCGGGCATAATTGAAAAGGGTTTGCACGAGCTCCACGTAGGGATCCATGGACCAGCCCCCGTTGTCAATGGCCAGGATCACCTTGAGACGGTTCTTCAGACTCCGATCAAATACGATCTCTATCTCGCCGGCATTCCTCATCGTCTCGTAAATGGTCTTATCGATATTCACTCTGTCCTTGGGACCGAAAGGAACCATATTTCTCAACCGTTTCAGGGCTTCTCCGATTTGGGATGGCGTCATGGGGCCTTCCTGTGAGTAGTCACGATACCTTCGGTCTAAAGCGACCTTAACGGCAGACTTGTTTCGTGAAACCCCTCCCACGCGCATTCCGCCCGGATGATATCCGGAATGTCCCACAGGAGATGTACCTCCTGTTCCAATCCACTTACTTCCTCCATGGTGCGCTTCAGTTTGTTCTTTTAACCGGTCGAGAAAATATTGAATGAGCTCCTCCGGACTCAATTTGGCCAGATCCTTCTCATCGATTCCAAGAGCATCGGACAGAACTTTCGGATCTTTCAACCACTCGTCGAGCAGGGCACGGACGACTTCAGACAATTCGAATTCACTCGGGTCCTTTAACTCGGTGCCTTGAAACTGATGGGCAAAAACCTGATCGTAGAGGTCGAAATATTTTTCACTCTTCACGAGAATGGCGCGAGCCCCTGTATAGAAATCGTCGATGGAGTTGATCAAGCCCATGCTTAGGGCCTTTTGAAGCCTTAGGAAAGAGGTGGGGGATACCGGAATCCCTACTTTTCTCAATAAGTAAAAGAAATCGACGAACATGGTTCTATACGTTCATTAAAATCCCCCTCCATCCCCCTTTTGTAAAGGGGGTTGGAGGATTTAGTTAAATCCTGAATCTGGAAACAGCGTTCTGGGCAACGATATAGTCCGAGCTTTTCTTAAAGAGAACGCCTAAGTAAGGGACCTCTCCCTTGACCAGGGCTTTTACTTGAAAGTCGGGATCGGCTCTAAGGGCCCTGATCCAGTTGATCAACTCCCGGGTGGCAGGTTTTTTCTCAATTCCCTTGATCTCCCTGAGGCGGTAAAATGTTCTAACAGCACTGTTGAGGAGTTCCTTTTCGATACCGGGGAAATGGACCTGGACGATCTGTCTCATCATGTCAGGTTCTGGAAAGGCGATATGGTGGAAATTGCAGCGGCCCAGAAAGGGGTCTGAGAGATCCTTTTTGGCATTCGAGGTAATAACGATGACAGGCCGATGATTAGCCCGGATGGTCTTATCGATCTCGATGATATCGAATTCCATCTGATCGAGTACATCCAGCATATCGTCCTGAAAATCGGTATCCGCCTTATCAATCTCATCAATCAGTAGGACCACCCTCTCTTCGGATACAAAAGACTGTCCGATTTTTCCCATCCGGATGTACTCTTCAATGTTGCTCACATCCCTCCGGGAGTCGCCGAAACGGCTATCATTCAGGCGGGTCAGCGTATCGTACTGGTAAAGGGCATCGATGAGTTTCATGCTCGATTTCACATTCAGTACAATCAGCCTCATGCCAAAGGCTTCAGCAATGGCGTGAGCTAGCATCGTCTTTCCCGTCCCGGGTTCTCCCTTAAGGAGTAGGGGCATTTCAAGGGCCATTGAGATATTGACGATGCTTGCCAGTTCATCATCCAACACATATTTGGAAGCCCCTGTAAAACTTTTCTTCTGATTCTCTTCACGCATATTCAGACTCCTTTATCGAAAGATCTCATTCCAACTCCAAAAATGGTTTCGTTCCTTTCAGGTGCCATGTCAAATGGTTCTTGTTATCATAACTATTTTTTGGTTAGGTTTCAACACGGACTTCTCTGGGGCTTCCTTCCTTTTCATTGGATGCCTGGATGGATGCGGTTAAGCGCCTTAAATAAGCGCAGAGAATCTGCTCAAATTTTTGCTCCAGAACGGGCTGTGAGGCACTGAACCAATGTTACTTCCTAAGTTAGAACGGCGATGGTGGGTGACCCTAAATATCTCCATAGGGGTTCATGTCCACGCTCGATGCGACTGTCCTCAACATCTCCCTCCCTACGATTACACAAGCTCTGAGCGCTCATCGGAAGGCAGTGGCCTGGGTGGTCTTGGCTTACCTCATCGTCATCATCGTCATCACAGGTTCGAATTGACTTTTGAGGGGGTTTTTTGAGAAAATACTTGCAAAACTGGAGGGATTCAGTGAAACGTGCCGATGGAAGGGGCTCTCGAGCTTTGAGGCGAGTGAGGATTACAAGGAATTACCTGAAGCATGCGGAGGGGTCGGTTCTCATCGAACTGGGGGATACGAAAGTGATCTGTTCGGCCAGTGTGGAAGAGAGAGTTCCGCTGTTCTTACGGAATAAGGGGAGGGGCTGGGTGACTGCCGAATATTCGATGCTCCCTCGTTCCACTCATACCCGGACAATCAGGGATTCCATGACCGGCCGCGCAAGCGGGCGTTCCTTTGAGATTCAGAGACTCATTGGTCGATCATTACGGTCTGTCACCGATCTCAGCGGGTTCGGGGAAAGGACTATCTGGATTGACTGCGATGTCATTCAAGCCGATGGTGGGACAAGAGCGGCTTCGATCACCGGTGCGTATGTCGCTTTGGTTGATGCCTTCCGAAGAATGGTGAGAAACGGATTGATTGAAAAAGTTCCAATCAAAGATTCTGTTGCTGCCATCAGTGTGGGAAAAGTGGATGGAGAGGCTTTATTGGATTTGAATTACGAGGAGGACTCAAAGGCCGAGGTGGATATGAATGTCGTGATGACCGGCCACGGGAAATTTGTGGAGGTTCAAGGGACGGGAGAAGAAGCCGTCTTTACAAAAAAGGAATTGGATCAGTTGACGCGGATGGCCCAAAAGGGGATCAGGGAACTTACGGGAATTCAAAAAAAGTGTTTAGAGGGGAAAGGATAAGATTAGACAACGCCGGGAGATCATTGTCGCGACTAGAAACATGGGGAAAGTTCGTGAGATTCGAAGAGCCTTAAGAGACTTAGGCGTCCGCATTTTTGCATTGAGTGATTTCCCTGAGGTTCCTGAGATCGAGGAGGATGGTAAGAGCTTTTTCGAGAACGCTTTAAAAAAAGCTCGGTTTTACTCAGACTACTTCGGCAAGTTGGCCCTTGCGGATGATTCGGGATTAGAAGTTGATATTTTGAAGGGATTACCGGGGATCTATTCTGCTAGGTACGCGGGAGAGAAAGTTTCCCATCGCGAGAATAATCTAAAGCTCCTTAGAGAGATGGAAGGAATTTCCATTTCGAAACGGGGAGCAAGATTCAAGTGTGTGATTGCTCTTGTATCTCCTGGTGGAAAAGAGGTCGTCACAGAAGGATCATGTAAGGGGAGAATTGGGTTCAGGGAAGTCGGGAAGATGGGTTTTGGATACGACCCGGTCTTCGAGCTTCCTCAATATGGGAAGACCATGGCGCAGCTTTCCGTAGAAGAGAAAAATAGAATTAGCCATCGAGGAAAGGCTTTAAGAAAATTGAGGAAGATGGTAAGTCGTTTCTTGGAATAGGACAGAACCAGAAGATTGTTTTACTATGAATTATATGTTATCAGCTTTTTTGATATAAGGACGGGGCGTAGCGCAGCCTGGTTAGCGCGCCTGCCTTGGGAGCAGGAGGTCGGCCGTTCAAATCGGCTCGCCCCGACCAGTCTGTAATGAGCGCACTGCGGAGTTGGGAGCGAAGAGTGAGAGGCCGAGCTCCTGCGGGAGAGCAGGAGGGTGGCGTCGCGACGAATAAGGAGCGACTTTTTGCCACGCCGCTGAGAGGGTGAGGCGGCCGGACCGGCCGTTGAAGCCAGCGCCTGAGGGCGTGGCTTCCCGCAGATGAAATATCTTTTGGATTGTGCCCCTTATTATAGGGGCACTTGGCGGCCAAATCGGCTCG
>Ga0209427_10008000_pt1 | contig 11923 bp, 12 predicted proteins | sample DeeMarSWOR136_30_FD_187465 | JGI IMG/M metagenome (GOLD analysis project Ga0209427, IMG submission 187465) | Marine sediment microbial communities from White Oak River estuary, North Carolina - WOR-1-36_30 (SPAdes) (version 2) | ecosystem: Environmental > Aquatic > Marine > Intertidal zone >... | reverse complement strand
GGGCTTTGCTTTGGTCTATGGGATCAGCCGGGTGCCCAATTTTGCACACGGAGCCCTGTACGTGGTTTGCGGATTTATCACTTGGAGTTTCCTTCACGGGCTGGGGCTGAATTACCTGGTCAGCATTCTATTGGCCGCCTTCATTACCGGGGTGATAGGTGCGCTTATCTACCAGTTCGTACTCATTCGCGTCCGCGGGATGGCCATTTCCGAGATCATTGCCTCCTACGCCATGGGGCTGGCGATCTTGGAAGGGTTTCGATGGTATGGGTTCAAGGGCACGACCTATACCCTGCCCGTATTCGTAGAGGGTAGCATGTTTATCGCGGATATCCCGGTGGATTTCCACCGCGTCCTCGTCGTGGGAATCGGCGCTGCGGTGGTCTCCTTTCTGTGGCTCTTCACCCATCACACGCGTATCGGTCTGGCCCTCCGGGGTATGGCGCAGGATGAAAGGGCTGCCCTGATGCTGGGCATCGACTCGGACTTCATGGCCGTGGTGGCCATGGCCTTTGGCTCTGTGCTTGCAGGTCTCTCTGCCATTTTGTTACTGCCCTTGGGAAATATCGTTGTCGAGGCGGGTTACAACGTCCTGATCTTGGCCATTGCCGTGTGCATTGTGGGAGGTTTGGGTAGCTGGATGGGGGCTGTACTCGCGGCCTTTATCATCGGCTTTGCTCAGATTTTGACCGTTGTCTATTGGGGAGCCCATTACCAAATGGTGGTGGCCCTGCTCGCCATCATCTTTACCCTCATCCTCAGGCCTTCAGGCCTTTTTGGTCAGCAGAAGGAATTGGAAGAAAGGGTGTAGTCGATTGCACACAGAGGAGCGTCGCAAGGAAAGACTGGATCGCGGCATCAAGGTCCGCACAGTGGGCATCTATTCTCTCATGTCCTGGCGTGAGTTGTCGTACCTCACGGTGCCCAGGGTGGTGCTTATCCTGGGGATGCTTTTGCTGCCTCTTATCATGCCCAGCATGTACTGGCAGCGGGTGATCTCCATTGTCTGCATCTACGCTTTGTTGGCCCTAAGCTTTGATTTTCTTGCCCACTATGTGGGCTTGGTTTCTCTGGGAGGGGCCTTTTTTATAGGAACGGGAGGCTATCTGGCCGCCATTCTGAATACGTCCTTTGGACTGCCATTCTATTTGACTATCCCCATAGCCACCATTGTGGGCGCGGTGATCTGCACAGGGTTTTTGCTGCCCTGCCTCCCGCTGCGGGGGGTTTACTTCGCAATCGTCACGCTGATGTACCCACTCGTCCTCGGGAGGATCATTGAGGCCCTGAATGTCCTTGGGGGAACGGATGGCATCGTGGGCGTGGCCAGTTTCCCGAATCGCTGGCTGGAACAGTATTTCATGATTCTCATGGTTCTTTTGTTCCTCTTTGGCATGAGACGGCTGGTCAACATGGATGTGGGATTGGTTTTCCGGGCCGTAAAGGATAATGACCAGGCGGTGAAAGCCTCAGGGATGAGCATCACCTTTTACAAGGCTGTTGCCGTGTTTATCGCTTCAACTATGGGCTGTCTCGGAGGCGCTTGCCTTGTCCACATTTATATGTGGTCCGGCATCTCCCAGTTTGCCCTGGATTTTTCCATCATTCCCATTGCAGCCACGGTCATCGGGGGAGGGGGCACTTTGGTGGGAGCCGTCCTGGGCTGTTTTATCCTGGTTCCCATATCCGAATTGCTCCGGACCTTTGGAACCCTGCGCATCGTCTTTTATTCCTTAATCCTCGTGGGATTCATCGTTCTTAGAAGCGAGGGTGTCATGGTCTACGGCCAGCGGAAATATCACCAGTTTGAAAGGTGGGTGAAGGTATGAGCGGTGGTCCTATCCTTGAAGCGAAGGAGGTGACCAAGGCTTTTGGTGGCATACTGGCCTTGAACCGGGTCAGTTTTCATGTCAATGAAGGGGACATTCTGGGCATCATCGGCCCCAACGGTTCAGGGAAAACCACGTTGATCAATTGCGTCACCGGCTTTATTCGGATGACTTCCGGCAGGGTGCTGTTTCGAGGGAAAGAAATCACCCGCAGACCTCCCCACAAAATAGCGGATATGGGAATCACGAGGACCTTTCAGATTATGCGTCCCTACTACAGCCTGCCCGCTTACAAGAATCTGGTGATTCCCCTCTTCTCACCGCGGGCTAAACGCACCGGGGGCTGGCGAGGGGGCGGCAAGTTGGGGGATCGTGATACGGTGGGAATTGACATTTTGGAGGAGATCGGGTTCGAGCGGGATTCCTTTGTGCCTTACAAAATGGCCTCTAGCTTGCCCACCGGCTATTTGAAGCGCCTTGAGCTTGCCCGATGCCTCGCCTTGAAACCTGAGATTATTCTCTGTGACGAAGTCTTTTCAGGCTTGAGCATGAGTGAAATTGCAAGCATGGTGCCGCTCATCGAGCGTTTGCAGATGGAAGGCATTACCCTCGTCATGATCGAACACCGACTTCGAGAACTTTTTCGCGTCGCCAATCGGGTCATGGTGCTCAACTTCGGTGAAAAACTGACTGAAGGCACTCCTGAGGAAGTGATGGCTGACGAGAAGGTCAAGGTGGCCTATTTTGGCTCGGAAGAGGTTGAGGAGGTCATGAGCTATGCTTGAGGCCACGGACCTGATGGTCTTCTACGAGAACATGCTCGCGCTTAACAATGTGAGCATCAAATGCGACAAAAACCAGATTGTGGGCGTTTTCGGGGCAAACAGCGCGGGCAAGTCCACCCTCATGTATACCCTTTCCGGTATCATGGAGGATATTCGGAAAAAAGAAGAAATGGCCGGTGGTGAGCGGATCACGGTTATCGGAAAGATCCTCTACATGGGCGAAGACGTCTCAAAGCTGAAACCAAGCCGGCGGGCACGAAAGGGTATGGTGTTGTGTCCGGAACGGCGAAGGATATTCACGGAAAGCAATGTGCTGGAAAACCTCCGTATCGGCGGATATCTGGCCACCCCACCCCAGGCAAAGAAGACCTTGGAATACGTTTTCAAGGTGTTTCCGGCTCTGGAAAAGCTCAAGAAAAGAACAGGCGGATTCTTAAGCGGCGGAGAGCAGCAGATGCTGGCCATCGGCCGGGCTCTCATGGCTCAGCCCAAGTTGCTCCTTTTGGATGAACCTCTGATGGGCTTGAGCCCGCTCATGCAGGCCATACTCGTCCGAGCCACCAAGGAAATCCGCGATGACCAGGGCATTACCATTATCGTGACAGAACAATATGCTCGACCGGTCCTGCCCATTGTGGATTATGCCTTCATCCTGGAGAACGGGGCCGCGGTTCTGGAGGGAACTCGAGTAGAGTTGCTCGATAACCCGGATGTGCGATCCGCTTATTTTGGTGTATAGCCAAGAGGTTCAATAGATCATGAAGGCCAATGCTGAATCGTTGGAAGAGGAGCTCACTTTTACCCGATTCGATCGCATGAGTGAACGCTATGCGAACAAAACGGCAGTGATTTACCTCGGTGAGCGCTTTTCCTACAGCCGACTGCGGGAGTTGAGTGAACGATTTGCGGGCGGGTTGGCTGAATTGGGTGTCAAGAAAGGCGACCGTGTGATGGTCTATATCTCCAATTGCATCCAATGGGTCATCGCCTTTCTCGGCATTCAGAAAGTAGGCGCAGCCATCGTACCGGTTTCTCCGATCTACACCTCCTATGAAATTGAATACATGATCAAAGACTCCGGGGCGGAGACGCTGGTTTGTTTGGACACCAACTTCTGCTATGTCAAAGAAGTGCTTCCCACAACAGGCCTCAAGCGGGTCATTGTTACGAATCTGGTGGAGCTCCTCCCGATCTGGAAAAGGTATATGGGAGCGCTTTTTGATAAAGTCCCTCGAGGCAAGGTGGAGCGGGAAGCCGGTGTATATGACTTCGGATCCCTTCTTCGTTATGCCCCAATGACATCTCAGGTGGAGATAGATCCTTGGAATGACCTTTCCTACATTCTATACACCGGCGGCACGACGGGCTTTCCCAAGGGCGTACCGGGCAACCATATTGGTATGACATCCTATGTCAACGACGTGACCGAAGATGTCGCAGGGGAACATCTCAAACAAGGAGAAGATGTCTACATCGCGGTGAATCCTCTCTTTCACATCATGGCCCTCGGCCTTTTCATGTCCGTCGGGCTCAACAAGGGAAACGCCACTTTGCTCATGCCCGTGCCCCAGGTGGATGCCATTCTGGAGTCCATCGAACGCTACGGTGTCCGCTGGATGCTGGGCGTTCCTGCTCTTTACCGCATGATTCTGGAAAACGACCGGTTCGATCAGTATGATCTAGAATCTCTGAGGTATTGCTATTGCGGCGGGGATGTACTGCCCGTTGAAGTTTTCAAGCGCTGGAAAGACCGTGTGGGGGTTCCCATTTTTCAGGTCTACGGATCGACCGAGGCGGGCCACGTAACCTACAGCCGGATAGGCAAAGAGCCCAAGATCAGCAGTATCGGTCTGCCCCTGAAGAGCCGCGAATGTATTGTGGTGGATCCTGACACGCTGGAAAGGGTGCCCAGCGGAAAAAGCGGCGAGTTGCTGGTTACCTCTCCCTACACTTTGAAGCAATACTGGAAAAAGCCGGAGGAGACGGCAAACTCCTACGTCGACATTGAAGGCAAGACATACTACCGGATGACCGATTATGTGCGACAGGATGAGGACGGGGAGCTCATCTACGTTGAGCGTTCAGCGGATATTATCAAGCACAAAGCCTACAGGGTTTCTGCATCAGAGGTTGAAGCGGTACTCCAAGACCATCCTACGGTCATCGGAGCCTGCGTGGTGGGGGTGCCCGATCCCAAAGTGGGAGAAAGGGTGAAAGCCATCGTTGTTCTCAAGGAGGATGCCCGCGGCGTAGGCGGTGCGGAGTTGCTCAAGTGGTGTCGGGACCGGTTGGCCCCTTACAAGGTTCCGGGCTATATCGAATTCAGGGACATGTTGCCCAAGTCGAAAGTGGGAAAACTCCTTAGGCGTGAGATCAGGGACGAAGAACGCCGGCGGTTGTCCAAAGGCAAGACGCACTTGTGAGAGAGCAAACAGCCGCAAGAAATGTTCACCACAGAGTCACAGAGTGCACGGAGAAATCCAAATCTTTCATTTGCCGGGAGACCTGCCCGCCATCGCGAGCCGCTCAGGCGAGGCGGGCGGGTTCCGGCAAATGAAAGGTGTGTCTCCGCTCAGCGCGATAGATTTAACTAAAAACATCGAAGAACTAGAGTTCTTCACGGAGCAAATAAACCGCGAGGTGAGATGGATTAATCTCCGCCGAAGGCGGACGAGCAACTTGCCCATTCGCGGTATCTCCCGCGAATGGGCAAAGATTCTGTTCTCCGCGACCTCCGAGTCTCTGTGGTGAACCAAGCTTTCTGACTTTAACGGTGAAAGGCGGAACCGAGTCGCCTGAGGGAGTGTGCTGATGCCGGAAAACGTCTTAAAGAACAAACGCATTTTAGCGGTTGATGATGAGCGCGATGTGCTGGACACCCTGGAGGAACTTCTGGAAGGGATCGAAGGCCTTGTCGTGGAGAGGGCGACGACGTACGAAGAAGCCTACCACCTCCTGAGGTCGTGGTCCTATGATCTTGTCATCTTGGATATTATGGGAGTGCGCGGCTTTGACCTTTTGAATGCGGCGGTTGCGCTCGGTTTCCCTACCGTGATGCTCACTGCTCATGCCCTTTCCGTAGACGCCCTTAAGAAATCCATTGAAATGGGGGCGAGAGCGTTCATCCCGAAGGAGAAAATGGCAGAGATCGTCCCCTTTTTGGAAGACGTGCTGACCTTGGAACATCGTGCCGGCTGGCGGCGTCTGTTTCAGAAAATGGGCGGGTTTTTCAGCGACACCTTCGGGCCTGAATGGCAAAAGGATGAAAAGGCCTTTTGGGAGGAGGTGGCTTCCGGGAAGTACGAGCCAGAACCGGTCATCCTCAAGAAGTAACGCCCGCCGGGTATTCAAAGCCGAAGAGCCCTCACGGTAACGCAGACTTCAACCATATCCAACCCGTATGCCCCCTTCTTCACCCCCTGCCAAACCGTTCGGCTGTCTTCGACCCTGAGGCTCAGACCCGAAGGGAGCTCACGGCCAAAGCCCTCCCCCTCGAGGGGAGGGTAGAGCCTGCCCCGCACTTGATGCGGGGGTGGGGGTGTAATGGCGTCACTAAAGCTTGAAGCAAGAAGCCACAGTGGTGCCTCTCCTAAGTAATGGGCAACACTGCCATTTCACCTCTCCCCCTGGAGGGGGAGAGGTTGGGTGAGGGGGTGAACCAGGGCTTCTGCGGAGGGTGGAGAAGCGGAGTTCTTCACATGCCGCAAGGAGTTCTACCGACGGGCGGTGATGCGGTAGTCGAAGGTGGCTTTGACATTGAGACGGTTGACGGTGATATGCGTTGGGAAAGAAGGGAAAGGTGCGGCGCTCCGGATAGCGCGGGCCGCCTCTTCATCGAGGATCGCAAAACCCGATCCGCTCAGATAGGTGATGTCTGCCAGTTGCCCTTGCCTGTTGAGACTGAACAGAACCGTAAGCTGCCCTTCAATCAAGTTCTCTTTGGCTTCCTCGGGATAGATCCAATGGGCGCTGATCCGTTCTTTGATCGCCGCGGCATACGTGATATAGCGCTTATCCTTAGTGTCCAGGGAGATGGTGTCCTGGCTATCGTCAGGGGCGGGCGTCTCCTCTTCCGGGGTCTCTGTTAAATCGGCATCAGGTCTTTCTGCAGCATCCAGATTCTCCACCGGGGGCCTGATCAATTCAACCCTGTAAGTTCGCAGGTCCGTTACAGCCCAGTGCAGGGGAAAGGCCTTCTGAAAAGTGATCAGGATGAGAATGTGAAGAAAAAAGGAAATGATCAGGCTAACGCGCATGATCATTCCTGTATTTATGGCGGAGGTGTCAATCCTCCACCTTTTGGTCATTCGAGGGGCCATTGACCCACCATTCCGTCTTTTTCTCAAACCACCAGTCTGTGCTGTCTGTACTCAAAATCTCCTGTGCCATCTTCTTGGCACTTTGAGATTGAAGCCTTTTTACGGCATAGTGGAGCCACTCGCCGGCGTATTTGTTGCCCAAGTCCTCCTGTTCCTTCAATTCAATGATGAGATCGAGTTGATCGGCATCTCTCGAGAGACAGGCCTCTAAAGAGTCCCCTGCGTTGAATTCCTTGGTGAGGGAAACGATTTCATCGCCGAAGGGCAAACTCTCGGCGAGATCCTTGATCGCCCTCTCCTCATCCACGTGGACATATCTCTTGTTCACATAGTTGTGATCGCCTGTCCTGGCCTCGTGGAGATCATGAAAGAGACACATGAGGGTCGTTTTAAACGGATCGGCTCCCGGCTCTTGTAAAGAGAGAATATAACCGATAACAGCCGTACGGAAAGAGTGCTCTGCCACAGATTCGCGGCCCGATCCAAGGAATTGATAGCCGGTTCTGGGCGTCTTCTTCAGCATTCCCACTTCGAAGAGAAAATTAACCACCGCTTGTGTCATGCTCTCTCAATAGGGGTAAGGGTTCAAAAAGTCAAGGAAGTTTTGCTCGGCACCCGTCTTGATTTATTGCATTCGACAATGTACTATTAAATCTAGATTCCACAGTGCTTGTCGAAAATTCCCTCTGGGCTGAGCAGCCTGGGATGGATTCAGACTAAAGGAATCCTTTTTTGATTTATCTAGAATCTAGCATCCAGTATCCAGCATCGCTCCGCACCAGGCATCGGATATTTGGGTCGGCAACTCATCTGTGTGAGGCGACGCTTCGCCGCAAGTTAGGCTCCTTTTTGATGGCTGAAATACAGGCCTCTGGCTGAATGCGCTGGAAGTGACCATGTCAGAGATTATGAAAATATACACCTATCCGGAGCCCGTTCTGAGGGGAACGGCAGAATATGTGGAAAATATAGACGAGGATACGCAGAAGCTCATCGAGTGCATGGCTGAAACCATGTACGCTGCACCGGGCATCGGCTTGGCTGCGAATCAGGTGGGCGAGCTGCAACGCATCCTCATCTACGACCTTACGCCCAAGGAAAAAGGCCGAAATCTTTCCGTCTTGATCAACCCGGAAATCGTTGAGTGCGAAGGGAGCATTGTATGGGATGAAGCATGCCTGAGTGTCGTTGATTTCTCTGCAGAAGTGACCCGGCATGCCATGGTGAAAGTCCGGGGTTATGACAGGCACGGAAAGCCTGTGGACGTTGAAGCGGAAGGGCTCATGGCTGTCTGCCTCCAACATGAAATCGATCATCTGGACGGCAAGCTGTTTATCGATCACATTAGCAGCCTGAAGAGGGCCCTCTACAAGAAGCGGATCAAAAAGATGCTAAAAAAGTCAAAAGAGCTTAACTCTCTGGAAAAAATCTAATGAGAGGCGACTTTCCCAAAAACCATTTTCCTGCCCGACCGAGACTGATTTTTATGGGGACCCCTGGGTTCGCTGTTCCCACCCTGAGAGCACTCGTCGATAACGGGCATCAGATCGTGTCCGTGGTCACCCAACCGGACAGGCCCAAGGGGCGGGGAAAAAAACTGGCAGCCTCGCCGGTTAAGGTTTTGGCCAAAGAGAATGGGATCGAAGTCCTGCAGCCTGAGAAGGCATCTGAGGAGGGCTTCTGCGAGCTCATAAGGAGCAGAGAGCCGGATCTCATCATCGTTGTCGCCTTTGGCCAAATTCTGAAAAAAAGGCTTCTTGACATCCCAAAGTGGGGCGTCATCAACGTCCATGCCTCCCTTTTGCCCGAGTACCGGGGGGCAGCGCCAATTCAAAGGGCCATCCTCAACAATGAGACGAAGACAGGCCTGACCGTCATGCTTATGGATGAAGGGCTGGACACAGGCCCCATTCTTTTTCAGGAAGCGGTGCCCATTCTCGAAAATGAAACAGCCGGACATTTGCACGATAGACTGGCCGAGAGGGCCGGTGATCTCATGGTCCGTTCCCTGAAGCACATGGCCCAAAAGCCTATCGCAGAAAAGCCCCAGGGTGATGCCGGTGCGACCTATGCCCCCAAAATTGAAAAGGCCCTCTCCCGGATTGACTGGAATCAGCCGGCGGTACGTATCTCTGCCCTTATCCGCGCCCTTGATCCAAAACCGGGGGCATACACCATCCTTGCGGGTCATGAGATCAAGCTTTTTTCTTCCCGTGTTGTCGACGGCACCCGAAAGGACGGGGTTCCGGGAAAGGTATCGGGTCATACGGGAGGGGAACTGATCGTAGAGACGGGTGAAGGCAGGGTGGGCATTGGCGAAATACAGTACCCCGGGAAGAAAAGACTTCCCGCCGATGATTTCTTGAGGGGCTATTCGTTGCCTGAGGGCACACGACTTGGAAAGTAACAGCCATGGGGTGAACAGCGTTCTATCGACGGCGACGAAAGAAGTGAAGGCCGAGGCCAAGAACCAGCGACCTGAGAAGCTAACCTTTATCCTTCTCCTGCTCCTGACTTGCGTGGCGCTGGTCGTTGCGGCTGTGGCTCTCTGGCTTGTCCCTTATGTCGGCTTTTCCAACATCCACCAGGACCTCCCCCTCATCATGGCCGTTCTCTTCGCCCTTGTGGTCATGTTCCTCATAGGCGGAGGACTGACCCTTGTTTTCACCATTATTCGAGGAAAGAATCTCTTCTTTAACCGGCGGATCCGGGGTGTTGTCATTCGCTTTCTTTTTCCTTTGCTGGTCATGGTAGGCCGGTGCATCGGAGTGGGCAAGGACCGGGTGCGGAGAGCCTTTATTGCCGTAAACAACCAGCTTGTTGTGGCTGAAGCCAGGCGGGTGCCGCCTAACAAACTCCTCATCCTGCTTCCCCAGTGTCTTCAAAATCATGAGTGCACTGTGAGGATCACCGGGAACGTGGAAAACTGTAAGGCTTGCGGCAAGTGCAAAATCAAGAGCTTGGTCGAGTTATCCCATAAATACCATGTTTCCATTGCTGTTGCCACGGGCGGGACTTTGGCCAGGAAGATCGTGGTGGACAAAAAGCCTGAAATGATCATCGGGGTGGCATGCGAGAGGGACCTTACAAGCGGTATACAAGACACCTATCCCATTCCTGTATTCGGCATACTCAACAAGAGACCCAACGGGCCCTGTTATGACACGGATGTGGACCTCGAGCTCGTGGAGCAGGGCATGGCTGCCTTTTTAAGAGATGAAACTGGAGATACCGAGGGATCTAGCCCTCAGGGTGCTGAACAGACTGACACATAGATCGGTCTTCTCCGCAGACGCCCTGGACGAGGTTTTTCGATCCCATCCTTTTCTGGATGAGAGGGACAAGGCGTTTATTAGCCATCTCGTGCAAGGCGTGTTGCGATGGCGAGGTCGGCTTGACTGGATTGTCAGCCAGGCCGCCGATTTTCCCATCAAGCGGATAACACCGCCGGTTCTGAACATTCTCCGTCTAGCGCTTTACCAGATATTTTTTCTGGATCGGGTCCCCGAATCCGCTGCTGTGAACGAAGCCGTAAAACAGACCAAGAAAAGCCATCCGCGGCATGTTGTCTCCTCTGTAAACGGCATACTTCGGGGCATATGCCGACACAAGGATCAGATTTCCTTTCCGGACCGTAACAAGGACCCTGTCCTGTATCTTTCCGTCTTCCACTCTTACGCTGCGTGGTTGGTCAGAAAGTGGATCGATGAATGGGGCGTGGAATTCACGGAGGCCCTCCTTGAAGCCGGCAACCGTGTCCCGGGTCTGACCCTGCGGACGAATAGCCTCAAGCTGGATCGAGAAGCCCTCATTCAGCGTCTTCAGGCGGAGGAGCCCGTGGGAAAACCGACACCCTACTCACCACACGGCGTATTTTTGGAACACTTCAGGGGTAAACCGGATGCGCTCGCATCATTCAGAGAAGGCCTTTTTCAAGTCCAGGACGAAGCCGCCCAAATCGTCTCATTCTTCCTTGCACCGCAGCCCGGTGAAAGCGTTCTGGATGTCTGTGCCGGGTTTGGGGGAAAGACGACCCATTTGGCCCAGCTGATGGACGACCAGGGTTTCATCGTTGCTCTTGACATCAGTCGCAGGAGACTGATAGGTCTTGGCAGCAGCTGCAGGCGGCTCGGCATCCGGTGTGCAGTCCCTGTGGTGGCGGATGCAACCCGCTCTCTACCAAGCCTATTTCGATCCGGGTTTCATCGCATTATGGTCGATGCGCCTTGCTCGGGGCTGGGGGTCATTTCCAGAAAGCCGGACGCCAAATGGGGTAAGGAAAAGAAAGATATTGATCGGATGGCCCGACTGCAGAGGGCAATTCTTGATGGGGCGGCACCCCTGTTGCTCCAAGGCGGCAGCATGCTGTACGTGACGTGCACCGTCTCCAGGGAGGAGAATGAAGGGGTGGTGTCCGGTTTTCTAAAGAATCACGGTAACTTGGCTTTGGAAAACTTGAGAAAGTGCGCGCCGGAATGGGCCCTCGATCTGATCGACGATCAGGGCTTTTTCCGGACTTTTCCCCATATCCATGGCATGGACGGATTTTTTGCAGCCCTCTTCAAAAAAATAAAATAACCTCACTCTGTTCGGTTATTTTATAAAGCGCGACTTTGTCGCTTTTGATGAGGCGAGCATTTGATTGTTTATAGGGAAAGGTCGCTGCTGAAGCTCAGGACCATGAAGTTTTTTCTGCAGTGACTGGTGGGAGGGCGCCGTCCTTTTCGCGACTTGTCTATGGGGGGAAACCGCAGCCCTGAGCCTGTCGAAGGGAATGCGGAGGGGGCAAAACTCCCCCGTAGACAAGTCGATGAAAAGACCAGCCCGGGAGCCTCGGAACGGAAGAAAAGACTTCATGGTCCTCACACGTTCCATATCAATCGTTTATGCTCCCCGCAGTAAGTGTGGCGTAAGGAACCTCACGGTGTTCGGTTATTTTATAAAGCGTGACTTTGTCGCTTTTAAGTCCCGACCACAATTGTGGCGGGAT
>Ga0209427_10007999_pt1 | contig 11923 bp, 11 predicted proteins | sample DeeMarSWOR136_30_FD_187465 | JGI IMG/M metagenome (GOLD analysis project Ga0209427, IMG submission 187465) | Marine sediment microbial communities from White Oak River estuary, North Carolina - WOR-1-36_30 (SPAdes) (version 2) | ecosystem: Environmental > Aquatic > Marine > Intertidal zone >... | reverse complement strand
TTCTGGGAATGGAGCTGAGCTACCTGTATCTCCTGGCGTCGCTACTAGATGGACCTGTCCATACCCTCATCCTCACCTTGCTTCTCTATCCACTGGCTCTCCTCTCCAAGCTTGTCCCTCGCTCAACTGTACCGCACCGAATGAGGTTTTCCCTGGAATTGGCTTTGGTCATCCTGGTGATACTGGTAGTCGCGGGAGAGCGACTGCTCGGTAGCTTGGCGACCGGGCAAGCAGATGCTCTGGGCATTATTTTGCGGATGGGCTTCTGCGGACTTACCTGGTTACTGGGGCATACTGTACCTCACGAACAAGTGAATTATTCCACCGTCGCCCTCCGTCTCCAGATAGGCATTCTGGCCGTGCTGGTGTTCTCTCAGGTAGCAGGCAGTGCACCGCCGGTATTTCTCTTCTTCCTACTGGCTCCGCTGGCTCTGTTCCTTGCCCGGTGGGCAAGCTCCTTATCCCGCGGAGCAACCGTATTGCGCTCTCCAAACTTAAATCACTTGCTCCTCGCCGGAGCAAGCGTGATGGTGCCTGGCATAGCCCTAATTCTAATCCTCTCACCATCTGCCGCTCACACCATCGTAGACTGGCTGAAGAACATCTTTCTGAAACTTTCGGACTGGCTGGATGCCCAGCACGAAGCAGCAGCTACTCCATCCGGTGGGTTCAAGTTCGACTTTAGCTGTAATATACGACCGGAACAGGCTGTTCCCCCTCCCACATCTATGCCTCCACCCTCATCTGAAGGCGCTACCGGGATAAGCCCTGTAATCATCTGGATTATCGTCTTTGCTATCTTTCTAGCGATAGTAGCTCTCATTGCCTTCGCTCTAAGAAGGCGCAAGGCCAAGCGTAAGACACGCCCGATAGAGCCAGTCCGCTTCCAGCTTCAGATGGTCTCCTTGAATATGCTCCGTCTTCTGATATCACTCTTTCCATGGCTGCTCAGGAAGCTATGGCTTTGGCTGACATCACTCCTAGAGAGATGGAAGAAACGCCCCAAACCCTCGGAAGAGCCCTTAATATCTATCCGGGCTCTCTACCGTAATCTACTGCACTGGGCATCAAGAAAGGGTATAGCTCACCCTCCCGAGCAGACCCCACTGGAGTATCTAGAGCTGCTGGTACAGAAATTCCCCCAGCAACAAGATGACCTGAAGCAGATTACCGAAGCGTACGTGCTGGCTCGCTACAGCCAAAAGCTCATCTCTCAGGAGGAATTTGATAGGGTTAAGAAGGCTTGGCAAAGGACGGCGGCTTCTGGTCGGATAGTTATCCCTTGGGGGGTGTTGCTCATCTTCCAGGCGATGGACGCGGCGTTGCCTTATTTATAGACTACGAATTACGACATCACAGAACTCTCGATATCTGCTATAAAGTGCGCCAGGAGCACTTGTTTGATATAGAGGGCATGTATAACTGTGTAAGAGATGAGGGAAGGCCCCTCGGAGCCGGTTTGCAGGAACAGACTCCAAACCACCTTAAGCTGCGCTGGTTAAGAGCTAGTGTGGTGAGCGTTAAGGAAATGTCATGACATAGGATCATGGCAGGTGCGGATCAGGGAGACGAGCAACAGCGAACCACTGATGAGGCATCGAAAAGATAGAGGTGAGGTCGAAACTGAGCTTCTTTATAGGGTTCAGGATGAGCTTGGGGGAGGACCTGCTGACTGCCCAAGCGGCCTCCGGTGTAAAGGTGGCGTGACCCTGATCCAGGCTTTTACACAAGACCTGGGAACCTGTCGCTTCGATGATAAGGGAGAAACTCAAGTGGAGGACCCACGAGGGTGAGAGTACCGATGCGAGGCACAGGGGCGGACCAACCCGTAGTAGTGAAGAAGTTCCGTAATGGGGATGGAGCGAAGGGGTTGGATCGATCAACTTTACGGATTGGTCAACTCCGAAGATCGGAGGAGGAGCCGACGAGTAAAGCGAAACCGTTTGGGATCTCCAAGCGTGTGGTTTGGGAGGCTTACAAATGGGTGAGGGCTAACAATGGGGCTGCTGGAGTAGATGGGGAGTCAATAGAGGAATTTGAGAAGAATCTCAAGAATAACCTTTATAAACTCTGGAATCGGATGTCTTCGGGGAGTTACTTTCCACCACCTGTACGAGTGGTCGAGATTCCGAAGGCTGATGGAGGCAAGCGGGCGTTAGGGATTCCGACGGTAGGAGATCGGGTGGCTCAGGTGGTAACAAAAATGTATCTGGAACCACGGGTAGAGCCTTACTTTCATGGAGATTCCTACGGGTATCGACCCGGAAAGTCTGCGGTTCAGGCTGTCGGGGTGGCTCGGAAACGATGCTGGCAATACGATTGGGTTCTGGATGTAGACATTAAGGGTTTCTTTGACAACCTGGATCATGATCTGCTGTTGCGGGCCTTGCGGAAACATACGGATCGCAAGTGGATCCTTCTCTATATTGAGCGGTGGTTAAAAGCTCCGGCTCAATTAGCGAATGGGACGCTAGTGGAACGGAGCAAGGGAACGCCGCAGGGGGGAGTGATCAGTCCGCTGCTGGCCAATCTCTTCTTACATTATGCGTTTGACGAGTGGATGCGAAGGAATCAACCAGGCATTCCCTTTGAACGTTATGCGGATGACATTATCATCCACTGTAAGAGTGAAGAACAAACTCGATGGTTACGGGAAGCTATGGGAAGGAGGTTTTCTCAGTGCAAGCTGGAGCTACATCCGGAGAAGACGAAGGTAGTCTATTGTAAGGATGATAAGAGAAGTGGCCACTATCCCAACGAGAAGTTTGACTTCCTGGGGTTTACGTTTCGGCCTCGGTTGACAAAATTCCGGGAGGGGAAGTATGGGGTCAACTTCAGCCCGGCGGTGAGTGAGGAAGCAGCCAAAACCATGCGACACACCATCAGGAGTTGGCGGTTCCATCGACGGAGTGATAAGAGTCTGTCTGATTTATCACACATGTATAATCCGATTCTTCGGGGTTGGCTCAACTACTATGGCAGTTACTATAAGTCAGCCTTATATCCTATTTGTGACCAACTGAACAGTGCGTTGAAGCAGTGGGCAATGAGGAAGTTTAAAGCCCTTCGGCGAAAGATACGGCGAGCGGCTCATTGGCTTGGCCGGATTGCACGTCGGGAACCCCAGTTGTTTGCTCATTGGCAGCTGGGGTGGAGACCCACGGTGGGTCGATAAGAGCCGGATGAATCGAGAGGTTCACGTCCGGTTCCGTGAGGACGTGGGGGTGAAATTCCCCCGCGTTACTCGACTCTTCTGTTTTTAGAGCACTAAGAATCTTTGGATTTGATTTTCGTATATTTATCTGGCCTGATGATTTAAATCTGAAATCTTCGACTCCTGAAGCATACCTCTGTTGCTGATAGTAGGTGAACTCGATGAGTAAGAAATAATTTGACAGCGTCTGTCAGATTAACTTTTGTTCAGGACACATGAGCTGACCATCAATTTCTTAATCGGGGGTAGAACATATACGTTTATATATGTTGCAGCACTCAAAGATGCAGGGCCATATGGAGAGGGCGATGATTGACTTTTGAAGGTATGACCCCGACCCTTAAGGCAAACTCAGACTGGTAAAGGAAGGGAGAGAGACGTGGAAAAGTTGATCATCACCGTTGCGGTAACCGGGGGGCTTACCACGCGGAAACAGAATCCTAATCTACCCCAAACACCCGAGGAAATAGCAAGGGCGGCTGTCGATAGTTGGAAGGCAGGGGCGTCTATAGTGCATTTGCATGTGAGAGACCCATTGACCGGCGAGCGTGCTCACAGGGTTGAGCTCTTCAAGGAGACCATCCGGATCATCCGACAGGAAAGCGACATGATCATCAATACCACAACCGGCGTGGGACCAAATGTACCGCTGGAGGAGAGGATAGCGATTATCCCTGAACTCTCCGCCGATCCCAAACTGAAGCCGGAGATGGCCTCGTTAAACTGTGGCTCCCTCAATTTTGGAATTCTGAACCGAAAGAAAAGGGAGTTCATACTCGATGACGTTCAAATGAACCCCTGGGGAAGTTTGCTTTACTTTGCCGATACAATGAAACATTACGGTGTAAAACCGGAGATTGAAATATATGAGGCGGGCATGATCAATAATGCTCAGGTACTGCTTTCCCTTGATGCACTGGTAGAACCCCTCCATTTCCAGTTCGTACTTGGGGTTCTGGGTGGGATCCAAGCCACCGTTGATAATCTTGTCTTCTTGAAGAATTCGATTCCTCGAAATGCCACGTGGTCTGTATGTGCGGTAGGTGGCTTGAACATCTATAACATTGGCCCAGTGGCCATTGCCGCAGGCGGAAATGTGAGGGTGGGCCTTGAAGATGGAGTCTTGATTGCAGAGGGGGTCCTGGCGGAGAGCAATGCGCAGATGGTGTCAAAAATAACACATCTTTCCAAGGAAATGGGACGGGAAGTTGCAACGCCCAAAGAGGCAAAAAAGATACTCAGTTTATAACATCTGGAGAATATCCAATTCAAAGACGGTGTAAAAGAGGAGACACCGTTTAACTGGATAAGTGCACTGGCATATTAAGAGAGAGTACGGAAGCAACACCCGTGGAATTGAATCACGAGGTGCTTTATGAAGCTTGTTACATTCTCCCCGGCTGCCCTGGCTTGGATAGCAAATTAGGTATGGAGGCATCGAGGTATGAGGCATAAACGGTTTGTTGATTTAAGTATCAGCATCGAATCAGGTCTTCCCAGCGATCCGCCCCATATGATTCCCAAAATAGATTATGAAGACCATCTCCGGGGCAGTGAGACGATGAAGAATTTTTTTCCAGGGGTTACCAAGGATCAATTACCTGGTGGCCTGGGCTGGGCTGTGGAGTCTCTGACCCTAACTACTCATTCAGGGACCCATCTCGATGCTCCGTATCATTACAGCCCGACGATGGACCGAGGGAAACCCTCCTTGACCATTGATGAGATTCCTCTCGAGTGGTGTTTTAGCGATGGGGTGATTCTGGATTTCCGTCATAAAGCTGATGGTGAGAGGATCACTGTAGAAGATATAGAGAAGGAACTCAAACGGATAAGATACAAGATCAAGCCTCTGAACATTGTCCTCATACAGACCGGGGCCGATTCGGCCTGGGGCACCCCTCAATATTTAGTTAAAGGGGCTGGCATGACACGGGAGAGCACCCTTTACCTCATCGAGCAGGGGGTCAAGGTGGTAGGGATTGATGCCTGGAGCTGGGACAGGCCTTTACCCTTGTTAGCCCAAGAGTTTAAGGAGACAGGAGATCCAAAGGTCATTTGGGAGGCTCACTTTGCTGGAATTGAGATCGGTTACTGCCATATGGAGAAGATGGCAAATCTATCGGCCGTCGGGCGACCTCACGGATTCACAGTTTGCTGCTTCCCGATAAAAATCAAACGGGCCAGTGCCGGTTGGGTCCGACCTGTGGCGATTTTAACGTGATCGCCTAAGCCCCGTTGCATTAGGGCGAAACTGGGCGGACTGGGAGGCAGCAAGCCGTAGAAAAAGGGGGAATCAAAATGAATCATTCTAAGCATTTAATTTGGATAGTCATTGGTGCCTTAGTAGGATTTGGTTCTTCTTTTATTTTTGGCGACTTACTGACTTTGCCTGTTGATTTATATTATTTGATATACTTTGGAATTATTTTAACTTTCTTTATCATCTATATCAGGAAGACACAGCTGAAGGTGAAAGAATGGTTTTCCATGAGATTGGTTTGGGGAATCTTGCTTGGATTAATCTTTGGTGCTTTAATGGTGAAGCACGTCTTGTCAAGACCAGAGACAGAAAAATTTGCTGGAGCTTATTTGGCTTGGTTGATATTTTGGAGGGGATTGGTTTATGGAGCGATTGATGGCTTACTCCTATCATCGTTTCCTTGGGTCGTTACCTGGCGAGCTTTTGATGTTGAAAAGAAGCCGCTGAGCAAAAAAATCATCCTTACTCTTCTGGCATGGTTCTTCATCCTTGTCGTGACTACGGCATATCATTTCGGATATTCAGATTTCAGATCGAGAAAAATAATCCAGCCCAATATAGGTAATACCATTATATCTGTCCCTACGCTGCTATCGGCAAATCCGATAGGGTCACCAATAGTTCATGCGGTCATGCACATTACGGCGATTATCCATTGTCCCAAAACTGAACTCTTTTTGCCCCCTCACAGGGAGTAAGGTGCCATATAAGAGGGGTTGATATGGACAACCAAGAAGCATACCAAAGAGCAAAGAGAAGAGTAGAAGCTAAGATTGGATTTTATATCCATCTGGCGGTTTACGTGGGGGTAAATATTCTGCTTATTGTCATTAACCTTTCTACTTCACCTCAGTATATTTGGTTCAAGTGGCCATTGTTGGGATGGGGCATAGGTCTATTCTTCCACGGCATGTCTATTTTCGTCTTCTCTGGCAAAACATTCAGGGGAATGAAAGAAAAGATGATAGAAAAGGAGATGAAGAGGGATTCGTCTTAAGAACCTTATCTCGTTTTATCTTGTCTTATCTCGTCTTTTCTTGTCCCGCACATTTCTATCCATAGTCTTTGGTTTTCAGGCCTATGTGGGATTGAACCCCGACTTCGCTTAGGGGCCATCCGAAAAGATTTTTGCGTGGGCTAAGGAGGAAAGTTAACAAAATATGTCTTTCCTTTGTAATGTTTATCGACTCTTACTCCCATCATATTTTACTCTTGAACAATCTTTTTAAACAGTTATCCAGAATTATTAGGGTCTTAAAACGACCTGACTTATTCGTCGTATTATAGGCACATTTCTTGCTACCAAACTGCTCATGGGGGTCGAAATCCTATGATTGGGCAGCCTAACCATGCCATTTATCCGGACAAACAAAGCTCCCCTGGGCCCGAGCATATCCTTTCGGAGATGAAGCAGGGAGTTGACCGCACTCATCCTGGGCCCGACATGCAAACTCAAACGGTGTATGCGATCCGTATCTTTTCAGTTTTGACAGCTGCCTTATTGCTTTTTATCTTCGTTTGGCTCCTATTTTCTTCTTAGTTTTGGTCTTGTTCCAACGTAATTAAAAAGGGCTAATAGATTAGTAATGGAAAATAGTGGATTCGAGCTCCGGCACGGGAGTGTTAACCTTGAGAGGAGAAAGTATCCAAGGGTAAATATTGATTTACCTGTGGTGTATCATCAAACGGACTCCCTTCTCAGAAATAATGGGAGGGCCTTTAATGTGAGTGAAGGAGGTTTGCTCATATATCTCCCTGACCCTGTCGAGATTGGTCAACATCTGAAGATGATACTTTCCTTCATGTCCGAAACAAGACTGGACAGTATCGAAATGATCACAGAGGTGGTTTGGAGGGATATCACTTTTGACATGGTTTGGGGGGATTTTCGGTGTGGAGTAAAAATCATTAATATCGCCCCAAAAGAGATGGCTAAGTTGGAAGACTTTTTAAGAAATCTTTTCCAAGAACTAGAATCTCCTTTAAACGATTCCATCCTATCATTTTAGTTCTTAATAAATCCATTATAACAGTAGAGAAGTAAATTCAGAGATAATGCCTGGAACAGGTGGTTGGGGTCACATCTTCAATTTTCAATATCCCATTGACAAGGGAATTCTCACGGGCATCGCGTACTATTACTGAAAGAAATCTTTGTTTGATCTCCGGACTTTTTCGAAAAGACCAACTCCGCCTGCCTTAAGGTTCGATTCGCTCCTGTAACTCGTGAATTCAATTCCTGTCATAATTGAGGATCCCCGCCTATCCCGAAATAGCCTGGGTTAACGGGCCACAATGTAAAACAGTAAATCGTTGTCGTCAGGCGCTGGCGTGCCTGTCCCGTCCTGGAGGGATGGCCGGGGAGCTTCACAACGGGGGGATGGACGAGGTGACCTTCAATGTCTTAATCGGGGGGTAGAAGATATACGTTTACATATATTGTAGCACTCAGAGACGCAGGGCAATAAAGAGAGGACAGTTGACATTTGAAGATGTGACCTCCATCATTGGTTCAAGAGACATTTGAGGTCGAGAAGTAGATGCCAGGCTGAAAAAATTGAAAGGTGAAAAACAATAGAATAATGATATAATATTAGCCGATTCTCAACGAAAATCTCTTCTACCAGGGAGACTGTGTATGTGTTACCAGTACCCCCGTGTCTAAAGATAATTATGTCTTTGTATGAGAAGACGACTATCAAGGAACATACCTTTAGCCAAGGAGTCCCATAAACATTCTCTGAGATGATACAACGAGAAAAAGGAAATAGAATTGGAGCCGAAGCTTTTTCATAAAAAATCACAATATGTAATATTTTGTTGCGTGCTCCTTTTCTTTTTACTTCCACGTCAGGATACAGCGTACGCTGAGGATAAGATCGCGATCGGTAGCGTTGAGGATGTGATGCTTTTGCCTTGGGGCATTACCTTGAAAGCCCGCATCGACACCGGGGCGGCCATATCGTCCCTTGACGTATGTGAAATCACCAGGAAAGAAAAGAATGAAGTTGAGTTCAGATTATCAAAAAGGACTGGTGGATTTCAAGTCCGGTTACCTGTTAAAGCTTGGAAAAAAATTCGTTCACCGGAGGGACCTATCGAGAGGAGACCTATTGTTGAGCTTGAGATTTGCCTAGGGCCTAAGCGTTTTCGTACCGAGGTTACGCTCAATGATCGGTCGCATATGGATTACCCTCTTCTTATTGGTCGAAAAACCCTCGAAGGAAAATTTGTTGTCGACGTGAGTCGCTCATGTACATCCCCTCCTTCTTGTTCTAAGGATTTGTCACCGTGAAACGTCCTGTAGTATTGCTGGTATCATTACTGTTGTTTCTCCCACTGGTACTTATAACCTATCGCATCATATTCCTCGGATATCCTCCTTTCCCAACAGCCCCACAAAGGGCATGGCAAATCTCAATGGATGCTCGTATCGAGGCCGAAGAAAATAAGGAAATTATGGTTAAGGTTGGACTACCTTATAGTCGTGCCGGGCAAGTTGTAATAGAGGAGCGAATCACTTCTGGAAGACTTGACTTTCACCTTCTTTCAGAAGGTCCTAACCATATCGGTCTCTGGTCAGGGACTGTTGGCCCACGAGCTGAAATCATTGGTTACCGATCGACAATCCTCTTATCATCCCAGCGCCCTATAAAAACCCCACTCCCCAAGCTCGGGGCATTCCCAGCCAAAATGAGCAAGGTAGAACAGGATTTGGCAAAACGCTTGGTGGGAAAGTGGATTCAACTCTCACCTTCAGAACGACTCCGAGCTATAGCGGCAACTGCAACGAATATTTGGGGAGAGCCACCACCGGCTGATCAAGACCTTCGTGCATGGTCGGCCTTACAAGAAAAGTTCGGTCGAACGAATGCGTTTCTGTTATTATTTCGTACCGCAGAACTTCCTGCCCAGGTGGCCGAAGGACTCTGGCTCACTGAAGGGGTTACCTCCATTCCTATTACCTGGATTGAGATATGGACAGGTAAAGAGTGGGAATGCATGTTGCCCTCGGTTGGAAAAATTTATAAGGGTTCAACCAATCTTCTGCCTTTGATATTTGGAGAAGTAGATGCGGTCCGGGTATCAGAAGGAAAATTATCCGAGATTCGCTGGACCTTGAACCGTCAGATCCTTAGCCAGTGGCGTTACCACTCTGAGCGCATTCGACGGTCAGGTCGTCTGCTCGACCTTTGGTCCCTTTTCCGTTTGCCACCCGAGTTTCAAGAGACCTTCCGAATTTTACTCCTCGTTCCAATCGGTGCCCTCATGATCGGTGTATTACGCAATATCATAGGTTTTCCAACGTTTGGGACCTTCATGCCAGTGCTTATGGCACTTGCTTTTCGAAATACGGGGCTTCTCTACGGACTTGGAATATTTGCAGGTTTTGTCTTAATCGGTTATACGGCCCGCCGTTCCATGGAGAGACTCCGCCTCCTTCTGATCCCGCGACTCTCGGTGATTTTAACGCTGGTAATCTTTTGCTTTACAGTTTTAGCTCTTATTGGAAGTAGATTTGGGCGATGGGAATTGATGGCGGTTGGGCTCCTTCCCTTCGTAATCCTCACTATGACTATTGAGCGCTTTTTCGTAATTACTGAGGAGGCAGGAGCCCGCGAGGGTTTTCGTACCGCTATGGGGAGTGCTCTGGTGGCTTCGATGACATATGGAATTCTCCATGTGGAAACCCTCCAACTTACCTTCTTTGTTTATCCTGAACTTCTATTTGCTGTTGCTGCAGCTCAGGTACTTCTGGGTCGGTATACTGGTTATCGACTCTCAGAGGTTTTTCGATTCCGGAGGTTCAGAAGTTCATCATGATCCTAAAAGCCCCATATTGGTTGAGACAAGCCGAAGTCCTTGGTATGAACCGTCGGAATGCCGAATATATCATGCGATATAACCCTCGCTCAGCCTTTCCCTTTGTGGATGACAAGGTACTGACCAAGCATCTGGCTGCCCAACATCAAATTCCTACTCCCTCTCTTTATCACCTTATTGAGAATCACGGGGATATTGTTGGACTTAAAGAAAGGCTCGGCGACCAACATGAGTTTGTTGTAAAGCCAGCGCGAGGCGCTGGAGGAAGTGGCATTATCCTTATCACAGACATTAAGCCTGAGGGATTCATCAAACAGAATGGCGAGATCATCTCACAAGCTGATTTTAGCTACCATATTTTTGACGTCCTCTCTGGAATCTATTCCCTTGAAGGGCTCGAAGACCGGGCGCTTTTCGAGGCGCTTGTCCATCCCGATCCAGTTTTCTCCGATGTGAGTTATGAAGGAGTACCAGATATTCGGATTGTGGTCTATCGAGGGGTCCCCGTCATGGGGATGGTCCGATTGCCCACAAAAGCCTCAGACGGGAAGGCAAATCTTCATCGTGGGGCGATAGGTGCTGGAATCGAAATTAGCACGGGGAGGACACTTACGGCTGTCCACCGCTCTGAGGTCATTACTCACCACCCCGATACAGGAAATCCTGTTAGTGGAATTCAGGTGCCCAGTTGGTCAACTATCCTTCTTATGGCAGCACGTGCCTATGAAATGACAAAGTTGGGTTACATTGGAGTTGATATAGTGATCGATAAGGAGCATGGACCTCTGCTTCTTGAAATCAATGCAAGGCCGGGGTTAGCAATTCAGCTGGCTAATCGGATGGGTCTCCGAAAACGCCTAGAGGAAATCGATAAAGCACCAACTGAAGTCTTTGCTATGCCAGAAGACCGTATCGAGTGGGCAGGACAGAAATTTGCCTAATTCCTCCTTGTGAAATGATAGTTCATGAAATCCTTTTGTTCTGACGTGTTTCCACCTGTAATCCGCAATGTCAAGAGATGTGGTGAAATGTAGGCTTGTTGAATTCGTTAGGTAAGAGATAATTTGAGAGTGTCTGTCAGATCAACTTTTGTTCAGGACGGATGAGGTGACCATCAATCTCTTAATCGGGGGGGAGAACATAATATTGCAACAGTCAGTGATGCAGGGCCATAAGGATAGGGCAACTATTGACATTTGAAGATGTGACCCCGGACCCTGCCCCGGACCCTGTGACCCGTGATGCTTGGCGTGTATTGTATCATGCCGCTTCTCGTGGCTCAAAGACGACCCTGCCCATCCGCGTTTGTATTACGTCTAACTCCTTGCGCGCCTTATGCCTCACATTTGAACAGTTTCCCCGGCGTCTCTTTGAATACTTTAATACGATTGCCTGACCCAAAATCCTTTGACCCAAAATCCACGATGTTTAGCGAACGCCAAGGTAAACTGAATGGATTCACAATTGGGAGCCATCCGAAAAGATTTTTGCGTGGGCTAAGGAGGAAAGTCAACAAAATATGTCTTTCCTTTGTAATGTTTATCGACTCTTACTCCCATCATATTTTACTCTTGAACAATCTTTTTAAACAGTTGTCCAGAATTATTAGGGTCTTAAAACGA
>Ga0209427_10007998_pt1 | contig 11923 bp, 11 predicted proteins | sample DeeMarSWOR136_30_FD_187465 | JGI IMG/M metagenome (GOLD analysis project Ga0209427, IMG submission 187465) | Marine sediment microbial communities from White Oak River estuary, North Carolina - WOR-1-36_30 (SPAdes) (version 2) | ecosystem: Environmental > Aquatic > Marine > Intertidal zone >... | reverse complement strand
CATATCACGCTCATGCCATGTTGGGACATTTTCTAGAGCGGGCACAACAAGGCTTCTCATGATCTTGGCCAAGCCACAGACAGTCTCACAGGTTTGTGGATCACGTTTGTGAGGCATCGTTGAACTGCCAACCTGTTTCTTCCGTTCAAAGAACTCGGATACCTCCCCTATCTCTGGCCGCTGTAACTCTCGAATCTCAATTGCCATCTTGTCTAGTGAGGACGCAACCAGGCCTAGGAGACAGATTAGTTCCGCAAGACGATCCCTCTGCACAATCTGGGTGGAGACTTCCACGGGTTTGAGACCCAGTCTTTCCATGACAAGTCTCTGTATCTCCATTGCGTGCGGACCCAAACCCGCTTGGGTTCCGACGGCGCCAGTCATCTTCCCCACCAACACCCGCTCGCCACAATCTTGAACGCGTTGGATATGCCTCGCGATCTCTCTCATCCAAACCGCAAGCTTAAGCCCAAATGTGATCGGCAAAGCGTGTTGACCATGAGTCCTACCTATCATCATAGTCTGTCTATGACGATTCGCGCCCTCCATCAGAATTCTCTCAAGATCATCAAGTTTCCTTGCGATCAGCCTCAAAGCGTCGTTCAGTTGGAGGGCAGTTGCCGTGTCCAGAATGTCAGAGCTTGTTGCTCCAAGATGAACGTAGGCTCCGCTTGGTCCACATGCTTCTGCTAGCGCCCGAACCATCGACATGACGTCGTGCCTGGTTTCACCTTCGATTTCTTTCACTCGACTGAGTTTAACATGGTTTGCAGAAGCCAGCTCTATGATGGTTTTAGCATCCTCTCGTGGTATGTTCCCAACTTCAGCGTGCGCCCAAGCTAAGGCGGCCTCTACATCCAACATTCGCTGGAGTCTGCTCGCCTCCTCGAAGATTTTCAGCATCTCCCGCGTTCCGTAGCGACCAGTATCGATCGGAAGAATGGGCAATAGGGTCATCTCCCACAGATGATACGGTAGTGAAATGTTGAAAGATTAAGGTTTGGATAGCTTTAAATGGTTTTTTGATGCAATCAATAACAGAAGCCTTTTGAAAGTGAGCAAAACAAAAGCTGCGCGCGCGAAGAAGAAACTCTGAAGAGATGATGTGGGAGGAAAATCATTTGGATGACAGGATTAGAGTCTATGTCTGTAGCTTCCAAGGACTCTCAAGCCTTGATTTCGTAGACAAAGAGAGTATGGGTCATCCCTGTGTGACTTCCAGACATGGAGAGAACATCTTCGCAGGGCTTAAACATCTCCCTGCAGGACCTTTGGATGGACACTTGACAGAGGGTCAACTGAAAGTCCTTGATGCCGTTAGCGAGTTTTGTGAAGAGAATGGGCTAGAATATGAAATTGTGGACATAGCGAAATTGAGTTTTGTCAGCAAATTGAAGCTTATGTTCAAGCGAATGAAGGCACCGACACTCACTTTCAGAGGAAAGAGATTTGACGGAATACCGTCAAGAGAGGCACTTGAGGCTCTGATTACGGAGTAGACTTGCATGGCAGTTGTTTGTTGATCTTTGAGCTGTTGAATGCAGAGTCACTGCACACATCTCGGTGTCAACACATGCTCTAGCTGTTCCTTTCTTGGACTTTGCATGCATGCATGTAAAGATTTACCTTTGTTTGCCTGATACTTAGAGAAAGGAGTCTCTAAACGGTGGGTGCAGTAGCTGCTGCCGTGAACAAAATGGGAAAAGACGCTGCTTTCACAGTCTCGCTCATGCTCAAACAGCTGAATCACAGAGGAGAGGACCTTCATGGAGTGGCGACTCCACACTCGACGAGAATATTGGATTCAATTGATCCAGGCGCAGTCAAGGATATGAGTTCAGATGTTGCCCTTGGTCACAATCTCCACCGCATTTTCCCAGAGGATCGTCCACAACCAGTCTTAGGCCAAGGCTTCACACTCGCATTTGAGGGTCGACTATTTCCTCCAGCTGCGGAATCTGATATCGATGTGGTTGTAGAGACGCTTGGCTCTGAGCCTCAGAAGAATGCAGCTTCTCTCATTACGAGGCTTAACGGCTCTTACGCATTTGCCATTGCTTCTCGAGACAGAATCATTGCTGGGCGAGACACTATGGGAGCAAGTCCACTGTATTATGGTGAAGATGAAACGATCTCTGCAATCGCATCTGAGCGCAAAGCCCTATGGGAAATCGGAATAGAAGACACGAAGTCATTTCCACCAGGAAACGTTGCCTTGATGAGCACCGACGGTTTCACCTTCCAACCTATCAAGACCATAACACAGCCACTTCTGAATGCTACAGATATGAAGACAGCGGCAAACCGCCTCCAAACTCTCCTGCAAAAATCGGTTCGAGAAAGGCTTTCAGGCATCAAGAAAGCTGCAGTTGCCTTCTCAGGCGGTATAGACAGCTGCCTAGTCGCCACGTTGGCAAAGACCTGCGGAGTAGAACTCGAGCTAATTGCGGTTGGGCTCAAGGGTCAACGCGAACTTCATCATGCAAAAGCTGCTGCCACGACCCTAGAGCTGCCGCTCCACATTCAAACATATACTCAGGATGACGTTGACCAGGCTCTTCCAAAAGTCCTGTGGTTAATCGAAGAACCAGACATGACAAAGGCGGGAATAGCCATCCCTCTCTTTTGGACGGCAGAAATGGCATCGAAACTTGGACTCCCCATTCTCTTAGCTGGACAAGGAGCAGATGAACTCTTCGGCGGCTACCAGAGATACCTCAAAGACTATTCTAATGGAGAAGAAGCTCTCCGCAACTCCATTTATCGCGACGTAGTGGCATGCTACGAAAACAACTTTCAGAGAGACAACCAAGCATGCTCCTTCCACAATGTGGAACTGCGACTTCCATTCGCAGACATGGATGTTGTGGATTTTTCCCTAGCTCTGCCCGCACGCCTAAAAATCCAATCTCCAAGAGACCCACTGAGAAAGAGAGTCCTGCGACTGGTGGCTCAAAACTTGGGCATGCCTCAGTTCATCTTCAACAGAGGAAAGAAAGCCATTCAATACGCCACGGGAGTCAACAAAGCCTTGAAGAGACTTGCGAGGAAGGACAGCCTAGCCTTGCGAGAGTATGTTCGGCGGGTCTTCCGAGAAGTATATCCCAAGAGGAATAGCTAGCATGCCAGAGACCGCAGTAGTCTACACCCCTAAGTTTCTGAATCACAACCCCGGACCGCACCATCCAGAATCGCCCAAACGACTCCAAGCCATCATGAAGGACCTGAACCGAAGCGACCTCTTCAAGACCGAAAAATGCTCACTCATCGAACCCAAACGCGCCAACACAGACGACCTGAAACTCGTTCATGAATCCGACTACATCCAACTTGTCAAGGGATGCTGCGAATCTGGCGGTGGGCTTCTAGACCTCGGCGACACTACTGTCTCGCCCAGAAGCTTTGAGACAGCCCTCTTCGCGGTCGGGGGGGCCTTAACCGCGGTGAATCTCGTAATGGCTGGAGAGGTCAAGAGTGCCTTCGCCCTCGTTCGCCCGCCAGGGCACCATGCCGGTCCATACTATGCCATGGGCTTCTGTCTCTTCAACAATGTTGCTGTAGCAGCCGCTCATCTCATTAAGAGACACGGCGCTGACCGCGTGCTGATCTTGGATATAGATGCACATCACGGAAATGGAACTCAAGAAATCTTCTACGACACCGATGAGGTTCTCTACATAAGCCTACACGAAGATCCAACGGGATTCCCAGGCACCGGCTTCGCTGATGAGACAGGCCTAGGAAAGGGACGTGGATTCACGGTAAACATCCCATTTCCACTCAGGATCGACGACGAAATCTACCTTAAGGCTGTAAAAGAGATAGTAGTCCCCATAGTCCAGCAATATGAACCACAGTTTATCCTCGTCTCTGTCGGCTTCGACGGCCATTACACAGACCCAGTTGGCGAACTCGCCCTATCCGCTTCATGCTATCTCAAAACCACCTCATACATACTACAGCTGGCATCTAGGCTGTGCAGGAGAAAGCTAGTAGCAGTCTTGGAGGGCGGATACAGCCTGAGCCACATAGGCAGCATGGCAACAGCAGTAGTAGCGGAGATGGCCGGAGTTTCTTACACTCTGCGAGATGCGCCCGCAGTGGCGAGTCCTGACATTAACAAGCGAGCTGAGAGGGTCTTGCGAGAGGTGAAGAGTATTCAGTCTTCGATGTGGGACCTGTAACTCGGAAAAATCCTAATGGACTACGATGGCTACTCAATTACTTTGATGGCGCCGCTTGGACACTGGACTTCGCAAGCCATGCATACGAGGCATTCACCCACGTTCACAGGAACAGACTTCTCTTCCTTAATCTCAAAGACCTCCACGGGACATGTATCAACACAAGTTCCGCATCCATCGCACTTGTCCTTGTCGATTTTGATTTCAACCATACAGATCAGACTCCTCTATTAGAAGCTAAACGGAATAAGCCATCAGAAATAAAAGCGTTTTCATATTCAGCGGATTTCCTCTCGAAGCCTCAGTAGAACTCCGTCAATCGTCGTCTCTGCCCGCTCTCTTCTGCGGGTATACTCATCCATGAGCTTGCCGTATGTTCCCTTGGAGATTTCTCTGCGGCGATATCGCAACTCAATCCGCCGCATGGCAGACTCGGTCTCTTCAAGTTCTGTCTCAGCAACTTCGATCTGTCTCATCGCACCTGCATATCGCGCGCCTGCCTTCCTCATCTCTTCCTTCAGTCCAGTCAGGTCCTTAGAGAGCACTGAGAGTCTGCCCTCCAACGCCTTCTTACGCACCTTGTACCGACGTCTAGGAATCTGCTTCCTCCTAACTTGCTGATCCAGAGTCTCGAGCTCTCGTATTGCGGTAGTTTTCTTCTCGTACGCGTCAACAAAGCTCCTCAGTTTCTCTGAAGCGATAGGAGTCACAGGAATTACAGTGGGCTTGGGAGCTCGCCACAGAAGGGCTATAATGCAGACAACAGCCACGAACACTCCCACCCACAGAGTAGGATAGTAAGACGCCCAAAAAATGACGTATCCATAGGATAATTGAAAATCCCGATCATGGAACGATGTAACGTTGTGGAAGGCAAAGGTTACAGTCTCTCCCACGCTCTCAGGCTGAACCGTACAAAATTGGAAATCAGCATTCTGGGGTAATCTTACTGTCACAGATAACGTCTCTATGATCCAATCGAAGTGTTCACGCTCAAAAAAGCTGAAACCCAAATCAGAGTCCAGCCAGCTCTTCTGAGTGACGTATTCCGTCCATGGAAGATTGTACGCCACGGTGAACAATGTCTCCTCATTCTTTTCAATGAGGGTTCCAAAGGCTATTGTGGCGTTCATATAAGTAGTAGTCGCATTTCCTTCTAACGAGGGCGTTCTACGGGTACCACTTGTCTCATCAATCCATGAAACATCAAACGCGTGTTGCGGTAGGCGAAGTCTTATGCTGGTGAGATTCCAATCTCCCTTGTTCGTCAGGTGATAGAAATCTGAGACCGTGACGTGCCCCCATTCATCCAATACAACATCTCGCTTCACTTCATTGGCCTCAATCAGAAGAAAGGGGTCTGAAGGCTCTTTCTGCCAAAACCTCAACCAAGCAGATTCGGAGGCGAAGTTCTCTAAGGGCGTCTTCAAGAACTGCAGGGCCTGACGAGAATCGATTGAAGTTGCGCTCACATTAAGTCCTTTCTCAACCAGATTGGTGTGTGCTTCGATCGAGATCTCTTCAACACTATGCGGAAGAATGATCGTTACATTAGAGGTGGACGCCATTTGGGCTAGACTAGGATATAGGGGAAAAGTAACGTTCCACCACCAATAAGGCTCAGGTTCCTCCGGAACCAAATGCGGGGCTTCAGAGCGAGTTAGACCAGAGAAGACAGAAACAACTGTTAAGCTATAGGAGTCTTCAATGACTGTGTTTGCAGGTAGAGTAACTTCCATTCCGTAAAAGCCCAACTTACCTAATCCCGTGTCGAGTTCTACGTTTAGCTGCTCAGTGGAGTCTGAATTGCTGTGAGCAAAGCAGTAGACGAGATTGGAAGCATATTCAAATGGAAAACCCGTAGGGAACTGAACCTCCACGTTTTCCTGTGTAAATGACAAGTCAATGATATCCTGGACGACAACCAATCCGCCGTCTTGAATCTGCACCACACGTTCTACAGAATTAATATCAAAGTTCGTGATCAGTGAACTAGCTGCATTAGCATGAAGTGATGTGAAAGAGAAGCATGTAAGAGAGAGCATGACGAGAAGCGTTAAGATCAGCTTTCTACTCAACTCAGATACCACGCTAGCTACCTGATTCTTTTGTTCTATTTTTCGGGTATCTATTATAGATTGCCTTTATTTACTTTTGGAAGCGTATGCATAAGTGATCTGCACACCAAATAATCCATCGGTAGAAGTCAGAGATCACCTTGCTTGGAGTAGTAATCTTCTTCCTTCCTTGATCCGAAGCTTCGTACGCCCCTCTCTTTCAGCTGGCTTCTGAGCTTTCTAGCATATTGCCCATCGAGTTCTCCCCTATTCTCTAGGTAGTTGATTATCTCCTCAGCTTGCTGATCGTTGTCACATCTGCGAAGGAAGTCTATCACATCAGGCATATAGCTAGAGAACCTCTCTGAGGACGCTCCCTCTTCCGCTTGGAGATTTGATCTGATCGAGGTTATGGATGTTGTATGCTCTCTACCTTCAAGCTCCCTGGCTAGGTTGGGAAACATCTTCTTGAGGTGTTCTTTCTCAACTTTCATCTGCCTTATGCCCCCAAAAGCCCTTGAGTTTTGCGGACGGTTAATAGTTGTCTGAGAGAGCGATCTATTTAAGATAATTGCAAATGATAATTGCTCTTTCAGGGTTAGGAGAGCCTCTGGCTAGTATGCAGTGCAGGATGCTCATAGGACTAGACTCAGCATGACCCATACTATATCTCCAAAGGCTAACGCTATGATCAAGCCCGCTGTGATGAAGACGAGTAGGGGTAGCCCGGGTGTTACCCATACATTTCCTTGAAGTTTGCCCTTTTCTCGAGCGTCCAAGATTCTCCCAACAATCTCCGCTTTTTTCTCTTCACTTGGGAACATAAGCAGTCTTCTCTCGGTCTCGCCTGCCTCAGTCACTGTAACGTCTTCAAGCGGGTAGAAGTGTTTTCTCCTTTCTAGTCCTTTAATGTCGACTTTGTAGCCGCAGAGAAACGCGAGAGCTTTTCGACCCATCGACTGGGCTTCAAAGCCCTCAAAGAGCTGCCTTCCAGTTCTACGTTTCCATAGGAGATTTCGTGCTACGGCGTAGAGTACGGTCGAAGCTGCTAGGAGAACCGCGTTGGTGAAGACGCTGATCGGAAAGAGTGGGGGAACAAAGCCGATTGGCTGAAAGAGATGCACAGGATGCGGTAAGGCGAGAGACAGACAGATCAGCGCCTTGGCATCTGCTCCACCGAAAGCGCCAGCGTAGAAAAGAGCTACAGACACAACTGAGGTTACCATGAATGAGAAAGCGTAGATTAGCAGAGTGTCCGGGGCGAATAAGTAAAACTGTGAAAAGGTCAATGTGAAAGCCAGTGGTGCAAGGACTGCCCAGACTTTATTGCTCACCTCTCGCTTCTCGAGATCGCTCCAAGAGGCATAGATGAAGAAAGCTAGGCAAAGAAGAATTCGTACGCCGTCAAGCGCTTCAGTCAACTGGAGACCACTCAACGTGAGCCTTTCACTCCTAGGAAGGAGAAGAAAAGATTTGTGTCTCCAAAGTCTGGCTTGAACGGCTATCCTTCTACAGTCAACGCATTGCTGAATTCGCTTGGAGCGGTCGTTCTGACGCTCACGGTAACCGTGGATCCCGCAGAGAAGTTTGTGCCTACGTTTCCGGTATCCAATGTGCGAGATGCGCCTGCCGGTATCAACATGTTGCCGTCGGGTAGAGATTGCCAGCCCGTGTTACCTGCGGAGCCTGCGATCCTTATGCTCTCTACGGTTGCGTTGGCGGTGCCCAGGTTCTTGACATCAATCATATAGGCTGTGGAGTTGTACTTTCTTATGGCCATGACGCCCAGGTTCGCTGCGCCTGTCACTGTTGTGGTGTATGTCATGATCCAAGCGTAGGTTACCACGATGGCTGCCACTGCAATGACTATCAGGAGAAGCGTTGCCAGGATTGGCGATATGCCTTTTCTTGACCTTAGCTTTTCAAACAATCTTGATATCACCTTGGCTTAGAGGTTCTTTGGCCAGAATATTTAACTCGTATGAATTTGGAGTACGTATTTTCCACACCATGGAATCAGAATCTGGATTCGCATATTCCGACTTGGACAAGTTGCTTGAACAGATCCAAGGGGCCACGCGTGTTTGCCTTCATCTTCTCCAGCAGCGAATGCGCAGAGACACAAGCTTGCTCCAATTTTGCCATATTTTTCCTTTCGAAATAAGTCTTTAAACTCATGGAAACTCCAGTATTTTTCGAGGGACGTACGAAAGGAGCTCCGGATTACCCTCGAAGTAGCGGATGAGAATTAAGGCGTTATGTGCGAGCGTTCAGATATTGGAGAAGAACAAGAAAGACTATTTCGGGGACGAAGTTGAGGACATTTGTGGCAAGAAGTGGGACTGGAAGGGCTTCAAGTCCACAGAGGATTATCCTGTCTCCAGCAATCTTCTAGAGTGGGTTATTGGACAAGAGCGGGCATTGAGTGAGTGCTACCTCTGTCTGGACGAGTGGGTTCACAAACTCAAACATCTTGAGAAGGCGCGATGGTTTGACGCTTGGAAAGATCAGAACAACGAAAAGCCGCAGACGACAAAGATGGTTGCTCCAGGACCGTACCTTCTGTTGCTTGGAGATCCAGGAACAGGCAAATCCTTGATTGGACGGGCGCTCGCAGCTCATCTAACTGGACTTTATAAACAACAGAAAATTCCATTCTGCGATGTGGTCTGCTGGGAAAATGACGTTATTCCGAGTGAACCAAAGATTTCATGCCATGCTGCAGGCGAGGGAAAGAAAATTGTCTTTGTGGAGAAGCTGAAGGAAGCCAAGAAGCTGTTCCTTCAGAGAGTGGGAATCAAACTCATCACCTATCTGATGATAAGCGTAGCCGTAGTTTTCATGTTTGCAGGCTTCTATTACCTGTGGCAGGAGAAGATTCGCTGGGACATAAATATACCCAATTCGTCAGGGGATTCTATTCGAACCCTCTATAACGGCGACTTCTTCAAGTTTATTCTGGACGCGTTTATCACCATCGGGAGCACAACCTTTCTACCTGCAGGGATGATGCTCATGTTTCTGATTCTCGTTGGAGTGTTGGGACGATTCGGAGCCTTGGGCGGTGCAAAGGGCATTGGTGGAGCGAAAGCTTCGAAGGTGCCGAAAATGATAGTGGACAATTCAAGGAAGGCTGCTCCCTTCATCGACGCCACAGGTCACGGCTCTGCACAATTGTTTGGAAGCATCGCCTGGGACCCTCTACAAACCGGCGGTCTCGGCACGCCAGAGCATCAGAGAGTGAGTGCAGGAGACGTCCACCGAGCCCACCTCGGCATCCTCTATATAGACGAGATCAAGAATCTAAATCCAGATGAAACGGTCACGCTACTAACTGTCCTAGAAGATGGGCAACTGCCGATAACAATGAGGAGTCGCTGGAATGAATCCGGAACCGCAGCGATGGCGGTAGCGACGGAACCCGTTCCATGTATGTGCTTCTTGGTGGGCGCAGGAAACTTTGACAGCATCGGGCAGATCCATCCTGCCCTCATGGATAGAATCTACGGCTATGGTAAGGTTGTCAGAATGAACAACGACATGCCGAATAATCTTAGGAACCGCCGTAGGTATGTCCAGTTTGTGGCTCAGGAAGTTTCGAGATTTCATCTGATTCCGTTCAGCAGAGAGGCGTGTGAAGAAATCATCGACGAAGGGCGAAGACGGAGCAACAAGAAGGACGCTCTGGCGACAAAGTTTCGACCGATGATAGCAATTCTGAAGACAGCCGCGACGTTGGCGATGAATGAAGGATCACAACTTGTACAGAGAAAACACATCAGAGAAGCAATAGAGAATCACTGCAAAACAATTCAGAAGCAGATTCTGGAGCATCAAATGAGTGAAAGAGGAAAGCTCATGGAGATCAAGCCTGAAGGGGCGAAGCTTGGTCAGATCTATGGGCTGGCTGTCGTAAAAGACCCGTATAGTGGCGAGATGACTGGCAACGTTTTGACTGTCAAGGGGTTCATGGAAGCTCGTAAGAAGAATCCTCTGAAGGGATTTTACAAAGTGACGGGGATTGCGAAGGAGGGGAAGGAGCGGTTCATCGCGGATAGCGTTGAGAAGGTTAGGAGCGTGATGCTGCAAAGGTATGGGGTGGACATTGCTCAAGAGTACTTCACGCACATAGATTTTGCTCAAGCTTACGGGGTTGATGGCCCCAGTGCTGGAGTCACAATGATGCTTTTGTTGTGTTCTCTGATTGAAGGGCGCCCTCTCCGTCAAGATGTCGCCGTCACAGGGGAGATCAATGTCGGTGTGGACGATGGCATTAGAGTGACAGCTGTGGGTGGGTTGCATGAGAAGATTAAGGCTGCCGAAATTTGGGGTTTTAAGAAAGTTGTGATCCCAGCCAAGAATTTCGAGCATTCAATTGAACCGAGTGATTATGAAATCGAGGTTGTTCCTGGCGAATCTTTGGAGGATTATCTGAGAGAGTGTTTAGCTGACACGACGTAATTTTGATCTATGTGTCCGCCTGCCGTAGACCCGTGTCTTCTCTAGGACCCTAGTAGACTTCCAATACGTTCCTAGCGGGGGAAATAGCACAACTTGTTCTATCTGCAAAACTTGAAATATACATTTAGTCAATCACATTTTGTGTGCGGCCGTAGTCTAGAGACTGGTGCTGGTGAGGCGCTGGTCGGAGAGCCTGGTTAGGACCTCGGCTTCCCGAGCCGATTACCCGGGTCCGAATCCCGGCGGCCGCACCAAATTTACTACAGATCATTTTATCGGATGCATGCATGCAGTTTCCAGATCGTTGTCGAGTCGACGCCTTCTGGAGCACGGTCAAAATAGGATTATGAAGAGCGTCCTATTCTTTGATCAAAACGGAATCTGGAAGGGCAAAATCTTCAGCAGTCTTCTCTTCGAACTTTCTTAAGGTAACGAAATTCTCCAGCCTGAAAGGCACGCCAGATTTCCTAGTGAGTCGAGAATAGACCGCGATCATTAGTCCGGGCTTCGTGTAGTCAACGTTGGCGCGGAAAACCGGATTTCCCCTGTCCGACGTGTAAGCGATGGACCGACTGGTGATTGCCGGAAAATGCTCCTTCACCGCTTGTACATACGGACTTAGAAAGCGGTTTGGATCTTCTGTTCTCTTAAGTTTCTTCCGCAGATCCTCAGGCTCCTCGGGGAGGAACTTGGAGATTCTCTCTGCTGAAAGGCCTTTGAACAGAATCCACGTGTTGTAACCGTATATGCCCACGCCTTCTGCCTTCACTTGAGATATATGTCAGGCGTACTATTAATGACTTGTGAGTGCACGCGTTCGTGGCTTTACATAGCAATGGTCTCTCTTGCCTGTGGAATGTAGACGTCAGTTATGTCCGAGATTTTTCTACAGAGAGCTTCCGCTTGCTCAAATTCTCCATGGATGAGAAAAGTCTTCTCAGGCTTCAACGCCGTCACCAGTTGAATGAGTTCCGTTTGATCAGCGTGGCCAGAAAGCTCGATCTGTTCCACTTCTGCGTGAACAGAGATCTTGTCTCCATTATTGACAAGTTCGCCTTTTTCTTTGGCGATCTTCAGTGGGCTTTCTGGAGGAAGATAGCCGGAATTTATGACAACAGAGTTGTCTTCTTCGTCTGCCCATTTATTTAGCAAGTGAAAGCTTGCACCTGCGTGGCCAAAGCCGGAGGTGCAGATGACTATTGCGGGCTCCTTGATCTGCTC
>Ga0209427_10007997_pt1 | contig 11923 bp, 9 predicted proteins | sample DeeMarSWOR136_30_FD_187465 | JGI IMG/M metagenome (GOLD analysis project Ga0209427, IMG submission 187465) | Marine sediment microbial communities from White Oak River estuary, North Carolina - WOR-1-36_30 (SPAdes) (version 2) | ecosystem: Environmental > Aquatic > Marine > Intertidal zone >... | reverse complement strand
TAAAACATTAAAGATGACCAGGCAATCCTATCCCAGGCACATTGAATTTGAAGCGGTGTTTAATTTTCGTGACCTGGGTGGCTATTTGACGCGAGGAGGACAAACGGTAGCCTGGCGGCGTCTATTCCGCAGTAGTGAACTGCATCATATGACCAGCCACGATATCGTCCAGTTTAAGGAGGAAATCAGACTCCGTTCAGTAATAGACCTTAGAAGCTCCAGACAGCTAGAACCACTTAGCCCCCTGAATGAAGTCGGAGTTGAATACTTCAATGTACCTTTCATCGAGAGAGGAGACGATAGGGAGGATATATATCAAGACTTTTCAAATATGGGTGAGGTCTATTCATACCTTGTCAAGCATGAAGAATTCGGTCGGCGAGTGATTGAAGCCTTGGAAATAATTGCTGAGCCGGATAATCTTCCACTGGTATTTCACTGTAGTGCGGGTAAAGACCGCACAGGTATTTTAACTGCTATTATTCTGGGTATTCTGGGCGTAACAGACGAGAATATCATTGATGATTACACTCTGACGGCCTCATATATGAACGAATTGATTAACCGTTGGAATGACAACCCGAGATGGGCAGAAGTTCTTAAGAATGTACCAGATTACATATGGGAGGCTTCACCGGAGTCAATGACGTTTTTCTTATCAATGTTAAAACAAGAATATGGTTCGGCCAGAGGATATGTCGAGGCTCACGGGGCAGAGGTGTCGTTGATTCACCGTCTAGAGACAGCACTACTAATCTAGAACTTTCCCGTCAAATATCACCAGTTAACGGTGTATCATAATTGTCTTATACCTCAAAATACAACATGAATTTTTACTATGGAAGCGCCAACGGTGGCTTTATCACATTAGATTGCGGCGAAAATTAACAATGGGTTTGCCCTTTGTCCTTGGCTAAGCTAGAATATGTACTTCTCGGCGCTCAGATTTCATTAGGATTATGTCGATACAACTCTGTTGGAGGTGAAGTTATGCAATACCGTAAGTTCGGCCGGCTTGACTGGCAAGGCTCGGCATTAGGTTTTGGTGCTATGCGTCTACCACAAACAGACGCCAACCCGGTGAATGTTGATGAACCTGAGGCTATTCGTATGATCCGCTACGCTATTGACCACGGAGTCAACTATATTGATAACGGGTATGTCTATCATGGTGGGCATGGTGAAGTCGTGGTTGGCAAGGCACTACAAGACGGGTACCGTGACAAAGTTAAGCTGGCAACCAAGCTACCACCACAGCTGGTAAGCTCGTTTGCAGACTGCGATAATTGTCTCAATGAGCAGCTCAGACGCCTCCAGACGGATAGACTCGATTTCTACCTTTTCCATGGTCTGACAAAGGAGCGCTGGACCGGGTTAAGGGACTTAGATGTTCTTCGCTGGGCTGAAGGTGCACAGGCTGACGGACGTATTGGTTACCTGGGATTCTCTTTTCACGATGATTTCTCTGCGCTAAAAGAGATTATAGACGATTACGATAAATGGACGTTTTGCCAGATTCAATACAATTACATGGACATCAACTATCAGGCAGGTACTAGCGGTCTTAAATATGCCGCCGAGAAAGGGCTGGCTGTCGTGGTTATGGAACCGCTAAGAGGCGGGCGATTGACCAAGCCACCTACTTCAGTGGCTGACCTATGGGCTAGTACCTCACACAAGCGTACACCGGCTGGATGGGGCTTACTCTGGGTGTGGAACCAGCCTGAGGTGTCTTTAGTATTAAGCGGCATGTCCACCATGGAACAGGTCATCGAGAATGTTGCTACCGCTGACCATTCGGGGCCAGGCATTCTAACCGCAGATGAACTGACATTGATCGACCGGGTACGTGAAGAATACGAAAGGCTCAGTCCGATCCCCTGTACAAAATGCGGATATTGCCTGCCTTGCCCCAGTGGAGTTGAGATACCGACTATATTTGAGTTATACAACGAGGCTGTTGTCTACAATGAACCACGTATAGCGCGGTTCCGTTATCGAGGGCCAAACGGCCTCAAGGAAGAACAGCGGGCGGACCAGTGCACTGAGTGCGAGGAGTGTGTTGAGGCCTGCCCGCAGCAAATACCTATCCCGGAATGGCTCAATAAAGCTCACTTACTTCTTGGCCCGAGACCACAATCTCCCATAGAAAAAAACTGAGGGGGTAGTCACCTTTTCTCCCTGGTTGTAGTAATTAATCAATAGAGATATCTACCCCTTGACAAATCGATAGCATAAGTTTATTATATAAGTATATTAATTTATACTTATATAAATAGTGCAAGTCATAGAGTCCAATCAAGAGCAAATTGAGGAGCAAGCACTAGTATTCAGTGCCTTTGCCGACGCTACCCGCCTCAAGTTAATAAAGATTCTATGCCGGCAACAACACTCTGACGCCCTCTGTGTTAACGCGTTGGCTGGCCTTCTAGGAGTAACGCAGCCAGCTGTTTCGCAGCATCTTCGTGTGTTGAAATCAATTGGGTTGGTCAAAGCAGAGAGGCGAGGTTATCACATTCACTACTTCATCAATCGAGCCGCCCTGGAACATTGCCGGGAGCTGGCATCGATGGCAATGAGCACAACGATGCCTGTTAATGAGGAATCATGTCAGGAGCATTGTCCTGAAAGGAGGAAATAAAATGTGTCATACAGGTGAGTTTGGTTGTGGGCACTCTGGTCATCATGGGCTTGGGACAGCAGGTCACCATGAAGGTTGTTGTCATGGCCCAGGATATTTGATGCGGCGTTTTCCTACCAGAGAGGAAATATCTGCCGGGCTGGAGGAGTATCTCAAGCAACTACAGGCAGAGGTTAAGGGGGTGGAAGAGCGCATCGCTGACTTAAAGAAGAAGGGCTAGCAACACTGAAACCTAGATTAACGTTGGGAGGAAAGAACTATGAGTGTTGAAATGGAGCCCATTGGCTATGTATCGACTGACGCCAAAGAGATCCCCCGGAGTTGGGCCATATCAGATGTAGAAGGAACTTTGGTAATAGATGAGGCCTACCTGGAAGGATTGAGAGAAATTCAAGCTGGCCAGCGTATATACGTAATCTTTCACTTTCACAAGAGCCCCAAGTTCACTTCGGGATATATGAGGATTACACCACCAGTCCGTAACCAAGAAACAGGGGTTTTCAGCACCCATTCCCCTGTCCGTCCCAACCCTGTTGGTCTTTCAATCCTGGAAGTCCTTGGCATCAGGGATAACTTCATTCATGTAAAAGGACTCGATATGCTGGACGGGACGCCTATCTTAGATATAAAGCCCGAAGTCTGTCCGAAATGATACCATTATTTCTGATGCAAAATATATTGCTAATATGCCTATCCAGCCCGAGTCAATGCAGCTAGCTTCCCACCCGGCGCTGCAACCATCATCCTAATTAATTCCTCTGCGATCTTTGGTTCGTACCCCTCCGTGTGCCCCTTGTCTATACGGACCACGTCGGCGATAACTCGATTGCCACGCGCGTTCGGAAAGACATAGACCTCTGCCGTACCGGGTCGTGCTTCCCTGCCCCAGCTTGGACCACGTCCTGGTGTTGCACCTGTCACCTGACCTTTCTCAGTATCAACAACATCCGGCATGCGTACTCGAGGGCCGGCGTTGTACTTTTCAGCCCAGGGTGATATTTCAGGAAGTTTTACTATTTCATGCCCACCAGTTGAAAAGATAAAAGAGATATCGCAATCAAGCATAACTGCTCGACCCGGGGCAGGACCGTCAGGGTCTAGAGCTGGCAGCGGGCGATCCCGTCCTTCAAAAAAGGACGCCGGCAGCTCGACCGGCCCAATACGACCACCAGAAAGGCTGAGCCATCCGTCAACACGGCTGGTAAAAAATTCGGTCTTCAGCAGCCGGTTAGATGTCATTCCTCCCTGGCTATGGCCAACGAGCCAAAACGATTTGATGTTGTCCTCGCCATATTTATCGCAGACAAAGTTTACTATATCCTGTAACCACTGGTCGTCGGCTTCGGCTACCCAGTGGCGCATTGGTTCTTTAGTTTTGGCAGTGGGAGTCGCGACGACAAGACGGTATTTATTTTTATAATCATGCGCTGGAAAATAGAGGTGCTGCCATATACCGTGGGAGCCACCGCCATGTAAATTAAGGAGAAACGTTAGCTTCTCGCCCTCTTTTAAATTGTCAGGTTCATCGAGAAAAAATTTTCGTCCCGACTCCTGATCCACATAAAGCCCTGATTTCTTATCTAGCGCGATATTGCTCATGGTTTCTGCTCTCCTTTCTGTACTGATGCCGTATATTTTGTTTTGGTTTACATAGAGATCACAAGCTATCATTTTACGTTAATATTTAAGCTGCTGCAATTTTAGTCTCGAAGGTTGTACTGCAATCAAACGCCCCGTTAAAAAGACTGTCAAAATAAGATATAATGGCTGAAAGCGAGGCGAGCCTATTATAAGCTATCTACCCTCGTGTAGGCCCAAACACTTGTAATACTAATATACAATGATTCGCCAGAAAACAGATAACACTTACACGGACTGCAAAAGGTCTTCGAATGTCTTTGGCTTATCAGCTTATATTTATAGTTAGTAGAATTTAGATTTACCAGCTTGTGAAAGATATGGAGGCCAAGAAGCATAGAATTTTCTATGGATGGTGGATCGTCGGTGCAGGTTTTTTCATTGCCATGTATATCGGTGGCTTCATCCACTTCGGCTTCACCGCTGTTTTTGAGCCCATAGCTAGTGATTTTGGCTGGAGTTATGCTCAGGTCTCCTTCGCGGCATCACTACGCAGCCTGGAGACAGGCCTTCTCGCCCCAATTGTCGGATTGCTTATGGACCGTTGGGGGCCAAGAAGGCTGGTTTTCGCTGGAGCCACTGTTATTGGACTCGGTTTATTACTTTTAAGCCGTATCAACTCTCTCGCCACCTTCTACGGAGCCTACATCTTGATAGCTATGGGTATAAGCACCTGTATTGGCGTTGTACCTATAGCAACTGTGGGCAACTGGTTTCAAAGGAAGGTCACCATAGCTACAGGTATTTTAGTTAGCGGCACCGCCATGGGAGGCTTTATGGTTCCCTTAGCTGCGCGACTCATTGACATATTTGAATGGCGGACAGCTATGGTAATTCTCGGCTTTGGTGCGTTGGGCATTCTTTTACCGTTGTCACTTCTTTTTCGGCATAAGCCCGAGCAATATGGCTATTTACCAGATGGTGACCTCCACAAAAAACCACCCGTTAGCGAATACCAGTCCTCAACACAAGGTAACAGGGCGGATATCAAAGTTAAGCAAGTCTTGAAGAGTAGTGTTTTTTGGCACATCGCAATGGGATTTATGTGCCATATCCTGGTGGTGAACGCCGTCGTAACCCATGTAATGCCTTATCTGAATAGCATTGGCTTCACCAGGTCGTTCTCTAGCCTGGCAGCTAGCGTCATACCGATAACAAGTATTTTAGGTCGCCTCAGCTTTGGCTGGCTTGGCGATAGATTTGATAAAAGACGGGTAGCATCTCTGGGCTTTATAATTACCAGTTTAGGTTTGCTCTCTTTTGGTTTTATCCCCGCTGCCGGGACCTGGATACTCGTACCATCCCTTGTCTTTGTAGGCCTCGGATGGGGAGGGCCTGTTCCTATGATGCCGGCTTTGCTACGGGAATACTTCGGTAGAGTCAAATTGGCCACCGTCCTTGGCCTGGTTATGGGTGTAGCAGCACTATGTAGCATGGTAGGCCCGCCTCTGGCGGGATTAATATATGATATACTCGGTAGCTATCAGATTGCATGGTTTAGCTTTGCTGGTTTGGTCGTTGTAGGTATAGTCAGCCTAGTAACCACACCTTCAGTTGGCCAAAGATGACCCCGTAAACGCGAACTCTGAGAACACACAATCGAGTAGACAATACCCAAGGGATTTATATAAATGAAGCAGCGGTTATTTGTAATCTTGAACCTCTCATTGGTTTCCGGCTTTGTTATACTGGGTGTTAGTATCATTTCACCTGTTCTTCCCCAGTATGCACTTTCATTCTCTATTCCCGTAGCGCTCGTCGGATGGGCAGTTTCAGCGTATGCTTTGGCCCGCGTGGTAATGGACATACCTGCTGGCTTTCTCTCAGATCGTTTCGGTAGAAAAAGAAACATGGTATTTGGGTTAATATTGATAATCCTATCGGCAATCGCAGCTGGTACAGTCAACAACTATATCTGGCTAATCTTAGCACGTATCGTTCAAGGTATAGGTTCAGCTCTCTACATGACCTCGGCAACAACCTGGGTTGCGCAGGTAACTACTGGCCAGTCCCGAGGTCGATATATGTCGTTGTATTCGGGACTCATTCTCGCAGGTGCTTCTTTTGGGCCCACTATAGGTGGCTATTGTGCTGTTCAATTCGGTCTCCACGCACCCTTTTTTGCATATGCTGTATTTGCCTTTATTGGTCTACTGGCCACATTGCCTTTGAAGGAGACTAAAGATTCTGTCCAGACAACACAGTCAGAAATGCGTATGAGAGACGTTCCCAGTGTCTTATTGAATCGTCCATTCCTCCTTGTAAACTGTTCAGTTTTAGCGCTTTTTTTCCTCAGATCCGGTCTTCGTTCAACACTTGTTCCACTCTACGCCTCTCTTAACCTGGGTTTGTCCGAGGACAAAATTGGAATACTACTTACGGTGGCGGCTATTGCTACTGCTGTATGCACTTTCCCCTCCGGTTTTCTTTCAGATAGGGTCGGTAGAAAAAAACCCATAATGGCCTGCCTATTTCTAAGCGGTATTGTTGCATTATTGATTCCATTGCAAGGAAACTTAAACAGTCTTATTGGCATCATGGTTTTCTTTGGTTTATCGACCGGTCTACAGGGTTCTATCGCGGCTTGGCCTGCCGATGTCGCACCGAAAGATAAACTGGGCACATCCATGGGAGTTTACCGTGTTATGGGAGATATCGGAATGGTTCTCGGTCCGATAACTGTAAGTTACGTAGCTGACTATACAGGAGATTTGATGGTAACATTTACACCCTTTTTAATACCAGCGATTCTCTGTTTTGCAGTGGGTGTACTGATGATATGGGCTAAGGATCCAGCCGCTAAAAAACATTTCAAAGAATCAACAGTTGAGTAATATGGGCGTATCTTTAGTCGGCAAAATTAACCAGAATGTTAATTCTAAACTACATATAGTCAGTGAAGCCGACTTGTAAGCCGGATACACCGGTTGGTTATACAATAATCGCATTGTAATAACTACGCTTACTCAGACTGCATCCTTGTTTGACAAGGTTCTTTTTACAGTCATATAATCGGGTTATCTGTCTGCCTTTCTGTTAAGGGCAATTCACAAACGTAAAGGATTGAGTCATGAACGAAAAAATTGTTGAAACAACAGCAGGTCAAATATGTGGTTATACAGAACGAGAAGTCTTCTCTTTCAAAGGTGTCCCATACGGTGCACCGACTGGTGGCAACCAACGATTTTTGCCACCAAAACCGGTTGAACCTTGGACAGGTATACGTTATGCCGGAGATTACGGACCAATTTGCCCACAGACAGGACACCTGATTGATGAAGCACGACTTTATACATACGCACGCACAGAGGGGCACATCAGATATCTTCCACAGAGTGAAAACTGCCTGGTATTAAATGTCTGGACGCCCGCTGTGAGTGATGGCGGAAAGCGTCCGATCATGGTATGGCTACATGGTCGAGGTTTTGCTCAGGGCGCTGGTTCAGAAACCCAGTATAACGGTGCCAGACTCGCTAAGCGTGGCAACGTAGTTGTAGTTACCATTAATCACCGCCTGAATGTCTTCGGCTACTTGTACCTGGCTGATATTGTGGGTGAAGAATTTGCAGGCTCTGGCATAGCAGGCATGCTGGACGCAGTTCTGGCTCTCCAGTGGGTGCGCGATAATGCCGAGGTGTTTGGTGGAGACAGAGACCGTGTGATGATATTTGGCGAGTCCGGTGGTGGTGCCAAAGTCAGTACAATGCTGGCTATGCCCACTGCGGAGGGTTTATTCCACCGGGCGGCTATTCAAAGCGGTGCGGGATTACGAGGTGTGGAGGTCAAAGATGCCTCAGATATAGCGGAACGGCTACTAGCCGTGCTGGACATCAAGAAGAATGAAATTGGCAAGCTTCAGAAAATACCGGCCCAGCAATTGCTCGATGCCTTGAGTAAACTGCCGGGACGACCTGGCATACCCGGTACTGGTCTCCCCACTGGTGCTATTATGCGGTTCAGCCCGGTAGTAGATGGTGAATATTTACCCACCCACCCGTTCGACCCTATTGCTGCACCATCCGGAATAAATGTTCCTGTTATTGTCGGCACTAACCGAGATGAATCAGCCGTTTTCCTTGCCCCTGACCCCAGGCGACGCAGACTTACGGAAGACGAACTACGCCAGCGCCTCGTAGCTTTGTGTGGCGATAGAGTAGATAGCATAATTACAACATACAAAAAATCAAGACCTTCGGCTACGCCCTGGGACTTGTTAATCGGCATCCAGAGTGAAGGTGCACGACGTTCTTCTATTTTTCTTGCGGAACGCAAAGCTGCCGCTGGCGGTGCCCCGGTCTTCATGTATTTAGTGACCTATCAGTCTGATTTCCTCGGCGGTCTATTCAAAGCGGGACATGGTATAGAGATAGCTTATATATTCGATGTTGTCGATGATGTACCCTATGTTGGTGCCCGTCCCGATAGATACGAGTTTACAGCAGCGATGAGTGAAGCATGGATTGCCTTCGCGCGCAGTGGTAATCCCAGCCATACCGGTATTCCCAAGTGGGGACCATATACTGTAAAAGATCGTGCCACAATACTCTTTGATATTCCATCTCATCTGGTAAACGACCCGTTTCGCGAAGAACTTGACGCCTGGAAGGGTATGGAAATTAGAAGATAATTTGCCATATCTATCAATAATACTGTGCCTTTCACTTGATATTACCTTCTTATAAGGATAGACTGATACTGTCCAGCAAACTTCAGTGATCTCCTTTTAGAAGCGAACCGCTACCCACTGGAATGTACCAATGAATTGACTTCAGTGGTAAACTCACCCTGTACCAGTCAAGACCAAAGTCCAAGCTTGGCCAACAGCATACCGTAGCAATCCCATCAATCATTAACGGATGCCCTCTTTATATCAGGCAAATTGCACCACAATCTTATTAGGAGCACAATTGAATCTGTGTCATTGTGCTTTTAGGTTATATAACGATAATCAGCAAAGCTTAAGCTGTTTAGCCTCTATTGCACGTCGCTAAGCGTGGCGATATACTGAGGATGAAAAAACTGCCAGGCCAAAGATGCCTACTACCTACCAGACATTGAACGGCATAGCAATGACGGGAAAGCCAAGAGAAGTAAGCGACATGACTGATAAACATATTGACTTGCGGTCTGAAGAAAAACAAGAGGAAATGTTCGAAGCATGGTTCTCATCCACGGAAATTACCTTCGAAAATCCAGAGGCAGAAAAGGCATACCACGATAGAATAACCAGGGTTAAAGATGCCATTCAACTCAAAGTGCCTGATAGAGTCCCAGTCTATATTAGTAGTGGGTTTTTCCCAGATTACTACACCGACATAACGCCGGAAACCGCTATGTATGAATATGGCAAGCTCGGTATGGTATGGAAAAACCTCGTCCTAGATTTTCAACCAGATGTGTATGCAGGCTTAGCTATCGCCCTTCCTAAAAAAGCCTTCGGGATACTCAACTATAAGTTGGATTCGTTGCCTGGTCACGGCACCACTCCCGATACTCCGTACCAGTGCATTGAAGCTGAAAATATGATGGCGGACGAATACGACGCCTTGATCCAGGACCCATCTGATTTCTTGATGAGGGTCTATCTCCCGCGCATATTCGGCGTGCTGAAACCTTTCCAGCAGCTTCTAACTTTAACCAATACCGTTGAAATACCCTTTGTAGAGCCTTATCTGATGCGTTATGCTATACCAGAGGTGCGGTCTGCCTTTGAGGCTCTACTGGCAGCGGGACAGGAGGCATTGAAGTGGCAGGAAATTGTTGCTGTTTGTAATAAATCGCTGAATGAAGCCGGATTCCCAATTTCAACCAGTGGCTCGACCAAGGCACCGTTTGACGTGCTGGGAGACACCCCGCGCAGAACCAAAGGTATAATGATAGATATGTATCGACAACCTGACAAGGTTCTAGAGGCCTTGGAAGGACTAACCCCCTTAATGATCAGCGTGGGGGTAAATGGCGCACGGTCATCAGAAAGGCCACTGGTGTTTATCCCGTTGCATAGGGGGGCTGACAGTTTCATGTCCGACGAGCAATTCAAGAGGTTCTACTGGCCGACTTTGAGAGAAGTCATCATGGGCTTAATTGCTAAAGGACTGGTCCCTTTTGTTTTCGCCGAGGGGGCCTATAGTAATTCTCGCCTTGAGATTGTGAAGGATATTCCCCGAGGCAAAACGCTATGGCTTTTTGACGACACCGATATGGCCAAAGCTAAAAAAGTTCTGGGTGATACTGCCTGCATTGCCGGAAACGTGCCTATTTCATTATTAAGTACCGGTGAGCCTGACGAAGTAAAAACTTACTGCAAGAAGCTTATCGATGTCGCTGGAAAAGACGGCGGGTTCATCATGGCCAGCGGGTCCGTCATTGACCAGGCAAAACCGGAAAACCTGCGAACGATGATAGAATTCACTAAGGAATATGGCGTTTACCGGCGCTGATTGACCCTTTGAGGGAAAAGACCCTTCAGCCGAAAGTCAGTGGGTAGTAAGAAGATATAGATTTAATGTATGGGAGCAACACAATGGAAAAAGCCAACGAAATTATGGAGGTAAAAAAGTAATGAGTGGAGAATTAATGAAAGCGATTGCTGAACTGGAGGAAAAAGAAGCCCTGAAGCTCACTAAAGAAAAGCTCGACCGCGGTGAACAGCCTCGCTTAATCCTTGACGAAAGTAGAAGTGGGATGGAGATAGTCGGCAAGAGATTCAGCGAAGGCACCTATTTTCTTCCTGAGCTTATTTTTTCAGCCGAGATTTTTAAAGAAATAACCGAAATTGTTAAACCACGGCTTAAAAAAGGTGTGCAAACTAAACGCCTTGGCAAGGTAATCATTGGCACTGTATCTGGCGATATACATGATATCGGCAAAGATATTGTAGTATTCATGCTGGACGTTAATGGTTTTGAAGTATACGACCTTGGTGTGGATGTCCCACCCAAGAAGTTCGCAGAGAAAATAAAGGAGACCAGCGCACCGATTGTCGGGTTAAGCGGGTTTTTAACACTGGCTTTTGATTCAATGAAGGAGACAGTGGACGTGATAAAAACCGATGGACTGCGAGATAAGGTCAAGATAATGATTGGCGGTGGTCAGATTGATGAGGAAATAAAGAGGTATACGGGTGCCGATGCCTACGGCAAAGATGCTATGGTGGCGGTATCACTGGCCAAAGCTTGGCTGTGACGATAGTATCAGATTTATATGCTGTGACAAATCATATAATAGATTTTGAGTCAATAGGCTGGACAGGCAAGTGCCGGGACTACGAGTCTATCTTAGCCTGTGCTCGTAGACTAGGGCTCGGTATCAGTAGTGTATGCGGAGAGCGAGGGACCTGCCATACCTGCCGGATACGGGTCCTAAGTGGCATACTCTCCGAACCAACCCCCAGTGAAATAGAAGCCTTTTCACCCCAAGAGCTTGCTGACGGTTGGCGTCTTGCCTGCCAGGTATATCCTCACGGGAATTGCCGGTTGAACATACCTGCCGAGTCAATGACCACGGCACAGCGCCTTCAGGTGGAGGGATTAGAGGTAATAGTGACACCAGAGCCAGTCATCAAAGCATACCACTTGCGGTTGCCCGTGCCATCGCTGGATGACCCACAGGCTGATGCCGACCGATTTCTGGAGACACTAAACC
>Ga0209427_10007995_pt1 | contig 11927 bp, 8 predicted proteins | sample DeeMarSWOR136_30_FD_187465 | JGI IMG/M metagenome (GOLD analysis project Ga0209427, IMG submission 187465) | Marine sediment microbial communities from White Oak River estuary, North Carolina - WOR-1-36_30 (SPAdes) (version 2) | ecosystem: Environmental > Aquatic > Marine > Intertidal zone >... | reverse complement strand
GACCACGGCCAGGCGAGGCAGCATCAATGGGCTGCGCATGCTGACCTTAACCTGATGCTCGGGCACACCCAGCACCGCGTTCCGTGTCACCTCGGCGCCGGTCCCGGCAGTGGTTGGGATCGCGATATGCGGCGCGGCGGCCTGAGTCAGGGCTTTACCGGCGCCAACGACCTCCAGATAATCCTCCAGCTCGCCGGCGTTGGTCAGCATCGCCGCGACGACTTTGCCCGTATCGAGAACGCTGCCGCCCCCTATGCTGATGACGAGGTCGCATTCGGCCCGACGGGCCGTCTCTACAGCCGCCCTGGCCAACTCCGTCGTCGGCTCTCCATCCACATGAAACGTGACACATTCGATCCGGTGTTCTTTGAGTTGTTCGAGTAGTGATTCCGCCCGCTCTCCGGTTCGACCGGTGACGACGCATGCCCGCTTGCCAAGCTCAGCCGACAGGGACGGGACCTCACCGGCTGTCCCGGGGCCGAATATGATGCGTGTCGCGGTTGCAAACTCGAATCTCATAACGGGCTCCCTCTGATCGGAGGACGTCGCCATTAGCCCCAGCCTGACTCATCGGGAAACACGTTCTCGTACTTGACGCTCGTGCGCGGTTCAGCCATCATATCGGCCACGGTGTCACGCCATTTCTGATAGTGTGCCGTTTCCTTGTGTCGGGCCGGGTCCTCCGGCGTGCGATAGACTTCGACCAGGACGAAACGTGCGGGATCGTCCTGCTGCCGGATCACATCGAATCGGGCGATGCCCGGCTCCTGAACGCTGTTCCGCGCATTTTCAAGCGTCGCCGTCCGAAAAGCTTCAACCTGATCGGGCTTAACGTGAATATGAACATGAACTATTAGCATAACGGTCTCCTTACAAGCTTCAATATCGAAGCCGGAGTTTATCAGATAGGCAGTATGTATGCAAACGATTCTACCCGGCGAAACCGGGCGAGCATCGTCACCTCAGAAAACGTCTTTTCGCCGCCGCAATTCGGCAAAGACCTCCACGGCCGGGGCATCCGCCATGCCGAGCGCGGCCTTCAATTCAGGCGCACCCGCCCGCAAAAACGGATTCGTTGCTTTCTCCTGCGATATGTTCGATGGCACCGTCTGCTCACCTCGTCTCTGCGCCTGCTTGACCTCATCCAGACGTCGCTTGACAACCTCGTTGTCAGGCTCAATGCTTAGGGCAAACTCGTAGTTTTCCAATGTGTAATCATGGCCGCAGTAAACAAGTGTATCATTGGGCAGCGACGCCAGCTCGAGGAGCGATTCCCACATCGTCCCCGGATCGCATTCGAATATTCTGCCACATCCGCCGACAAATAACGTATCCCCCGTCCACAGGAAACCGCCGCGGCCGTCGTTCGACGGTTGCATGTAGTAGCAGACGGACGCACGCGTATGCCCCGGCGTCGCAAGAACCTGTATCTTTGCGTTGCCCATCGTCAGAATCTGACCGTTCTCAACAGCCTTGTCAACATCACGCGACCTTCCCCCATCGCCGGCGATGACCTCACAGCCGGTTTCTTGTTTCAACTCCGTGGCCCCGGCCACGTGGTCCCAGTGATGATGCGTTAGAAGAATCGCCCTGAGACTTAAACTGTGTCTTTTCAGAATCCTTAAGACCGATGAAGCATCGCCGGAATCGACCACAAACGAATCGTTCCCGTCGTAACGAACCAAGTACATCAAATTATCGCCGAGTGCGGGTATCGTGATTACCGAATCCATAAGCGTCCAATCAAAACAACAAGCGTTTACTCAAGCCCCTCCAATATTCTCTTATACCGCGCCGACAGCCTACCAGTGAGCCGGCGTGTTGTCAAAGTGTAGCGTGAAATCACAAATCTTTGTCGAGAGAAACGTGTTGATTGAACCGGGATGAAACAGTATCATTTGTACCACCTTTTGGTTCCGTGCAGGCTGTGGCTTTTGTATATATGACGGCTAACATGACGATATGAGGCTAAGGAAAATCTTCTGTCACATCTTTCATTGAAAGGCAAGCACTCATGAAGAAGGCAAACGTATTACCGGCGATGTGCTCATATCTCCTGGTGGCGCTGCTCATCGCTTCAGCGGCAAACGGCCGGCAAGTCGACCAGGAGGCCAGGGAGATTCTGGATGCTACAGGTGTCAAGGGCGGTTTCGTCGTCCACATCGGTTGCGGGGATGGTCGTTTGACCGCCGCGTTGCACACGAACGACAGCTACATGGTGCACGGCCTGGACAAAGACGTGAAGAACCTCGAAGAGGCCCGAAAACATATCTTCTCTCTCGATCTTTACGGCCAGGTGTCTGTCGACCAACAGCGCGGAAAACAACTACCGTACATCGACAACCTGATCAACCTCGTTGTTGCAGAGGACCTCGGTGAGGTTCCCATGAGCGAAGTCGCGCGGGTCCTGGTTCCTGGCGGCGTGGCATATGTCAAGCAGGCCGGCACATGGCAGAAGACCGTCAAGCCGCGTCCCGGCGAGATCGACGAATGGACGCATTATCTTTACGATGCCACCGGCAATGCCGTATCCCACGATACGGTGGTCGGTCCACCCCGGCGGATGCAGTGGGTCGGAAGCCCAAAGTGGGCGCGGAGCCATGAACACTCGGCGAGTCTCAACGCGCTCGTTGCGGCCAACGGACGGATCTTCTACATCATGGACGAGGGCCCCAGGGACTCTATCCAGCTCCCGCCCAAGTGGTTCCTGACCGCCCGGGACGCCTTTAACGGAACGGTTCTCTGGAAGCGAGCGTTGCCGCAGTGGTACAACCATCTGTTCCCGCTCAAGAGCGGCCCGACGCGATTAACGCGCCGGCTGGTGGCTGTCGGGGATGAAGTCTATACCACGCTCGGCATCAACGCCCCGCTGAGCGCCCTCGATGGCGCGACGGGCAAGACCCTTCGCACCTATGCGGATACGAAGACGGTCGAGGAATTCGTCTGTAAAAAGGGCGTCCTATTCTTGGTCGTCAATCCCGACCGCACGCCCGTGGACTACAAGCAGGAACATGCAAATTGCTGGACGGAGCGCAACCGCGCCAGCGAGCGATGGGGCTGGGATGAAACGGTCGATAAGCTGATGGCCGTCAAGGCCAACACAGGGGAGGTTCTCTGGAAAATCGAGAGCAAGATCGTGCCATTGTCACTGGCGACCGACGGACACCGCACGGTCTACCACGATGGGGAGGCGGTCGTGTGCGTTGAACCTGATACGGGCGAGCAACTGTGGCGAACACCCGTCCAACGCAGCAAGCTCATCCCCACGGGCTGGTCGCCATCGATGATCATGTGTCAGGATGTGATCCTTTTCTCCGGGCAACAACGCTCGCTGACGGTCCTCTCGGCACAAGATGGCAAGCAGCTTTGGACGTCGAAGCTCCATCCCTCCGGGCATTTCTGCCCCGAGGATATATTCGTCATCGACGGACTGGTCTGGTCGGGCGATATCGCCAGCGCGCGGCCGCGGTCCACCGGCGTGTTTACCGGGCGCGACCCACAGACGGGTGATATCAGGCGGGAGTTCCAGCCTGATGTCAATCCCTTCGCCGTCATGCACCAGCGATGCTATCCGAGCAAAGCAACGGACAAATACATCATCCCGTCATGGATCGGCACTGAATTTATCGATCCGCGAACAAAAGAGTGGGAGATCCACCACTGGGTCCGCGGGGGATGTTTTTACGGCGTCATGCCCTGCAACGGCCTGCTCTACGCCACACCGAACGCGTGCGCGTGCTATTATCAATCCAAGCTGGCCGGCTTCAACGTCCTGGCCCCGGCCCAGCGGAAGTCAGAAGTCAGAAGACAGAAGTCAGAGAGGTTAGAGAAAGGCCCGGCATACGTTCAAATCGAAAATCAAAAATCGAAAATCGAAAATCAAAATGATTGGCCCACGTACCGTCACGACGCGGCACGCAGTGGGCACGCCGGAACGAAGGTTCCTACGGCGCTGGAGCAGGCTTGGGAAACCAAACTTGGCGGTCGTATTACACCGCCCGTTGTGGCCGACGGGAAGCTGCTTGTGGCCTCTGTGGATACGCACACGGTGCATGCCCTGGACGCCACATCCGGCACAAAGCTGTGGAGCTATACCGCCGGCGGACGCGTGGACTCGGCACCGACACTCTACAAAGGGCGGGTGCTGTTCGGCTCGGCGGACGGCTGGGTCTATTGCCTCCGCGCTTCGGATGGGAGGCTCGCCTGGCGGTTCCGGGCGGCCCCGTCCGACCTGCGGCTGATGTCCTACGAACAGCTCGAATCCGTCTGGCCCGTCTCGGGCAGTGTCCTGATTCAGGACGGCGTGGCCTACGTCCTCGCGGGGCGGTCGGTCTTTCTGGATGGCGGCATGCGGATGCTGCGGCTCGATCCCGCCACTGGAAGGAAGCTTTCCGAGACCGTTCTGGACGACCGTGATCCGAGGACAGGTGAGAACCTGCAAGCGAGAATTCAAGGCAAGAAGATGCCGGTCGCGCTGCCGGACATCCTCTCCAGCGACGGCAAGTTCGTGTACATGCGGTCTCAGCGGTTCAACCTGGACGGGCGCCGAGCGATCATCGACCCCGAGCACCAGACCGACCAGGAAGGCGAAGGAATCCACCTGTTCTGCCCGACGGGATTTCTGGACGACTCCTGGTTCCACCGCACCTACTGGATCTACGGCAAGAACGCAGGCGAAGGGTGGGGCGAGTGGTTCGTCCCGGCTCGAATTGTCCCGTCCGGCCGGATCCTTGCATTCGACGACACGTACGTTTACGGTTACGGGCGTCACCCGAAATACCTGACCAATTCGTCCGTGCTGGAATATCGTCTCTTTGCCGCCGACAAAAAACTCGATCCCGAGCGTCTCGCCCGGGTGACGAAAACCAAGATCGCCCAGAACACGGTCAACTGGAAGAACCGGGCCAAGTTTCCGGAGTCGCGGCTGAGTGCGGTCCACCGCAAATGGATGATCGAAAAACCTGAACTGATGGCTCGGGCCATGGTCTTGTCGGACCGAACGCTGTTCCTCGCCGGGCCACCGGATGTGGTGGACGAGGAGGCGATCTGGGGCCGAACGCTCGAAGCCGGCGTACAGGCGAAACTGAAAGCACAAAGTGCCGCCCTTGACGGGCAAAGGGGCGCTCTGCTGTGGGCCGTTTCGGCCGCCGACGGTGGCAAGCTGGCCGAATACAAGCTGGACGATGTGCCGGCGTGGGATGGCATGGCCGCCGCGGACGAGCGGCTTTATCTGGTGACCAAAAGTGGGAGTGTCTTGTGTATGGCGGGCATGTAGGCGCGCCCGAGAAAGGCGAAACGTGTAATGAAAAATTCGATCACGCGAAGACGATTTCTAAGAGCCGCCGCGATGGCCGGAGCAGCAGCCATCGGACGCCAGGCAGGCGGGAATGTGCGCGTACAAGAACCATTCTCGCCCGCGGTACATGACACGCACGTCAAGAGAAACGTCCTGTTGATCGTCGTTGACGATCTGAACCATTCGCTCGGATGCTATGGACACCCCGTCGTCCTATCGCCCAACATCGACCAACTGGCCTCGCGCGGGGTATGTTTTGACCGCGCCTATTGTCAGTTCACGATCTGTAATCCGAGCCGCACGTCTTTTCTGACCGGGCTCAGGCCGGATACGACCGGTGTCCTGAATAACACCACGGCTTTTCGCTCGAAGCTGCCGGATGTCGTCACCCTGCCCCAATTGTTCCGCAAGCACGGATACTTCACTGCGCGTATTGGAAAAGTCTTCCACGGGCGCACGGATACCGATGATCCGAAAGCCTGGGATGGTAAGTCCGACCCCAAAGGAACACGGCTGGGCCAAAAGGGGCAAGGCCGAAACCTGACCGGCGGCCAAGTAAGATGGTGTCGATGGCTGGCGGCAGAGGGAGGCGATGAAGATCAGCCGGACGGTCAGGTTGCCGCCGAGGCCATCCGCCTGCTGGAGCAACGGAGTCAAAACCCCTTCTTCCTGGCCGTCGGATTTCACAAACCGCACGATCCATTTATCGCACCGAAACGCTATTTCGATCTTTATCCGCTCGAACGCCTAAAACCACCCCAAGATCCGACCGACCGCTCCGAAGAGCTTCCCCAGGCCATCGCAAGTAGTTGGAAAGCGGAATTCGACCGCTTCACGGACCGGGACCGGCGCGAGTTCATGCGCGCCTACTACGCCGGCATCTCCTTCATGGACGCCCAGTTGGGTAAAATCATGGCCGCAATGGATCGCCTGGGACTTTGGCACAATACCACCGTTGTATTCTTCGGCGACCACGGCTACCACCTCGGTGAACGCGGTTGGTGGAACAAGAACACCCTCTTTGAACTTTCGGCCCGGGCGCCGCTGATCGTCGTCACGCCGCAGATGAAAAACCAAGGCGCTCATTGTTCAGGGATTGTCGAATTCGTGGACATCTACCCGACCTTAGCCGCTCTGCATAGGCTTGCCGCGCCCGACAATCTCGCAGGCATGAGCGTCAAACATCTGCTGGACGACCCGAACCTTCCCGGCAAGAAGATGGCGTTCACACAGGTGCAGCGCGGCGCGATAGCCGGCCGGTCCGTGCGGACCGAGCGCTGGCGCTACACGGAGTGGGACGAGGGCCGACAGGGTATCGAGTTGTACGACCACGACAGCGATCCCGGCGAGTATCACAATCTTGCTCACGATTCGCAGCACGCCCAGACCGTCGCACAACTGAAGGCCCTGCTGCGACGAGTGTGAACAATTATGGCTACCTGCGTGAAATGCGGTAGAGCTTCTGAGGAGATCGCTGAGGTGTTGTCGCTTTGTGCGGACTGTGTTCGCGAGGCGGATGACGCCTCTCTGGTCCAGCTTGAAGCCATCCACGCACGAAGCCGGCAAGAATTCGATCTTCCCGCCGGACCCCCATCGAGTCCGAGCGGTCTCGTCTGTGGGCTCTGTCAAAACGAATGCCGGATCGCGGTTGGCGGCCGAGGCTACTGCGGCGTACGACAAAATGAGAACGGTCATCTGAAAGGAGGAACTCCCGACGGCGCCGCGGTCTCATGGTACCACGATCCGCTGCCGACCAACTGCGTAGCCGATTGGGTCTGCGCCGGCGGCAGCGGCGCCGGATACCCTCAGTGGGCATATCAACCCGGGCCCGAACAAGGTCACGTGAACTTGGCCGTCTTCTACCAAGCCTGCACGTTCAACTGTCTGTTCTGCCAAAACTGGCACTATCGAGAGCAATCAACGAGCCGCCGGACACGTACGTCGCGCGAGCTGGCCGAAGCGGCCACCGCCGAGACCTCGTGCATTTGCTTCTTCGGCGGCGATCCGACCTGCCAGCTCCCTCATGCGCTGGCGGCTTCGAGACGGGCGCGCGATCAGAATCCAACAAGAATACTACGGATCTGCTGGGAGACAAACGGATCGATGAATCCGGACCTGTTGGATGAAATGATGCGCTTGTCCGTGGAAAGCGGCGGTTGTGTCAAGTTCGATCTGAAGGCCATGGATGCCAATCTCCATTATGCCCTTTGCGGTGTTGATAACGGACGCACACTTGATAACTTCGCTGCCGCGGCTGCGTACATCCCGCAGAGACCGGAGCCGCCGCCCCTTGTTGCCAGCACCCTGCTGGTGCCGGGTTACATTGATACCGAGGAAGTCGGAGCGATTGCACAGTTCATTGCCAAACTGGACCCAAGCATCCCCTACGCCCTTCTCGGCTTTCACGGCGATTTCCTCATGACGGACCTGCCGCCGACCTCACGGAAGCAGGCAGAACGTTGTCTGGCGGCCGCCAGAGCAGCAGGGCTGAAACGCATACGATTGGGCAATGTTCATTTACTTCACTGACTTAGATGAAAACCTTGCGACTATACACCATTGGTCATTCGAACCTGTCTTTCGAGCCGTTCGTTTCCTTGTTGAAGGAATTCGAAATCGCCCTTGTCGCCGACATCCGACGCTATCCATCGTCGCGGAAGTTCCCGCATTTCAATCGCCCCACCTTGCGCGAGCTATTGGCGGCGGAGCGCATCGACTACTTTTGGCTGGAAGCGCTGGGCGGTCGCCGGCACGACGACAAAGCTGAGCAGTCTCCCAACATCGGCCTCAAAAGCCCGGGATTTCGCAATTACGCGGACTACATGGCGACAAGTGGGTTCCGCTCGGCCGTCCAAAGACTCCTGTCGGCCGCTGCAAGATCGCGCACCGCCATCATGTGCGCCGAGAAGCTCTACTGGAAATGTCACCGCCGCATCTTGAGTGACTACCTGGTTTCACAAGGTGTAGAAGTCGTCCACATCATTGGGGCCGCCGAATCTTCAAACCACAAGCTTCCACCATACGCTGTAGCGACACGGGCCGGGGTGACCTACCCCGCGCCGCAGTCCACGGACGGCCAGAAAAGCCTCTTCGACCTAAACGCACATACCGGTCCGGAAGGACGTATAGTATGATGTGCCCTTATGAGATCGATCACTGTTCCAACCGCGATTCTGTTGGCTTTTTCCATGAGCTTCACGCCACCCACCGTATCAGAGAGAAGTGACGCAATAGGGTCAACCAAAGACCTTCCAGAGGCGCTCAGGAAGGCCCTGGAGCCCGGTGTGGACTTCGAAGCGATTCCCACGCCGCAACCGGGCGACTGGCTCGCGGTGCACCGAGAGACGGGGCAGAGCTTTGATCGATTTGCTAAGTCCAATCCGAATCGACCAAGCAAGACCCGCAGGAAGATCTATCTACAACCTTTGGGTCAATTCCCTGACGGCCAGGTTCCACTGGTGGTGACACTGAAGGAATACGCCGGCGCTTACTTCGCGATGGACGTGGAGGTCCTTCCGCGCCTGGCCCTGAGCGGCGACAAGATCACCACACGGACCAATCCGTACACGAAGAATCGACAAATCCTGACCGGCGACGTCTTAGCCATTCTCAGAAAGAACCTTCCGGAAGACGCCTTTTGTCTCCTGGCGATCACTATGGAGGACCTCTATCCCGAGCCTTCGTGGAATTTTGTCTTCGGACAAGCCTTGCTGCGCGGCCGCGTTGGGGTCTACAGCTTCGCCCGCTACGATCCGGCCTTCTACGGCGCCAAACGCGGAAGCGACTACGAGAAAATCCTGCTGCGACGAAGCGGCAAGGTCCTTGTTCACGAGACGGCCCACATGTTCGGCTTGCTGCACTGCATCTATTTCAGGTGCGTGGTGAACGGCTCCAACCATTTGAAAGAGAGCGATTCGCGCCCCTTGCACCTTTGCCCCGTCTGCCTGCGGAAGCTCCAGTACAGCATCGAATTCGACGTCATCGACCGCTATCGTCATCTCTTCCGGTTCTACCAAAAGGTCGGTTTCGACAATGACGCTCAATGGATCGCCAACCGCCTCACACACATCCTCGGTACAGAAGCCGCTCAAGCAATCATTCGGCAAGAAACGATCCACTGAGCGTGGAACGCCCGCTGTTGGTTTTCGTCGAAAATCAGCATATTCAATGGACTCCAGGTCGAGAAACCCTAAAATGCTGCTTGGAGCAAGTTCAAGTCTGCTTCGGACAAAATTTTGACAAAGTACTCTAACAACCTGGAGGCACGGAAGATGGTCAAAGACAACTGCACACGGCGTGGTCTTTTGCAGACTGTGGGGCTGGGCGTTGCGGCGTCTGTTCTACCCGGCACGACAAGCGTTGTTTGGGCAGCACCGGGCAATCGCCCCAATATCCTTTTTATCATGTCGGACGATCACGCCGCCCATGCGATCAGCGCGTATCGAAGCCGCCTGGCGAAAGTCGCGCCGACGCCGAACATCGACCGGTTGGCGAATGAAGGGATTCTCTTCGAGAACTGCTTCTGCACTAATTCGATCTGTGTGCCCAGCCGGGCGACGATTCTGACCGGCCAGTACAGTCAGACCAACGGCGCGCTCGATCTGGGCGGAAGACTCGAACCCGAAAAACAATATCTGCCCCGGATGATGAAACAGGCTGGCTACGAAACTGCCATGGTCGGTAAGTGGCACCTGGGTCAAGAACCGGCGTTCGATTATTATTGCGTACTGCCCGGCCAGGGATCCTACTTCAACCCCATCTTGAGGGAATCGGGCGGACAATGGCCGAACAATGAGAGGCGTTTTGCACGCTACGATTCGTGTCACTCATCGGACGTGATTACGGACTTGTCGCTCAAATGGCTCAAAGGCAGAGATCGATCAAAGCCGTTCTTCCTGATGCACCATTTCAAGGCGCCGCACGATAATTTCGAGAACGCCGAACGCTACGACTGGCTGTTTAACGATGTCGATATCCCCGAGCCTGAGAGCCTGTGGAAGCCCGGCAACCACGGCTCGGAGGCGACCCAAGGCATGGGCACGTCCATCGGCAAGCGCAACAAGCGGCGAAATATGGGGATGCACATGTTTGTCGACAAATCGCTGCCCGATGAACAATACAAACGGACGGCCTACCAGCGATACCTGAAGAAGTACCTGCGATGCGTTCGCGGCGTCGATGACAATATCGGCCGGCTGTTCGAGTATCTCGAAGGCAGCGGGCAGATGGACAACACGGTCATCACGTACACCTCCGATCAGGGCATGATGCTCGGCGAGCATGATTTTATCGACAAGCGATGGATGTACGAAGAATCGATGCGGATGCCGTTCCTTGTAAGATACCCGAAAATGATTAAGGCAGGGATTCGCACGGACGAGATTATCAACAATACCGATTTTGCGCCGACGATCCTGGAACTGGCGGGCCTTGAGACGCCCGAGACTATGCAGGGGCGAAGCTTCGTTCCGCTGCTCAAGGGTAGAACCCCTGCCGATTGGCCCACGTCCACGTATTACCGCTACTGGATGCACATGGCGCACCACGACAATCCCGCCCACTTCGGCGTTCGGACCAAAGAGTACAAGCTGATCTTTTTCTACGGGCTCAACTACAAGAAAGGCGGTCCGAAACCCACGCCGCCAGGCTGGGAATTATACGATATGAAGAACGATCCCCACGAGATGACCAACCTCTATGACGATCCGCGCTATGCCAATGTGGTCAAAGAGCTCAAGGCTGAACTGGTGCGATTGAGAAAGAAGTATAACGAAACGGACGAGCGATACCCTCATATCCAAGAAGTCATCGACGAATATTGGGCCCGATAGGCTCGGCCTTGACCCACAAGTCCTTCGCCCACTATGAAAATGAACAACAGCGGGAGGATAGCTATGACATATCCATTATCTCAAAGGAAACAGAACGGAGCCTGGATGAAATGCAGGAGAGGCCCGGCTCTTCTATGTGTGATATTCGTTGCCGGTTTCGTCACGCCGGCTTTTTCAAAAAGCGCCGATCGATCAGCAGACGCACATCTGGGAATGCCTCGTCCACGATTATTCTTCACGGCGGAGAAACTGGAGCGATTGCGGGAACGCATTGGCAAGGATACTACGTTCAAAGAGGCATGGAACGAGATGTTGGGGCGGGCCAATCGGCTGCTGGAGCAAGAGTTGGTCTCGAAGGAATACGCCGAGGGCGGCAGCGGACAGCACGGCAACTACGGCCGGCCCAGCAGCCAGATCAACAACATGGGGGCAACTCTCGGATTGGCTTACCAGATGACCGGCGAAAAGCGTTATGCCGAGAAACTTCGAGATGCTCTTATCCATTATGGTGGTCTGAACCGATGGGCCGGTGATGCGCATCACGATCCGCCGTGGCATTCGGAACTTAACACGGCCAGATTCTGTTATGGTTACGCCGTCGGCTATGACAGTATTTACGATTTTCTATCTGAGGATGAAAGAAAGGCCATCGCCGGGGCCATGGTCCGTCTAGGCATTTTGCCTACCCTGGAGGATTGGATTCTGGGCGACAAGCGGATTCACGCGCTGGATTCGATGGGGCATAACTGGTGGAGCGTGTGCGTCTCGATGGCCGGGCTGGCCGCTTTGTCCCTGTTGGG
>Ga0209427_10007992_pt1 | contig 11929 bp, 11 predicted proteins | sample DeeMarSWOR136_30_FD_187465 | JGI IMG/M metagenome (GOLD analysis project Ga0209427, IMG submission 187465) | Marine sediment microbial communities from White Oak River estuary, North Carolina - WOR-1-36_30 (SPAdes) (version 2) | ecosystem: Environmental > Aquatic > Marine > Intertidal zone >... | reverse complement strand
ATGATGAAATATTATCATAAACGAGGATTTATAATCAAATATCCTATGTGGTTAACCTCTAAATCGCTATTTCCGTGGTTAATTAATAGAACGCTTAGAAAAATCGGTCATAATAAAATAGGCAAAAATGTAATTTATTGCGACGGATACGCAGGGTTGGAATTTACGGATTTGGGAGATGATGTATTTATTTATCCAACCACAGCATTATCCAGTCATGCAGTTAATACTATTTTTGGTAAAATTACCATGATGGAAATTAAATTGAATAAAAAAACAACACTTTATCCTGGAATTATTGCTGGCCCTGGCGTGTTAACAAAAGAAAGTAATGTGATATTTCCAAATACAGTTCTACATAAAAGTTGGCGAGGAAAACCTGATAAATTTTATTATCAAGGAAGTCCTGGGAAACCAATAGAAATACACCATATAGAAAAATAGATTAAAAAATAATGCTGATTTTTTTTTGAAGATGTAAGTTCAATTTTAAATAAATTAAATTATAATAGTAAAAGAATCGTGAATGAAAATAAATTTGATTGTATCATAGTGGGTGGCGGAGCTACAGGAGCAGGAATCGCCAGAGATCTCAGCCTTCGCGGATTAAAGATTCTACTAATAGAAAAAAATGATTTGAGCGAAGGTACGACAGGGCGATGTCATGCTATGCTTCATTCAGGGGCAAGGTATGTGTATAAAGATAAAGAGGCGGCTTCTGAATGTGCAATTGAAAATGACATCCTATTAAAAATTGCACCTCACATAACTGAAGCTTGTGGTGGTTATTTTATGGGAATAACTGAAGATGACATAGAATATGGAGATATTTTCATTAAAAAATGTGAGGATGCTGGTGTTTGGTGTCAAGAGCTAGAGCCTGAAAAATTTTTGCAAGAAGAACCGAATTGTAATCCAGAAACAAGGAGGGTTTTTCAGGTTAAAGATGGATATATTGATCCTTTTTTATTAACTATATATAACGCTTTAGATGCCAAGTTGCATGGTGCTTCAATTAAAACATATTGTCAAGCAACTAATTTAATAGAAAAGGATAAAGAAATCATCGGAATAGAATTTTTTAATAAATTAAAAAACAGAAAAGAAAAGGCTTTTGCTAATATAGTAGTGAATGCGACAGGTCCATGGTCTTCTTATTTAGAAAAAGAATTAAAGCTCAAGAATCCGTTAGAAATCGCTCCTACAATGGGGACTCTAATTGTGATTAAAGATCGATTAGTGAATCACTTAATTAACCGTTTAAGACCACCCGGAGATGGTGATATTATCGTTCCAAGTCATCAATCTGTAATATTAGGAACCACATCTAAACTTGTAGAGTATAATCAACTTGATAATTTAATTGCTGATCGAAAAGAATTAGACCATATTCTTGATTTAGGGCAAGAACTAATCCCTAGTATTAGAACACATCGCATGATACGTTATTATTCGGGAGCAAGACCATTAATAGCCAGCGGCAGCCCATTAAGGGAAGCATCGCGTAAGTTTGATATAATTGATTACGAAGAAGAGGGATATACGGGATTTATTACAATATTTGGGGGAAAATTAACAACATACAGATTAATGGCTGAAAAAGTGTCTGATATAATATGTAAAAAACTTGGAGTAAAAGCTAATTGTAAAACATCAGAATTACCCTTACCCGGAGGACAACAAAAAGTATCAATTAAAATTTTTGAAAATGAACTTCACGTTGATGAAAAAACTGCTTTTGATATGCAATATAAATGGGGAACTTTTTATAAAGAGATTTTTGAATTATGTGATTCATGTTTGGATTCATTTTCTATGGGTGCTCCGAGAACAATTTGTGAATGTGAAAATATTACTGAACCAGAATTGCGGTGGGTTTATCAAAATCTTGATGTTAAAATAATTGATGATTATCGTCGTAGAACAAGACAGGGGATGGGACCTTGTCAAGGCCAATTTTGTTATTATAAAATAGCAAATTTAGAGGCAAAATGGACAACAAAAACTCATTTCCAAATTATGTCAGAATTGAAATCAGCTCTTTTAAAGCGATGGAAGACAGAAGCTTCGGGTGATGATTTATTGAAGCGTCAAATAAAGCTTTCAAAATACATTTATTTACTAGGAGGAAATCTTGAATGACTGAAATATCTAAAAACGTTGATGTTATTATCATAGGTGGAGGATTTGCTGGAATGAATACTGCTCGACTTCTAAGTAAAAAAAAAATTAATTGTGAAATTTTTACAAGTGGATTTGGTGCGTCAAATTTATGGGTTGGTACTATTGATCTTTTAAAAAGCCAGAAAACTGATTTAGATAAAGAATTCAATCAATTTAAAAATGAATTTCCAAATCATCCATATAAATATTTGAATTTTGATGAAATAAATGAAGCTATTTTAAATTTAGCTAATGATTTTCCAGATTTACACATTTTCAAAAAAAATAATAAACTTACGAATAATTTAGTTTTAACTATAATTGGGAATTTAAAGCCCTGTGTTGGAGTATGGAGTACAATTTTTCATGACGTAGGCTTATTTAATGATGATAATACAACATTTTTAGTTGATTTTATTGAATTTAACAATTCGGCAATGGATTTAGTATCAAGGAATCTAAAAGATCGATATAAAGGAAATTTTCAAGTTCTCAATCTTTCATTTATAGAATTATTAAAAAAATGGGATCCGAATATTGATAATGAAAGTCTACCTGTAAAATTGAGCGAAAATCTAATAGCAAACTATTTTGATAATTATTTTGGGAGTGTTGAGGTTTTAGGGAATTATATCTTAAATGAATTAAAAAAACAAGGGAAAAAAATATTGAAATCAGAAAGGGTTTATTATCTGTTTCCCCCCGTTCTTGGTATAAAAAATTACCCAAATGTTATAGAAATTCTATCAAAACAATTAAATGCAATCTGTGGAGAACTAGTAGCATTGTCCCCATCCTTAATGTCTAAAAGATTTATTCAAAAATTTGAGAAAAATTTAAGAGATCTGTTTGTAAAAATTAATAAAGGGTATATGCTAATTGAAATCGGTAAAAATTTAGAAAATAATGACTTAATATGGGATTTGACATTTCAAAATCGAGCAGAAGAGAAAAAAATCGTTAAAGCAAAGTATTTGGTACTTGCTACTGGTTCTATGTTTCAAGAGGGAATAATTTATTCAGAGGATGCAGTTAAAAATAATTTCAAAAAACTATCCATACCATTCCCTAATAAATTGAAAAAATCCTATGAAATCTTAATCAATTCTGAAAAAAATAAAAATTCAAATATTTTTGTTTGCGGCTCTGCATTATACACATTCATGGGAGAAATTTCTGATGAGGAAGAAATAAAACATGGAACGGGTTTAGGATTAGCTATAGCAACGAGTTCTAAAGTCGCTAATGAAATTATTAATCGTATTCAATAACTAAAGAGTTTTGCATATTTATCATATATCCTTTTTTTAAAATAAATTCATGAATTAATAAATAACAAATTAATTATCTTTTTATTAGGATTTAGGAAATTTTCCGTGTTTTTGAAGAAATTCTCGATATGTATTCATCTTATCTAAAACTTCGCCTGTCAAATGTAAGGTTTCGAATACAGGAACATTCCGATTTAGAAGTTTTAACTTAAACTTATATCGACTCTTATATTCTTCAAAACCCTCATTAATTTTTAACATCACACAGTACATAGGTTTTGTACATACACTTTTAGCTTTGGAGATAAATCTTATAAATTCCCGATTTAAATCCAGATCTGGGAAACCCATCTCTTCTAATATTTCTGAAAATCCTCCAAATCTTTCAGGATCCTTTATGAAAACAATTGCTGAAATGTTTGGATCTCTATCTAATGCTAATAAGCATCTATAATAATTATCAGGACGAACTCCAGAACCACCGAGATCAATGGGATTGCTAAGGTTTGTATTTACATCGGGAATAAATCTCATCATTTTTTTAATTGACTTTTCAGTTAATTGCGGTATTTTTAAATTGTAATCCTCAAGAATATCCACTGCTTCAATGGTCGAACCGCCACCAATGCCGATCACACCTATATTACGTGAAGCAGGTAAATGGGTTAAATTAAACGCACTTGCTAATGCAGCTAGTGCATTAGAATTGTTGACTAAGGAACATCCGGTTTGCTTGGCAACAGCATTCCAAATTTCATTATTTCCAGCTAATCCTCCAGTATGTGAAAGAATTGCTTTTTTAGTTGCTTCGCCATAGCCCGCCCTCCATAATATCACAGGTTTTCTATTTAAATTGCATGCTTTAGCAGTTTTCATAAATTCGCGACCTTGATTAACAGATCTTAGATTTTCGATGTATAAACTAACAATTTTGGTATAATCATCCTTTAAAAAATACTTCAAAAAATCAGATGGGGATAAGTCTAACGCATTCCCGATTGAGATGAATTTGGAAATATAAAGCCCATATGAAACAGCGAGCTGGGCAATATTTTGTGCGTTTCCTCCAGACTGAAAGATCCCCCCCAAATTTCCTGCTTTTTTAGATTGATCATAAGCAAAGTACAGATTTGACCTTGGATTATAAACACCAATACAATTAGGTCCAATTATCCGGATATTATATTTTTTAGCTACATCTAATGTCTCCTTTTCAAGGTGTTCATTTCCAACTTCCCGAAAGCCGGAAGCAAAAATTGTAACAAATGGAACTTTTTTTTTTCCTATTTCTTCCAATAATTTAGGGCAGAATCTCGCGGGTACAGCTAATATCACATAATCTATTAGCTTATCATCAGGAATTTCTGAAATGGACCCATAAACCTTATATCCATAAAGTTGTTTACCACTTAATTTAGGATTAAACAAATATATAGAACCCCGAAATTTATTTTTCATACATCTAAGGAAGAACCCTCCTCCTGCGGGATCATAAGAGGCCCCAATGATTCCAATAGCTTTCGGGGAGAACAAAGGTTTAAAGTTAATTCCATCGGATACTATTGAGTCTGACATAATTTCATAACAACATCATTATTGTTTATAAAAATCAATATTGAAGATTAACTAAAATATTTTTTTATAGAATTCAAAAAGGTATTTACCTATTATCATCATATCAAAATTCATTGAAGATAAATTTTATTGGTCTTTTAATATTTTTTTGGCTTTTAATATATCATTTACGATCATCCCATCAACTCCCATATTTATAAATCTCTTTATTAATATTTTCGAGTTAATTGGATAGGCTATTACTTTTAAATCATTATCATGAGAATAATTAATAAAATTCTGATCTATATTATAAAATCGGGTAAGGATATAAGAAAGATTATTATTTATCGCCGTATCAATCATCTCTTTTCTCTTTTCCCATTCAGAAACAAATGTTTCATCTATGGGTACTACAAGCCCTAATTTTGAAGTTAATGATAGTTCTTGAATTTTCAATAACTCATCAATAAAAAATGAATCAATTATGGTAGATTCAATAAGACTATTTGCGGTTAAGAGTTCAACTAACTTTTTCTCAAGTCCTTTAGCTTTTATTTCACATAACAACCCGATTTTTCCCTTTGCGATTTTAATTAGTTCACGTAAAGTTGGAATCTTTTCTCCCCCACCACAGTCCAACTCTTTTAATTCATTTAGAGTAAGATTTTTTATTAATCCTTTAAATCCAGTCGTTCTAAATGTATTTTCATCATGCATTATCACTATTTCACCATCTTTGGATTGCTGAACATCAAATTCTGTGTAATCTGCACCTAGTTCGATAGCCTTATGAAACGATTTTAATGTGTTTTCAGGAGGATATTTATATGCACCTCTATGTCCAATTATAAGCAAATTACTTTTTTTAGCATTCATAACTAATCAAAGACTTATTCAAATTACTTTGTTTAATTATCTATTTATATTTTAACAAAATTAAATATTGTAAAGCTTTCAAATTAAGCTATAAAAAAAGAATTTTGATTTTATTCTAATCAAAATCTTTTAATACTTCCTTCATGCGGGAAATATCATTAGTAATAATCCCATCTGGACCCATATTAATCAATTTTTTTAAAGCAATTCCAGAATCAACTGTCCATGGAATTACTTTAAGATTGTGTTTATGGGCATATTCAATAAATTTTCTATCTACGAGTTTATATAACGGATGAATCGCATAAAATTTGCTTTTTACTGCTTTATTAATCATTGCTTCCTTGTTTTCCCAATGAGAAAGTCTACCGGTTCCAGCTGGTTCTAGCGAAGCTAATTTAATTTTTGGTTCTAATTTTTGTATTTCAAAAAGTTCTTGATGCTTAAATGAACTTACGATTGTTGTTTCAATGATGTCTGCTTCTTTAATTATACCTACAATTTTTTTTGCAATACCCTCTGCTTTAACTTCACAGTTCAAACCAATTTTTCCTTTAGTTAAGGCAATCAATTCATTGAAAGTGGGTATTTTTTCACCTTCTCCACAATCCAATTCTTTCAACTCTTCAAGGGTCATATCCTTTATTAAAGCATGATATTTTTGACCAGTAGTCCTAAAAATATCCTCATCGTGCATTACTACAATTTTACCGTCTTTAGATTCATGGACATCAAATTCAATACAGTCTGCGCCTAATTCAATTGCCTTTTTAAAAGCTTTCAAGGTATTTTCCGGAGCTATACTATTAGCTCCTCGATGACCAATAATCAATATTTTTCTATGAAGTTTTTCATTCAAGATAAAATCCCCTATCTTAGAAAATATTTTATTATTTTAAAACAATATATATTTAAATAGAGGTTGTACTATAAATCATTGTGAATCCATAATGTCACAAGATAAAGAAGATTACGTGATTTTTAATAATAATAAGTATGAGGTAAAGAATGATATATTAAATTTAAGTAAACAAGGTATTACTAATATAGCTGAAATAGAGGGATTATCGAAATTAACTAGTCTAAAAGCTCTAGATCTTTCTCATAACGAAATTTCGGAAATAAGTGGCCTTGAAAACTTAATTGATTTAGAAAGATTATGGCTTAATGATAATAAAATAGAGGAACTTAAAGGTTTAAATAATCTTTTAAAATTGGAAGCTCTTTATTTGGAAAAAAATAAAATTTCTGAAATAAAGGGATTAGAAAATCTTATTAATCTAAAGTATTTATGGCTTAAAGAGAATAATATCTCTGAAATAAAAGGATTAGAAAGCTTAATCAATTTAGAGGAGTTGTGGCTTAAAAAAAATCAAATTTCCAAAATTAATGGTTTAGATTATCTTAAGAAATTAAAATATTTGTGTCTTGGAGGAAATAAAATTACAAATATTGAGGGTATGGAATCACTCTCGAAATTGGAATGTTTAAATCTGATGTATAATCAAATAAATTCAATTTCAAATCTTAAACCACTTAAAAATTTAATAAATTTAGATCTTGGATGGAATAAAATTGATACTATTGAGAATCTTGAGTCCTTCAGCAATCTACGATGTCTAAGTTGTGAATATAATAATATAGCCAAAATTTCAAATTTAAGTAGTCTAAAAAATTTAAAATTGATAAATATAGAGGGAAACCTGATAGATATAAAAAAATTCAACAAAGAACTTAAAAAACTTATAAAGGAAGATCATAAAAAAAAACTAAGGCTAATTCCTACTTCTTAATAAATTAAGGCTTTTCGGATTATTTGTTTAAAATCGAAAATTCGTTCGGTTAATTTTGTTTAAATTAAGCAAATTTTATCTTAATTTTGTAGATTTTCGTTAACTTAAATAACTATTTGAACATAAATCTCCATAATCTTGTTAAACCTTTAATAATATCCTATAAATGAATATATGGTTTGACTTTTATTTAATAAGATTTTTTTTGAACGGATAATAATACATTGAAAGCAAAAGTTTTTATATCCTAACAGAGAGTACTATAATAATTTTGGATAAATTTATATATGGAATATTATTTTATAATAAGTTGACTAAAACACAATATACAAAACAAAAAAAAATAATAAAAGTTCGAATTTGACAGTTTAGGAGGTTTAAAGAAATGCGTTTCTGTCCTGAATGTGATAACATCTTAATTCCGAGGAAAAAGAAACTATACTGCAAAGCCTGTGATCAGGAATTTGATCTTGCCTCAGATGAAAAGAATGAATTTAAAATAATCAAAACAATTAAACATGATGAAAAAGAAACTGCTCCAATAATCATAAAAGAAGGTCTTAAAGGGGACAAGATTTCTGGGGAAGATCGAAAAGCTTACGAGGAGTTCTTTACAAGCGGGGAAGAATCTGGTTATTAGGGTTTTGTTTTTATCTGATTTAAATGCATGATCAGCTTATTTTCTCAATTATAGTCGATAATTGAAAATTTAATTAATTTAAAAAACTAATAAAGATTTAAATTTAACATATAAGTTAACTAGTTATTATTAGACCTAGTTAGGGGATTAAATTCTTATGTCTGAAAATGAAACAAACAAAAAACGATTGAAAGGATTTCCTAAAATTGTAAGTAAAGAGGTAGAACCTTTAAATACTATAGAGAAATTTAAAGAAGATTACAAGGATAAAGTTATTAAGATTCTATTAAATCCAAAAGATGGAAAACAAGCCGCCTTACTTCTAATTGACCACGGCCAAATTTATGTTGAAAGTATAGATAATAATCCTAAAAAGAATATCAAAAAAAAAGTTGTTGGATGGGACGGTTTTTTTCAAACCGACACTAAAACTTTTGCAGATTTATTAGGAGGAGGAGATATTACAGTTGGTCAAATCGTTGGGAAATTATTAACAGGAAAAGCAAAAATTCGTGGGATTAAAAACGTATTAACTTTATTAAAACTATTTGAATACTAAAACTCTTTAGAAATGATTTATCCATTCTTAAAAAGAGTAGATGATATGAATTTCTCTTAAATTAACTATTATTTACAATTCTAAAATTACTTCTTATCTTTTATTTTAAAGATTTTAGTTAAAGTTAGCAATTCCTTATTTAACTCTTCAAGATCCTTATTTGTTAATGATTTTAAAATAATATTTAAATCGCTTTCAGCAATTCCTTGGAGTTTGCTTAAATATTCGCGTAAAATGATAATTTTTTTTGATGGTTCATTTCGAATTTTAGAAATTAATTCTTCAATATAATTTCCATTTGATAATTCTTTCAATTCCTCTTTAGCAAGACAAATACCATTATCGTTTAATTGAATTCTTTGAAAAAACTTATTTTTTTCAAGTATATTAGATATAATTTCCTTAAGGAAGCTATTTCTTGATAAGATTTTCAAATTAGAAAGATATTTGTTAAATTCTAAATTTTTCTTTTCGATTCCTTTAATCATAGAGAGAACTTTATCTAAATTCTCTTTTTCCATATAATAATAATGACTTGTTTAAACTATTAAATTTTACTTATTATCTGTTTTCATAATATAGCGAAATATACAATGATTTTTTCCAGTAGCTTGACGTTCTTTTAAGATAAGCTTTATATCTGGATTATAACCTTCAAGTATTTTATAGTCCACATATCTACAATATATTTTAGCAAAATCTCCTAATCCCCATTCTTTTGCCGCATTATAGAAAGTACAATGTCTTATTTTTGCGACAAGATCATTATCTGCGATACTTATTACAGGCCTAAAATTTGAGGAATCTATGTCGGTATATATCAGCCAATTTTTAAAGGTTAAAGGTTTACCCTCCAGCTTCACACGATCAGCAATTCGTTTTCCTCTCTCTTTTCCAAAATATTCTACTGCTTCTTTAAGTAGTTTTTCTCCCTCATCAGGTCCCAACTTTTCTATAACAAACTTCGCTACACTTGAAAATAACTGAGCAGCCAAGCCAAATCCCGGAGTTTGGTATTTAAGTCCTAATTCTTTTTTTTTATCTAGAACATCCTCTAAATATTCCATATCAAAACCTTGCTCTTTCTCTTGTTTTAGATCACTCATCCATCATCACAATATTAATTAAGATGTTTTTTTTATTTGAAAATAAACAAAATTATAGTTCAATTTTAATTCTTAAATAATACATAATAAAGAAAATTATTATAATCATTTGGTAAAATGTTGAATTCCGTCTCAGAAAAATTAAATGAATTTCAGAAATTAATCAACTACAAATTCAAAAATGAAGATCTATTAAAACAGGCACTGACAACTCCGAAGCTGGGTAATGAATTAGGAACACCTCATTATGAGGTCTTAGAAACTCTTGGTGATGCCGTTATTAAATTAATATTTAGCTTAAAAATCTATAATAAGGGAGCAGATGATCCTGGAGAGTTAACTAAGATGAAACAATGTTTAGAGAGTAATAGAACATTTAGTACGATTGCCCATAAAATGGAATTAGAAAAATATATCCTAGCCTCCAAGAAGCAAAAAATAATTGGTACAAAGACCTTAGCCGATTCCCTTGAAGCAATTTGCGGAGCGCTTTATTTAGACTCAAGATCAGATTTAAATACCGTTGAAGAGAAAATAATTAATGAATTTTTTCAAGATTGGGATTCAATAATAAAAGAATCGTCTATTTTTAATAAAAACAAACTACTTGAATATCTACAAAGCATATACAAACTTACTCCTGTAATTAAATGTGATTTTAAAAATTTTGGCTCGGATCATGAACCCAAATGGATAGCAATGAATCCCAAAATCTATAATCAAAATAAACAATTATTAATCAAATTACCAGAAGAATTAAAATCAAAATCATATAAATCTCAAAATCAAGCGGAACAAGAGCTTTATTTAAAGATTTTAAAGTATTTAAAAAAGCAGAAGCATATATCCTCTTGATTTAGCTATATTTTTGCTTTTGAATCAAAATTATGCATGTATTCAGTGAAGTTATGTAAATTTGAAAATTTTCTATAGGATTAGAATAAAAACGTTTAAAAATGCCTTTCATTTAAACTCTAATATATTTCTTATAATTTAATTCTTTAAATTAAATTAAGATAAAATAATTGGAACTCTTTTGAAACTTTTTAAAACAATTTTTATATGTATTTTGATTTTTACAATTAATCAAGTCATAAGTAATAAGTTTTTCATGAGAAAGTAATAATTTTCAAAATAATTAATATACTTTTGTATAAAGTTTAATGAAACCACGATCTAATAAAGAGTAGCCTATTAATGACTAATATAATGAAAAAAGATCCTTTAATGGAACAATACGAAGAGGAAACAGGAAAACTCGCAATTTGGAAAGGAGAAATTACTAAAGATTTTCGTAAATGGAAAGAAAAAAAGCAAAAGAAATCAATAAAGAAACAGAAATCAGAAACATTGAAATCATCGCGAGAAACAAAGAAAGAAATAAAAAAATTGATAAAAGAAGATAAAGATGTAGAAGTAGATTATGAACATTTAATCGTGGTTGAAAATCTTCATAAAACATACCTTTTAGGTACAACTGCTGTAGCAGCTCTCCGTGGTGTCGATCTTACAATCGATAAGGGTGATTTTGTTGATATAATGGGACCCTCAGGATCTGGAAAAACAACTTTATTAAATTTAATTGGAGGTCTTGATACTCCTACAAGGGGTAAAATATTCCTTGAAGGAAGGAATATCTCAATGCTTTCTGATAATGAATTAGCGGATATTAGAAAGGAAAGAATAGGTTTTGTATTTCAATTCTATAATCTTTTGCCCCAAATGACTGCTTTAGAAAACGTTATGGTACCATTACATTTCTCTGGTAAGTTAAGTCGTCGAGGAAAACGCAAGAGAGGCATGGATCTTTTAAGGTTAGTAGGATTAGATGAAAGAGCTCATCATACACCATCAGAATTATCTGGAGGTGAACAACAAAGAGTTGCCATTGCAAGAGCATTTGCAAATGATCCCGCAATTTGTGTATTAGATGAGCCCACAGGAGATTTAGATAGTAAAACTGG
>Ga0209427_10007989_pt1 | contig 11932 bp, 21 predicted proteins | sample DeeMarSWOR136_30_FD_187465 | JGI IMG/M metagenome (GOLD analysis project Ga0209427, IMG submission 187465) | Marine sediment microbial communities from White Oak River estuary, North Carolina - WOR-1-36_30 (SPAdes) (version 2) | ecosystem: Environmental > Aquatic > Marine > Intertidal zone >... | reverse complement strand
ATACTCTCGCAGGCCGTGTCCCGCCATCTCTTCGGCGGGGCCATGAAGCCGGTCATCGACCCCATCCCCAGGGTCAATAGCCTCCGCCTCGCCTTGTCGGCGAGACCCCGCCTCGCCTGCGCTCATTCGATCAACTCAAGCAGAACCATCGGAGCCGCATCCCCCTGCCTCGGCCCCAGCTTGAGCATTCGCGTATATCCCCCGGGCCTGTCCACATAGCGTGGGGCAACCTCATCAAAGAGTTTTTTCAAGAGATCGGGATCGCTAATTGTGCGCGAGGCCAGACGTCGGGAATGCAGATCCCCCCGCTTGGCCAGAGTGATAATCTTTTCCATATCGCTTCTGACAGCACGCGCCTTGGCCTCGGTCGTTCGAATCCGTTCGTGACGAATCAACTCACTGATCAGGTTTCGAAACAGTGCTCGGCGCATACCCGTATTGCGGTTCAGATGTCGGCCAGCCACACGGTGTCTCAAGGTGGAGGCCCTCCTTTCCATGTCCCGCCATCTGATGAATCCCGCCCTCATTTCGGCGAGGTTGGGCGGGGCCATGTCCCGCCATCTGTTAGGCGGGGCGGTAACAGATGATCATCGAAGATAACCAATACATCAGTTGTCTTCGGATACGTTCTCTTGCAGTTCGTCCTCGTCGTCTTCTGCAGGCAGGTAACCCTTGTCCTGCAATTTAGTCAGCAACTCGGCAAGAGATTTCTGACCAAAGTTGCGAATAGCCAGCAGCTCTTTGGCCTGACCCCTGGACAGCTTATCCAGGACTTCCCCTACCTTTGTAATCCCTGCGCGCTTGAGACAGTTGTAAGCACGCATAGAAAGTTCCAGTACTTCTATAGGTGTATCGTAGATCTGACTGGGAATGCCTTCATGCTCCGGAACAGCCTCTTCCAACTCGTCTGGCTGCACCTCGCTGAACGAAGCTATGGGATTCAGGTGCCGCGCCAGGATCTGCGCCGCTGAACTCAACGCCTCGGCAGGAAGAACGGTCGTATCGGTCCAGATCTCCAGGATGAGGCGATCATAGTCTGTCACTTGACCAACCCTGGTTCGTTCTACGGAAAAACTGGTCTTTAGGACCGGGGCGAAGATGGCGTCCACTGGGATTTGCCCAATGGGCAGGTCTTCCCTCTCCTCAGCGGGAGAATAGCCCCTTCCCCTTTCCACGGTAAACTCGATATCCAGTTCTGAATCGGAAGAGTCCAGGGTCAACAGGTGCAGTTCTGGGTTGATGATCTCCACGTCAGGCGGGCACTCGATATCGGCGGCTGTTACCTCCGACTTGCCCCTGGTACTCAGCGTCAGTCGTACACGCTCCTCGGCAAAGTAGTGCAACCGCAGTTTCTTCACGTTCAAGATAAGGGCAGTCATGTCTTCCCTAGCGTTGGGGATTTCTGAGAACTCGTGAAACACTCCGCCGACGCGCAGAGAAGTCACTGCTGCTCCAGACAGAGATGAAAGCAACACCCGCCGCAGCGCGCTGCCGATCGTTACACCATAGCCAGTTTCCAGCGGACTGATAATGAAGCGACCATAGTTCTTCGTACTGGCTTCACATTCTATTTTGGGTAAAACAAACTTCAACAAGTGTCTACCCTCCCCTAGTACACACCATTGATGCAATACAGAACACACTTATGAGCTTTGGGGCATTGGTGCGCACCAAGTGGCGCAAGCTCCTAACGCGAATAGTATTCAACAATCAATTGCTCTCTGATAGGTACGTCTATCTGCTCACGCGATGGCAGGCTTCTTACGTGACCCTGCATGTTCTCAACGTCAAGAGACAGCCATTCCGGTGTCGTGACGTGTTCCAACGCGCTTTGCAGGTCCTTGAAATAGGTCATCTTCCGGCTGCGTTCGCGCACGGCAATGACGTCATTGGCTTTCACTAGCAACGAAGGGGTTCTAGCTCTTCTGCCATTCAGTTCAAAATGGCCATGCAAAACCAATTGCCGGGCCTGGTCTCGCGAAGTGGCAAAGCCGAAACGGTAGACGACATTGTCCAGGCGTAGCTCGAGAGTCTGCAGCAAATTGGCCCCGGTCAACCCCTTATGCTTAAGTGCCATCTTAAAGTACCTTCGGAACTGACGCTCCAGCACGCCGTAGATACGGCGAGCCTTCTGCTTCTCCCTCAATTGTACCCCATAGTCTGAGGTCTTGCGACGAAAGGATCGTCTTCGTCCATGCATGCCTGGAGCGTACGAACGCCGCTCAAAGGCACACTTGGGAGAATAACAACGGTCGCCTTTCAAGAAGAGCTTCTCCCCCTCTCGTCGACACAGTTTACACTTTGAACCTGTATATCTTGCCATTAACTCTCCTTACCCCCAGCCGCCTGACATGGGTGCCGCTGAGCCAGTCATCGACCAATTAGATACGACGCTTCTTCGGCGGGCGACAGCCATTGTGCGGTATGGGCGTAACGTCCGTGATAGACCGCACCTGCAATCCTGCGGCCTGAATAGAGCGTATGGCCGCCTCCCGGCCAGGACCGGGCCCCTTGATGTACAAATCGACCTCTCTCACGCCCTGATCCAGCGCCCTCTTGGCAACATTCTGCGCAGCAATTTGGGCCGCGTAGGGGGTACTCCTGCGAGACCCCTTAAATGGAGGCTGCAGGGTCGCCGGGCTTCCCCAGAGGATAACGTTGCCCTCAGGGTCTGTGAAGGTGATCACTGTGTTGTTGAATGTCGCATGAACATAAGCACGGGCACGCGGCGTCACTTTGCGCTCACGCCGTCGTCCACCAGCTCTACCCCTTCGCTTTGTCTGTGGCATCTTGCCTCCAACTCATCCTGCTACAAGCCGACCATGTGCTGGCTTGCAGACAAATCATCACTTCTTGGCACGCGCGCGCCTGCGCCCGGGAACCGTCTTACGCGACCCACGCTTGGTGCGGGCATTCGTACGCGTCCGTTGACCCCGTACGGGCAGGTTCCGACGATGGCGCTGACCTCGATAAGAGCCGATTTCCGTCAAACGCTTGATGTTCATCGCCACTTCACGCCGAAGATCACCTTCAACTTCGAACTCTCTGTCAATGAACTCACGAATGCGGACGATCTCGCTCTCCGTCAGGTCCCTAACCCTAGTGTCAGGATTCACACCGGTGTCTTGCAGAATCTGCTTGCTTCTGCTGAGTCCGATGCCATAGATATAGGTTAGCCCCACTGCTACTCTCTTGTCTCTAGGAAGGTCTACTCCCGCAATTCTTGCCACTCTCGTCCTCCTCTGCGCATGCAGCCGCCACGGCCGACAGCGTCATACCAGGCCATTAGCCCTGGCGCTGCTTGTGCCGTGGATTGTCACAAATCACGCGCACCACGCCGCGCCGCTTGATCACCTTGCACTTATCACAACGTCGCTTGACTGACGGTTTAACCTTCATTCTGACAACCTCCTCGAAACTCAACTCTCCACCGGGTGGAAGGTTCGCCGTGTCTGCGTAAAGAACGCAGCGATCCCCATATCCCTGCTGCTCGCCGCTACCTCTTGATAAAGCCTTCGTAGTGTCGCATCAACAGCTGGGCTTCAAGCTGCTTCATCGTGTCCAGAACCGTGCCAACCACGATCAACAAGCCCGTGCTCGTTACGAGCATCTGCCCGGTGCCGGCAACACCCCTGATCAGAAACGGCAAAATCGCTATCACGCCCAGGAAGACAGCACCCACCAGGGTTATGCGGCGCAACACACCACTCAGATAATCAGCAGTGCGCTTGCCAGGACGAATCCCCGGGACAAAACCTCCTTGCCGTTGCAGCATCTCTGCCAGATTCTGCTGCTCAAAAACGATATCCGTGTAGAAATAGGTAAAGCCAATGACCAGAGCGAAGTACAGTATCCAGTAGATGTTTCCCTCGGAATTGAATATCGCGGATACGGTTCCGGAAATACTGGCCAGCCAAGTGATCTCGGAGTCAACAAAGTAGCTGGCCACCACACCCGGCAGAAGCATGATCGAGACGGCGAAAATGAGCGGTATCATACCCGCCGAGTTCACTTGCAAGGGAATATGCGTGCTCTGTCCACCGTAGATCTTGGTACCGCGCACCCGCTTGGCATATTGTACAGGGATACGCCTCTGCCCCTCCTGGATGAAGATGATAGCAACAATCGTCACCGCAGTGACCAGCAGAAAGAAAAACAACCCTACTGGATTGCCCAGGAGAAGTGCTCCTACACGACCAGGGATGTCGGCTACGATGCCGCTGAAAATAATCAAAGACATGCCATTGCCGATACCCTGCTCATCAATTAGCTCACCCAGCCAGATAGCGAACATGGTGCCAGCCGTCAACGTAGCCAGCGTGGCCAGCGTGGGCAAGAGGGTGGCACGAGATAGCCCAAAGTTCGTCAGAGCACCGCCGCGCTGCAAGATGGTGGCCTGACCGAAACCATGCAAAAAAGCCAATGGAATCGTCATCCAGAGCATGTACTGGTTGAGTTTATTTCGACCAGCCTCACCTTCCTTGCTCAGTTCGTCAAGCGCGGGAATAAGCGGCTGCAACAACTGCACGACAATGGTAGCCGTGATGTAAGGATACACGCCCATGGCCATCACCGAGAAGTTGGACATGGCCCCACCCGAGAACATGTCCAGCAACCCTAGCAACTGATTGGCTTCAAATATGTTGCGCAAAGCCACAGTGTCAATGCCAGGCACCGGCACGTGTGCTGCTAAACGGACAATGAGCAGAATCACCACTGTGAAAATCAGCTTTCGTCGCAAGTCTGGCAGTTTCAGGGCATTGGATACAGCTTGCAGCATCTTTCCTCCATACCTAACGATGAATGGTTCACCGTATGGCTATTCCAACTCCACAACAGTGCCACCCACTGCCTCGATCTTCTCCTTAGCACTGGCCGAAAATTTGTGAGCCGATATAGTCAGAGGCTTTCCCAGTTCGCCTCGCCCTAAAATCTTGACCCGCTCCCGTGGAGACTTGATGATGCCAGCTTTTGCCAGCGCTTCAGGGCCAACTTTGCTGCCCTTGCGAAAACCCGCTAGGCGATCGAGGTTCACTACGCTGTACCTCACTCTAAAGATATTGGTGAAGCCCCGCTTGTGAGGAAGGCGCCGCACCAACGGCAGCTGCCCACCTTCGAAATAGGGGCGGACACCCCCACCACTGCGAGAATTCTGTCCTTTGGTCCCACGCCCGGCTGTCTTACCATATCCGGAGGCAGTGCCACGACCCCCCCGCTTTCTACCTTTACGAGCCCCCTTAGGAGGACGTAACTCGTGCACTTTCATCCTTATCTCCCCGACAACAGTACCTAAGTCTAGATCTCCTCCACCTGGACCAAGTGCCGTACCTTGTCCACCATTCCACGCACGACAGGTGTGTCCTCGTGCTCAACGATGTCCCCCAGACGCTTCAGACCGAGTGCGCGGATCGTCCCTTTCTGCCGCCGCGAGTAACCGATAGCGCTCTTGATGTAAGTTACACGCACCTTCTTGGTCACCTTTTTCTTTCTAGGCATCCTTCTTGCTCCAAGGCGCGCTGAGGTCAGCCACAGTCTTGCCGCGCCGAATCGCCTCTTCCTCAACATCCTTGAGTTGCTGCAAACCACGCATTGTCGCGAACACAACGTTCAGCCTGTTCGAACTGCCCAGAGACTTGGTAAGAATGTCCTTGACCCCTGCTGCCTCCAAGACAGCGCGTACACCGCTGCCAGCGATCACGCCAGTGCCGGGCGAAGCCGGCTTGAGCAGGACTGTGGCCCCACCGAACTTGGACACAACCCGGTGAGGAATGGTAGTGCCAGACAGCGATATCTTCACCATGCCCTTTTGGGCTCGCTCAACACCTTTGCGAATGGCAGCTGGAACCTCACGAGCTCGGCCGAGGGCCACACCCACGCTGCCTTTGCCATCGCCAACAACAACGAGTGCCCGGAATCCGAAGCGGCGACCACCCTTCACTACTTTGGCCACACGGTCTATATGGACAACACGTTCCTGTAGTACTTCTTCCTCTTCGGGCCCCTCGAACTCGCGCTTCAACTCTCCTGTCATTCATCCCTCACTTTCGAACTGCCCAAGCCCACGGCCTCATCTCTTGATCAGGTGAGGCTAGAACTGCAAGCCCTCGGCTCGGGCACCTTCGGCAAGCGCTTTCACACGTCCATGGTATTTGTACCCACCACGGTCGAAAACAACCTGTTTCACGCCCTTGTCCAGAGCACGTTTTGCCAACACCTTACCAACCAACTCTGCCTGCTGTGTCTTGCTCAAGTCTCCGAGCTGTTGGCGAACCTCAGCATCCAGAGTGGAAGCCGAGAGGACGGTGTGACCGATCGTATCATCAACGAGTTGGGCATATATGTGCCGCAGACTGCGAAAAACGTTCAGGCGAGGGCGCTCTGCCGTGCCATACACGCGCATGCGTATCCTTCTGTGCCTCTTCCGCCGTGCCAGCTCAGTATTCACCCACTTGGCCACTTCTCACTCCTCACTTCTTACTGCGCAGAAACATAACACTAGAGGGCAAGTTATCCTAAAGCCACCTTGCCGACCTTGCCCGCTTTGCGCCGCACCTTTTCCCCGACATAGCGAATGCCCTTCCCTTTGTAGGGCTCCGGCTTCCGCACAGCCCTGATTTGGGCTGCCACCTCGCCGACCAGTTCCTTGTCTATGCCGTCAACATGGATGATACGACTCCCCTGTTCCACCACGAGCGTAATCCCTTCAGGCGCAGCATATCTGACTGGATGCGAATACCCCACCTGCAGAATCAGGTCATTCTCCTGCAGTTCAGCCCGATAGCCAACTCCAACGATCTCTAACGACTTGCGAAAGCCAGCAGATACTCCCTCTACCATGTTAGCCAGCAGAGCACGGGTCAGCCCGTGCAGCGCCCGCACCGGACCATGGTCACTGGAACGAGTCACAATCAGTTGACCGTCTTGCAGCGCAATCTTTATCTGTGGATTGAACTCGCGACGAAGCTCTCCCTTGGGGCCCATGACCGTGACAGACTGACCATCAATACTCACCTCGACGCCTTCTGGCAGCGGTATGGGCGAGCGACCTATGCGTGACACTCCTCTACCTCCAACTTCCCCAACAGATACCTGACCGTCTACCAAATGTAACAGAGCACTTCACCACCAAGCCCTAGCCGATGCGCCTTCTTGCCGGTCATGACTCCATGCGAGGTGGAGAGCACGGCAATACCCATACCACTCAGAACCAAAGGAATGTCCTGTCGTTTGGTATAGACACGCCGACCAGGCCTGCTAACCCTCTGCAGGCCGGATATCACGGGCTCCTTATCCTCAGTGTACTTGAGATGAATGCGAAGCATCGGCTGAGGGCGATCCTTAGTTACATCGTAGTACGCGATGTAGCCCTCTGCCTTGAGTACACGGGCCAGCTCCAGCTTCAATTTCGAAGATGGAATAATCACATAGCGCTTCCGAACGCCCAGCGCGTTCCTAATGCGCGTCAGCATATCGGCGATAGGATCAGTTACAGTCATACCCATTCTCCCCTTGCAGCACACTTCCTTCAGGTCAGAATCCAGGAACCCACACGCACATCACCAGCTGGACTTGGTCACTCCGGGGATCTCGCCCCTGACCGCCAACTCACGGAAGCAAATCCGGCAGAGCTTGAACCGCCGTATGTAGCCACGCGGGCGACCGCAGATTTGGCAGCGGTTGCGAACGCGTGTCGGATACTTGCGTCGTTTTTCGCGTGCAATCATTGACTTTTTAGCCAATTCTGTTTCTCCTTTGCCCCGCCTAAAAGATGGCGGGACACAGCCCCGCCCAAAAGACAGTGGGACACAGCCCCGCCCAAAAGACAGTGGGACACAGCAATGGTCACAATCGCGATATCGCTGGACTTCTTCCGAAAGGCATACCCAGCAACCCCAACAGATGGCGAGCCTCCTCATCCGTCTCTGCTGTGGTAACGATAGTGATCTCCATACCACGAACCTTGTCTATCGAATCGTAGTCAATCTCGGGCCAGACAAGCTGTTCACGCAGCCCAAGGGTATAGTTACCCCGACCGTCGAATGAATCCGGAGAGACGCCACGAAAATCCCGCACTCGTGGCAGGGCAACGTTAAACAGACGATCCAAGAAGTCATACATCCGTTTCCCGCGCAAAGTTACCTTTGCTCCGATGGGATTGCCTTCCCGCAGCCTGAAAGTGGCTATGGACTTTTTGGCCCTAGTGATGATCGGTCTCTGTCCAGTAATGGCAGCAACGTCATTGGTTGCTGCATCAAGGGCCTTTGCATTTTGCAGCGCCTCTCCCAGTCCGATGTTCACCACAACTTTGACCAATCGTGGCACCTGCATAACGTTCTGGTAGCCAAACTCGCTCTGCATGGCGGGAATAACCTCAGATATGAAACGTTGTCTTAGTCTTGGCATTCCTGGCATTCCGTGCTCCCCTCAACAGCCAGCTAATCAATGGTCTGGCCACAACGCTTGCAGACGCGGACCTTGCCACCAGCATCCAGTATCTGGTAGCCCACTCTGGTGGGGTTCTGGCAATGTGGGCACACCAACGCCACATTAGAAATGTGGATCGGCGCTTCGCGTTCAATGATGCCAACCTGAGTGCGCACATCACCCGTGCGCCGTTGATGCTTCTTCACCAGGTTAATACCAGAGACCACCACGCGATCGCGATTGTGATCTGCACCTGCGCAACGTTTGTCTTTCTGCGCACGGCGGCTCAAGGCTTCTCGACCTGGAAGGACACGGTGCACGGTGCCTCTCATGCCCTTGTCATCTCCACTCATCACTTCGACAGTATCGCCTTTTCTGATCTTCATCGTCCGATTACCTCACTCCGGTAACGCCCACAGTCAACAACCGATCAGGGGACAAGAACGACCCCTTGGATCGGTGTCAAAGAACCTCCGGCGACAGAGAAACAATCTTCATGAAACCTTTCTCCCGCAACTCGCGGGCCACAGGGCCGAATATGCGTGTCCCTCTGGGATTCTTCTCCCTGTCCAGGATCACAGCCGCATTCTCGTCAAAGCGGATATAGGAGCCATCCGGGCGGCCGAACTCTTTGGCCGTGCGCACGATCACAGCACGTACAACCTCGCCTTTCTTCACCACGCTGTCAGGGGTTGAGACCTTAACCGAAGCCACAATAGTGTCACCCACATACGCGTAGCGCCTGCGCGTGCCCCCCAATACTTTGATACACATGATTTCCCGTGCGCCCGTGTTGTCGGCGACTTTCAGCCTGGTGAAAGATTGGATCATCGGGCCTGCTCCAATACGTCAGTCACGATCCAGCGCTTCTCTTTGCTCAGAGGCCTGGTTTCTTGAATGCGGACCAAGTCACCACTGTGACTGGCGTTGTTCTCATCATGAGCTTTGTACCGCTTAACGCTTCTAACGACCTTGCCATACATAGGATGACGCTTGCGCGTTTCTACGGCAACGACGACCGTTTTGTCCATCTTGTCGCTAACAACGCGCCCAATCATGCTTTTCCGTCTCTCGCTCATCCGCTCAGCACCTCCCACTCTGCCTGCAGCTCCCGCTCGCGCATGATGGTCTTGATACGTGCGATGTCGCGTCGCACCACTCGGATGCGAGCGGTGTTATCGAGCTGCTTTGTCGCCTTGCGGAACCGCAGGTTGAAAAGCTCCTGGTACGCTTCCTGTAGCCTCTGATTCAGCTCGGCATCCGTCATATTCCGCAATTCATTAGCTGGAATCACTACGCCTCACCTCCCGCGGAAAAATCCTCCTTGGTAACGAATTGCGTGCGGATGGGCAGCTTGTGACTAGCCAAGCGAAAGGCCTCTCGAGCTATCTCTTCCCCCACTCCGGCAATCTCGAACAAGATCCGGCCCGGTTTGACCACAGCAACCCAATGGGACAACGCGCCTTTGCCACCACCCATGCGTGTCTCTGCCGCCCTGGCTGTTACTGGCTTGTCGGGAAAGATGCGTATCCACAACTTGCCACTGCGTTTTACGTGACGTACAACTGCCCGCCGTGCCGCCTCTATCTGGCGGCTTGTTATCCAGTACGGCTCAAGGGCTTGCAAACCATATTCCCCAAAAGCCAAACTATTCCCCCGAGTCGCACGCCCCTTCATCCGACCACGGTGAACTTTGCGATATTTGACTCTCTTGGGCATCAACATGACGAAATCTCCTAAACAAGAATGGTGACCTGATGCCTGGTTCTAGGCCTCACTCAGGAGCCCAGATGCTTCCTCTTCCTCACCTTCTGGCAACAGGTCCCCGCGATAGATCCAAACTTTGACCCCGATCCGTCCCAATGTGGTCAGGGCCTCCCGGCAAGCATAGTCAATGTCAGCACGCAGTGTTTGCAGAGGTACACGACCATCACGCACCCACTCACGGCGGGCCATCTCGCCGCCAGCTAGCCGCCCGCTGCACGCGATTTTGATGCCCTTGGCTCCTGCACGCATGGCACGTGAGACGGCTTGCTTCATGGCCCGCCTGTGCGATATGCGTCTCCCTAACTGCTCCGCAACACTTTCAGCCACCAGCACTGCTTCCAGTTCGGGCCTCTCGATTTCAGAGACCTCCACCCATACCTTTTTGTTCGTCAACTCCTCCAACTGCGAACGCAGCGCATTGACGTTGGCACCCTTGCGCCCAATGACCACACCTGGCTTGGCAGAGTGAATGCTGATTCTGACTTGCTTGGGGAAACGTTCAATCTCCACCCTCGTTACCGCTGCCCGCTCAAGGTTCTTATGGATCATACGCCGAATGGCCACATCCTCGTGCAACAATTCCGAGTAGCGTCTGCCCTCGGCATACCAGTGTGCGAGCCAGTCTTTGTTGTAGCCAAGCCTAAAACCTAATGGGTGTACCTTTCGCCCCACCAGCGCCTCCTTGATCTGATCAAGCATAGAGAACCGAACATTGCTACACCGCCTCTCCCAGGCTCTCCAACACCACAGTGATGTGCGTGGATCGTTTCAGAATCGGCTTGAAACGCGCCCGTGCACCAATTCGTCCTCTCTTAAGAGTAGGTCCCTCGTCAGCAGAAATCTGTGCTATGTATAACTCATCGGACGAGAGGCCGTAGTTTTCTTCAGCATTGGCTGCTGCCGATTCGATCACCTTGGCTACAGGTCGCGCTGCGGCCTTGGTTGAATACTTGAGCATAGTCAGAGCCTCGTTCACGCCCTTGCCACGCACCATATCAACTACCAGCTTCACTTTTCGCGGCGACATACGCACATACTTCGCCACAGCCCTAACTTCAACGTCCATCCATAACTCTCCTACGACAATGCCAACCAGATCACCACGTCATCCGAGGCACGAGCACAGTGGTTACCCCTTACCGTATGGCCCTTTCCCTGGCAGTATGCCCACGGAAATAACGCGTGGGCGCGAACTCACCTAACTTGTGCCCTACCATGTTCTCCGTGATGTAGATCGGTACATGGCGTCTTCCATCATGCACCGCTATTGTATGCCCGACCATCTGCGGGAAGATGGTAGAAGCGCGGGACCAGGTCTTGATGACGCGCTTCTCCCCGGAGCGGTTCATTTCCTCTATCTTCCGCAGAAGCTTGACTTCTACATAGGGCCCCTTTTTGAGCGATCTGGACATGTGCCGAACTCCTTACCTAAAGACAAACAATAACAGCTGCTACAACACCGAACTAACGGCTCTTTTTCGCCCGACGACGAACAATCATCTTGTCGGTTCGCTTGCGACGGCGCGTCTTGGCACCCAAAGTTTTCTTGCCCCAAGGGCTCTTGGGCGAAGGCATGCCAATAGGAGCCTTTCCCTCTCCACCACCATGCGGGTGGTCCCGAGGCGTCATAGCCGACCCGCGAACACTTGGGCGGAAACCCAACCACCGTGAGCGACCAGCCTTCCCCAACTTGATACGCCCATGTTCTACGTTACCGACCTGACCAATTGTGGCCATACAA
>Ga0209427_10007985_pt1 | contig 11935 bp, 9 predicted proteins | sample DeeMarSWOR136_30_FD_187465 | JGI IMG/M metagenome (GOLD analysis project Ga0209427, IMG submission 187465) | Marine sediment microbial communities from White Oak River estuary, North Carolina - WOR-1-36_30 (SPAdes) (version 2) | ecosystem: Environmental > Aquatic > Marine > Intertidal zone >... | reverse complement strand
AGGGATCCATACACGGCCGGACATCAGCAGCGTGTGGCCGACCTCGCTACTGCCATCGCTGAAGAAATGAAGCTCTCTCAGGATCAGATCGATGGTCTTCGACTTGGCGGAATGGTTCATGATCTCGGCAAGGTGGCCATACCGGCCGCAATTCTGAACAAGCCAGGCCGTATAAGTGAAATTGAACTGGACCTGATAAAAACGCACGCCGAAGTCGGCTACGAAGTTCTGAGAAGTATCGAATTCCCATGGCCGATAGCGCAAATCGTGCTTCAGCATCACGAAAGAATGGATGGGTCTGGCTACCCATCGGGACTAGCGGGTGAAGACATCTTGTTGGAAGCCAGAGTTCTGGGGGTGGCAGATGTAGTCGAGGCCATGGCCTCCCATCGGCCTTACCGACCTGCCCTGGGAGTTGATAAAGCTTTAGAGGAAATCTCCAACAACAAAGGCTCGCTCTATGACCCTGAAGTTGTGGAGGCATGTTTAAAGTTATTTAGGGAGAAAGATTTTAAGTTGGATTCGTTACCAGATCAATAACAGGCCTCAATATAGCCTAAGATCCCCTCATCCTCGAATTTATTTCCAGCTTTTCCAATGACAATTTTATGGTATCGGTAGCAATGCTTTTTTGGCTCAGGTAGTTTTCAAAAAATGTTCTCACTTCATTCTCTCTTCCAAGCCCACTCATTGGAATGATTCCCGCAATGACCCGCTCATAATGCAGTGGATGGAATTGCTCTAGTACATTCAAATGTAATCGGTACCATTCCCACATAAAGGGTACTGCATGTGGGTTAGCGGCCATAGAGATTAGCGGCACGAATTTGTTTCGATTCGGGACCTCATCCAGAACGTATTGTTGGGACTTTTCGACCAATCTCTTGTCACGGAAGCTCCCCATAGCAACCAACACATTCATTCGGTCATGTTCACTTTCTGATTTGGTGAGCCTCCTGCGAAACCAGTCAAAGACTTTGTCATCACCATTCAACGCCCCCACCTGCATAATACTTCGCAAGATATCTGGATGTATGGCTTCGTCCTTCATTAAAGAGGCAAATTTCTGAATTGCAAAGTCTTCAACATCTTTCGAACCGTAAAGTACGGCGTGTGGAATGATCCGATCCCTCAAAACAGACCTGGTGTGTTTTTCGTTCGCGCGGGGCTCATATCCCAAATACGCCAGTAGCCGTTCAACAAAGCACTTCCCAAAGGATTTAACCTTTTCGCTTTCTGCATCTTTCAAAACTAAATATGCGTGAAAGAGGTTGTCCGCGATACCAATGAGCGGGAGGAAATCCTCTTCCTGGCTGTAACTGGAAAGGAAATCTAGATAGTCATCTATGGAGATATCACTGGTTTTGACCAGCGCATAGAGATCATTTTGAAGACCCCATCTATCCTCTGGAGGTAGTTCCTTGGCCCATATCCTTTTGGCCAGTTCCTTAAGATTATCTTCGTCATCATACTTGACTCTGAAAAATCCAGTCTGTCTATAATTGACTTTGTATGCGACTGCGTCCCTACCAATATCAATGATCCCCTGTTTGCTCTCCAGGAGAATCGTTACAGATTCTGACTTACTCTCACCGCAAAAGACCTTGACAGTGATCGGGATAATCCATTCCTGATCAAACTCATTCGGCAGATAGGTAAATCTTCTTTGCCTGAGCATCAGATTCTGCCCTTCTCTTTTTGCTTCGACCATGGGAAATCCTGGCTGTTCAATCCAGCTCCGCATCATTCTCTTTATGGGTTTTTTAGAAGCCTCTTCAAGTGCTTCCCAAAGTTGTGGGCTTGACGCACAGGCATATTCATTCTTTGACAAGTAGTTTTTTAGACCGTTTCTGAAGGTCTCATTGCCTATATAGCCGTTCACCTGTCTCAAAATGCTTCCGCCTTTGTTGTAAATGATTGGCGTGGTGCTGGCATTGATGACCACATGTGTTGCGCTGGGAATTTCTATGGGAAACGTCTCCTTTAGAGCATCGCGTTCAAGCGCTGTGTCGGTTTGGCTGTGTAAGAATTGGTCCCAAATATCCCATTCCGGGAAGTAATGGCTCACAACCCCATAGCCAAAGTACGTGGCAAAACTTTCATTGAGCCATAGGTATTTCCAATCAGAGGGAGTGACCAGGTTTCCAAACCATTGATGTGCAATCTCGTGTGCAATCACCTCGCATATCCTCTCCTCACCGGCCTTGGATGTAGTGTCTGGAAAATGAAGAAGTAGGTTTTCACGGAACGTGACTGCACCCCAGTTTTCCATTGCGCCAAAGGCGAAATCCGGAATTGCAATCAGGTCGAGCTTGGGTAGCGGATATCTGATGCCATAGTAGTCTTCACAATAGTTGAGGGTCTTCCTGCCAAATTCGAGACCGAATTGTGCATAGTTTTTCATACCCGGCATGGTTGCCACTCGGACCATTACCTCTCCGGGATCCTCTATGAATTCAAATTCGCCCAGCCCGAAAAAAACCAAATAAGTTGACATCTTTGGCGTTTGCTGAAATCTGACTACTTTCTTTCCCCCTCCCACAGACCGCTCATCAATTACCGGACAATTGGATATAGCCACCAATCCTTCATCGATAATCATTTCGATCTCAAATGTTGCTTTTCGAATCGGATGATCAAAGCATGGAAAGGCCCTTCGCGCATCACTCTCTTCAAACTGAGTGACCGCAATATGTTTTATCTTTCCCTGGCTTTTATACTGGCTCCTGTAGAAGCCGGCCATCTTGTCGTTTATGCGCCCTATGTAGTCTATCCGGAGTTCAATTTTACCGGCCATTTCATTGGGAAGAGATACGACCATTTCTTCTTTCCTGGGACTAATGAGAAATGGACAATTTATATAATCCGCATCCGCTATGACTTTGCAATTCCATATTGCCAACTCAAGAATATTCAATGTAATTTCATCTACCGGCTCTGAAGCTTCGAGCAGTATTTCTGTGGTACCCGAAAACCTGAAGCCCTCCAGATCCGGCTCCAGTTTAATCTTGTAGTGTATCGGTCTTACGTTATCCATGACAAACCTCATGGCCTATGGCAGCGTATTTTCGTGTGGAGGCCAGTCCTGAGAACATCACAGGTCGTCAAGATCTATTCCCATCTTCCTTTTGCGCACTTTGTCTTTAATCCTGTTGATTTGACCTCGGCCTAGACCTTTGACTTCGCAACCCAGTTCAAAGTACCGCTCTATCTTGGTGTCGTCAAGAATACCGAAGCAGTCCACGACCGCTAAGGGAGAACCCGCCATACGAACAACTTCGTCTGGTTCCAATTGCAGATAGGGTTTATGCCGAACAGCAATTACCACGGCATCCGAACCTTTCAGTGCCTCCTCCAGGTCAGCCGTCATGCGGAATTTACTGAGCTCATCCTGGTTTCGAAAAAAGCGTGACCAACTTTTCCCCACTGCTGGGTAGCTATCCTGCTTTTCCAGTTCCCACCAATGGGGTACATAAGGGTCATGGGCTTTGATTTCGGCTCCCATCTCCGCCAACTTGCGGGCAACAATCTCGGATCCGCTATAACGAGTATCCCCTACATCCTCGCGGTATGAGACACCAAGGATAGTGACTTGCGACGCCGCTACAATTCGGCCCATGTTTCTGAGGGCATCACGCACTAATTTGGCCGCGTGCAATCCCCTCGTGTCATTAATATCAATGGCTTGTGGGGTAATCCTGAAAATATCATCCTCAAACCCCATCAAGTGCCTGTCGGCCCAAACACCTAGGCCCCCGTCTTTGGGCAGGCAATAACCACCAATTCCAGCCCCAGGAAAGATGATATTATTGTGTGTGGGTCGAACCTTAATTGCATTGATTACCTTGATGAGATCAACCCCATTTGTCTCTGCAAATAGACTCCATTCGTGAAGAAAGGCAAGGATGGTCGCCCTGTAGCTGTTTTCCACGATCTTGCATGTCTCACTCTCAATGGGCCTGTCGAGAACGGTTAAGGGATATTGTTCCACATTGATGATGTCTGACAAGAATTGCCTAACCCTTTCCCGGGCTTTATGATTGATGCCGCTGCAGACCCGCCAGAAGTCCCTTACGGAACTCACATAATCCTTCCCCGGCATCACCCTTTCAAAGCTGTGAGCTAGCAAGGGTTCCTCGTCAATACCTCGAGCCCGAAAGGCCTTTTTTATAAGGGGATAAGCCACATATTCCGTCGTTCCTGGCGGCACAGTGGTTTCTATTAGTACGAGGCAATGGCGTGAAATTTTCTCTCCGATTATCTTGAAACTGGCCTCCAGGGCACTGATGTCCGCATATCCGCTTCTGAGATTGCCCAGTTCTTCCTTAATAAAATCGCATTGGACGTCGACCACGAGAACATCAGCCAGTTTCAGTGCATCATAGGTAAAGGTAGCAGTCAGTGTCTTTTTTTGGTTTATGCACCGCTCAATCATGGGCGCCACTTCGGGATCCTCTGCTTTGATGGGGGATATGCCCCGATTAAAAAGAGGTATCTTCCAGAAGCTCCGCGTGCTCGGCCGCTGCATGCCGATTACATATTTGTTCGGCTTGCCGGTCTTTTTGTCTACCGAATCTGCAACCACTCCAGCCATAACGGCTCCCACGAAACCTAGGCCCATAACCACCACAATTTCGCATCCATCTTTTTTCTGGGCTTCCACCAGCTTTTCGAGCCTTTCATATTCTCGGAGGTAATCTTCTGCTTCGGGTAGTTTGAACTCTTCGCCCTCGGGGCTGATTGAGTATTCCATCATGCTTGAGATCTCCTTTCTAGACGAGGACTACGTTTCGCAATTCTCGAAACAGGCTTCTGAATACGCCGGCCTCGGTTTTTCTTGAGGGGAAGTGCAGGATAATGAATTCCAATGGACAGTAAGGTTTCGAATTCATAATGAAATCACCGAATGATGTCAAGTAGAAAGGCCTTCAAATAGCGCAACGGCGCTTCCTGGAAGGGAACGCACTGGAAGTTTCAGAGCGATACGATGGGGGGGGTATTGGGGGCGGCGAATGTTTCGTGGTTACGTTCTTGGGCTGGGATTTGTATTCAATCGAAGGAACTTCCTGCTTTACCTTTGATTATTATCTGTCCTTTAGTACGCTCCTTGCGAGATCCCGGCCGCCATCGGTGAAAAAGGATTCTTCAAGAATGGCCTTTAATTTCTCCATATCCAAAGTCCCCTCTTTTTCTTCTTCTTCGAGTCTCGCAAGAAGGTCAGCGTCATAAATGGTCTTGAAATTGACGGTCTCTTCGGACCTCCGATGAAGATGGTGATCAATGATATCGCAAACCTCTTCAATGAGAGATTCTTGAGCCCCCAGTTTGGTCAGGATAGTACGGGCAACCGCGGCGCCCTCTGCTTTTCTGTACTGTCCTGCTGTGTTCTGATACTTGCGCTCAGCTTCTTTGACGCCGATATCAAGGAGATAGGCGGCTGTCAAAATCACAGCGAGGTTACCTCCCTCCTTTTTGCCGATGTGCTCGGCGTATCTGGCGACGCGAGTTGCATGCCCTATCCGCTTGAAGTCCTGCTTGAAGTAATGCTTCATTTCAATGGCCACCCGGTCCTTCAAGAGATCCTCCTTCTGAGCCAGAAGTTCAGGCGAGAGGCTTCCTATGCACTGTTCAGCATACTTGCAGTAAGACGCACAACCAAAATCCATGTTGGGGTTCAAAAAGCGGTGACCGCATTTTTTGCAGCGACGGGTTGTGTCGTCCTTAAAAAACTCCACCTCATTTCCGCACTGAGGACACTTGGCTTCAAAGATGGCTCCTGGTTTCCAATAACGACTGTCCTGTCCAGGGCATTTCATTCTCTCACCCCCCTATGATCAACAGTGACCAATATGGTTCTCCAATAATCAGTCTTACAAACTGGGAAATGCACTATCTTTTGCTCTCTGGCCGAAACGATGATCAAGATCATAACAAGTAAAACTAGGATCTCTCCTTGACTTAAGTCAAGAGGTGATGAGTACCTCTAGTTCCGAGATCTAATGTATTTTTGCCCGGTACAGACGGAGGCTATTGGACACCACTGTGATGCTGCTCATGGCCATGGCTAGGGCTGCCAGAATCGGGTGTAGTTGTCGCATGAATCCTGGCAAGAATGCCAGGGGATACAGAACCCCAGCCGCAAGAGGGATAAGCATCACATTATAGAAGAAGGCCCAAAAGAGATTTTGCTTGATGGTTTTCATGGTCGCCCGACTGAGCCGAATTGCTCTGGGCACACCGGTGAGATCCCCGCTCGCCAGAATAACATCACCAGATTCTATTGCCACATCGGTTCCTGTACCGATAGCAATGCCCACATCTGCCTGCGCAAGGGCAGGGGCATCATTAATGCCATCGCCTACCATTGCCACCTTCTGATGCTGGCCCTGCAATTCTCTAACCTTTGAGGATTTTTCCTCCGGTCTCACTTCGGCAACCACATCGTCAATGTTCACCTCAGCGGCAATGGCTTGTGCGCTCCGAGCATTATCCCCTGTAAGCAAGACAACCTTCAGCCCCATTCGGTGGAGCTGATCAACGGCCTGTCGGGATTCCTTTTTCACGGTATCTGCGAGTGATATGAGGCCTACGGGTTTGTTTTCCATCGCCACGACGTTTACGGTTTTCCCTTCCCCTTGCAAGTGCTGGATTTGTTCCCTGGCGTTAGAGATATTCAGTGGAAGTTCACCGTACCAATCTGGCTTTCCTACCATGACCCGATTACCGTTTATTGTTGCCTGAACTCCCAACCCGCCGGATGCCCGAAAGCTATGTGGTTCAAACAACTCCAGTCCCCGCCGCTTCGCTTCCCCAACGATGGCATGTCCGAGAGGATGTTCAGAGCCCCTCTCAACCGATGCGGCGATTCTAAGCAGTTCTTCTTGGTCTTTGATGCGACCATCCAATACTGCGAGATTCACCACTACCGGTTTCCCTTCGGTAACGGTGCCCGTCTTATCCATAATAATGGTATCCAACTTAGCGGCCGTCTCAAGGGCCTCGCTATTCTTAAAGAGTATGCCTTTTTCTGCACCGATACCTGTCCCCGCCATCATAGCGGTTGGCGTGGCCAGTCCGAGGGCACACGGACAGGCAATCACCAGGACTGCCACTAATCGAATCATGGCTGGGACAAATTCCCCACCTATACTCCACCAGACAATAAACGTCAGGAAGGCAATTCCGATTACACCAGGGACAAAGACAGCTGCCACCCGATCCGCAAGGGCCTGAACCGGCGCTTTGCTCCCCTGCGCCTGTTGCACCAGCCGGATGATTTGGGCCAGGGCCGTATCCTTCCCAACCTTGGTTGCCCTGAACCTGAAAAGCCCTTCGGAGTTCAAGGTCCCCCCGACGACCTTGTCCCCTGGACGCTTATCCACAGGGATCGGTTCGCCTGTTAGCATGGATTCATCAACGGCAGACTCACCTTCAATGACCATCCCGTCCACAGGGATGCTTTCACCGGGGCGGACAACTATTGTGTGGCCCACCTGGACACGGGAAAGCGGAATTTCTTTTTCTTTTCCTTCCTCGATGATGGTAGCCCTTTTCGGCTGGAGCCCAATCAGTTTGCGGATGGCACTGCCCGTCCTCCCCTTCGTCCTCGACTCCAGCATCTTTCCCACCTTGATCAAGGTTATAATGGCGGCTGAGGTCTCAAAGTACACATGCACCCCGAAAGATGCATAAAAAAGTACACTTGCGGAATAGAAGTAGGCTACCGAAGATCCCATGGCCACGAGGACATCCATATTGGCACTGCCGTTCCTCAGGCTTTTCCATCCCCCAGTGTAAAAATCCCACCCCGAGTAAAACTGAACCGGTGTGGCCAGGGCGAGGAAAAGCCAGTTAACCCACGCTGAATGGCTCCATGGTCCGAGGATACCAAAATCCCTTCCCATACTGAGAAAGAAAAGGGGAGCTGCGAATATCACACCGACGAGCAGCTTACGGGTTTGATCCTTTATTTCAGCTTTTCTGGCTGCCGCTTCCGCATCTTCTCCCTCGACAGTTTCCTCCGGCCGGATTGCACCATAACCCGCCCTCTCTATGGCGAGGATCATATCTTCTACGGTTGTCACGGTCGGAACATATTCTACCTGGGCCCGCTCCGCTGCAAAATTGACAAATACCTCAACCACACCCGCGACCTTTTTCTTCAAGGTTCTTTCAATATTCATAGCGCAGTTTGCGCAGGTCATGCCCGTAACAGGAATCTCCACATGTGCAGTAGTCACGCCGTACCCGGTGTCTTCAATTTTCTTGGTTATATCAATCAGTTGTATCCGTTCGGAATCAAAAGAGACAACAGCCTGCTCAGAAGCAAAGTTAACGGTTGTGCTCTTGACACCCTCAAGCTTCTTAAGATTCCTTTCAACATTCAAAGCGCAGTTGGCACAGGTCATGCCAGTGACAGGCAAGGTAACTTCTTTTTCGAGCATGAGATATTCCTCTATTCGGTGGCCGGATAGTTGATCTCTTTTAGCGTTGCTTTTATCTTTTCAATGGATGCCGGCGATTCCCATTCCACCGCGATGTCTTTCGTTGTCGGATCTCCTTCCACCTTAAAGACACCTTCTATCTCGTTCAGCTCTTTTTGGATGGTCATTACGCAATGACCACAAGAAATGTTTGGTACCGAAAACTTTGTCTTTTCCATAAGATTCTCCCCCTGGGGCATATAGTTATAAGATAAATTGCCCGGTAAACGTGTCAAGGGAATGGATGGCTGGAGGGCATTCGTGTGATAGCTAAATAAGGCAGGAGTTGCGATGAGAAAGGAACCGAGCAAAGTGATCTTTAGACTCTTTGGGCCATTACGACCCTGTAGCGGTGGCTGTAATCTTTTATCCGGGATTTTTTTTCATATTCTTTTGTCTTTTCAATTAATTCTAGAGCTTTCTCGGTCTGTGCAGGTCCCATTTCCAACACGATCCATCCGCCAGAACTGATAAAGGCTGGCGCTTCGGACAAAATCCTCTTGATATAGCGCATCCCTCCTTCATGGCCATCTAGTGCCAATCGGGGTTCATAATTGCGAATTTCTGGCGAAAGGCTATTGTAGTCTTCCGAAGGGATGTACGGGGGGTTAGACAAGACGATATCGAAAACGACACTCTGGTTCGTCAGGGGTTCCCAAAGATCTCCTTGCATAAAACTAATTCTCTCTGAAACTCCGTGTTTCTCGGCGTTGAGCTGCGCCAATTGTAGCGCTTCTTCTGATATGTCTGTTGCCCATATCTCTGCCTTTTCTACTTCTTTTGCCAGAGATATGGCAATAGCACCGCAGCCAGTCCCAAGATCCAAAATCTTCGGTAGCTGACCTTCTGGGGCAGGAAGGTTTTTGAGTAGCTCGATAGCCGATTCAATTAGCAATTCAGTCTCCGGCCTGGGGATGAGGACCCGAGGATCCACCTTGAAGTCCAGAGACCAAAATTCCTGAACCCCGGTAATATACTGCAAGGGTTCCCGTCGGACACGTCTTTTGATTAGTGATCGGTATCCTGAAACTTCATTTTCAGTTAGGGGCTGGTCGAAATTGAGGTACAGTGTCACACGGTCAATACCGAGTTGGTATGCCAGAAGAACTTCTGCAGCCAGACGAGGGCTGTCAATGGCTTTCTCTTTCAGGTAAGCGGCGGTAATCTTCAGAAGGTCTCTTACAGACCACGGCTTGGGAGGCATTACCAATCCATCGGACGATCAACTAACAGCACTTTTCTTTAGCACTTCAGTCTGAAAATAGGTGATCAGAGGATCGATAATAAGATCCAATTCTCCTTGAAGAATATCTTCTAATTTGTACAGAGTGAGGCTGATCCTATGGTCGGTTGCCCGCCCTTGGGGAAAATTATAGGTCCTGATTCTCTCACTTCTGTCCCCGGAACCGACCATGTTTCTCCGCTCCTCCGATATCTTTGACTGCTGTTCCGCCTGTTGCATATCCAGCAGCCGAGACCGGAGCACTTTCATGGCCTTTACCTTATTTTTGTGCTGTGATTTTTCGTCCTGGCAGGTGACCACAAGGCTCGAAGGAAGGTGGGTGATACGAACTGCTGAATCCGTGGTATTAACATGCTGACCGCCATGGCCTGAGGCACGGTAAACATCAATACGGAGGTCGTCGGGATTGATGTCCACGTCTATCTCTTCGGCTTCGGGTAGGACAGCGACAGTGACGGCAGACGTATGGATTCTGCCCTGGGCCTCAGTTTCTGGCACGCGCTGCACCCGATGAACCCCACTTTCATATTTGAGCCGGCTGTAAACCCTTTGACCTTCTACGAGCAAGATTATTTCCTTGAATCCACCGATTCCCGTAACGTTTTGACTGAGGATTTCTGCTTTCCAGCCCTTCAATTCCGCATATCGGCTGTACATCCTAAACAGATCGCCGGCAAAAAGTGCGGCTTCCTCCCCGCCGGTTCCCGCTCTAATCTCCAGAAGAATGTTTTTTTCATCGTTTGGGTCCTTGGGTAGCAAAAGGACTTTCAGATCTTTTTGGAGTTTTTGCAAGCTAGAGTTAAGATTTTCGATTTCCTCCCTGGCCAGTTTCCGCATCTCGGGGTCCGGATCATCTAATAGAGATCGATTACTCTCAATCTCCTCCTGAACCGATTCATATTGACGGTAGGTACTGACGATCGGGGCAAGCATACTATGTTCCTTGGCATATCTCTTGTAAGCTTTTGGATCTTTGACGATCTCTGGACTGCTCAGCCGTCCCTCAAGCTCCCCATATCGTTCTTCAATTTCCTTGATTTTTGCAAACATAATCACAAACCCATTCCGTTAAAACACCCGTTTTCATTAAAAACCCTTCTCCTTCTCCCTGATATCAATAAAATTAAGATTTGCTCGAGTTGGAGATCGGAAGGCAGTGCTGTGGAGGGCTAGTGGTAACCGGCCTTTTGCCCGACGGAAAGGGAGGCCATCTGGCTATGGAGGGCTGTTGCCATCTGGTCGTTGAAACGCTTGTTTTGGTTCGAATTTCCCATGGCGACCTCAAATATCAAGATCTATTGCTGGTCTGGTTTTATCCTCAATTACGCTTTGGGCACTTCTTTCTTATTGAATTTCGCATACTTTTTTCTAAATCGTTCCACCCTACCAGCTGAATCGACTAATTTCTGTTTGCCGGTGAAAAAAGGATGACATTTGGAACAGATTTCAACCTTTATCTCCTTCAGTGTGGACCCTGTCTCAAACTCGTTCCCACAGGCGCAGTGTACGATAGCCTTATGGTACTCCGGATGAATTCCTTTCTTCATTTCTTTCCCCTTCTCTAGGTGCCCTAGACTCCATTATTCGCTCATAGAAGCCAAAAAATGTTTATTATTTTTTGTACCCTTAATTTTTTCAAGTAAAAATTCCATACTATCTACCGGGGTCAATGGTGCAAGCAGCTTCCGCAATATCCAAATCCGGTTCATATCGGCCTCTTCTAGCAGAAGCTCCTCTTTTCTAGTACCTGACCGATTGATATCCATAGAGGGAAACACCCTTCTATCAGTCAGTTTTCGATCCAGATGAATTTCCATATTGCCTGTGCCTTTGAATTCCTCAAAAATAACCTCATCCATCCTACTGCCCGTGTCAACCAATGCTGTGGCGATGATAGTGAGGCTTCCCCCCTCTTCGATGTTTCTCGCTGCACCAAAAAACCGTTTAGGTTTCTGAAGGGCGTTGGAGTCTAAACCACCCGAAAGGATTTTCCCGCTAGGCGGAACTGTGGCGTTGTATGCCCTGGCCAGACGGGTAATGCTGTCTAAAAGAATTAGCACATCCAGCTTGTGTTCCACCAATCTCTTAGCCTTTTCAATCACCATCTCAGCTACCTGGACGTGGCGCTGGGGTGGTTCATCGAACGTTGAACTAATGACTTCTGCATCGACAGAGCGCTGCATATCGGTTACTTCTTCCGGTCTTTCAT
>Ga0209427_10007983_pt1 | contig 11935 bp, 10 predicted proteins | sample DeeMarSWOR136_30_FD_187465 | JGI IMG/M metagenome (GOLD analysis project Ga0209427, IMG submission 187465) | Marine sediment microbial communities from White Oak River estuary, North Carolina - WOR-1-36_30 (SPAdes) (version 2) | ecosystem: Environmental > Aquatic > Marine > Intertidal zone >... | reverse complement strand
ACAAGCTTCGCCCCGAGAACCTTTTCCATATGGTCCAGGGCGAAGCGGTGCGCCGCTTCATCCGGGGAAGCGACGCAGTCCACCGGTATCTCCACCTCGTAATCGCGGTTACGGGCATCGGCTGTGGTATGCATCACGCAGATATTAGTCAACACTCCACATATGATGAGCTTGTCCGGCTTGATTTTTTGAAGTCTCTCTTCCAGGTTCGTGCCGTAGAAGCCGCTGTAGCGTTTCTTGGGTATAATCTCGCCTTCGTATTTGGCCAGTTCCGGGATAATCTCAGCCTCGGCGGTACCAGCGATACAGTGGGGCGGAAACATCTTGAACTCCAGGTCGTCCGGGTCGTGGTTATCGCAGAGAAAGATAATTTTTGAACCTTCTGAAAGCTCTTTATCCAGTAATTTCATAATATGAGGAATGATTCGCCGCGGTTCAGCCCCGATGTACAGAGGATAATCCTCTTCTAAAAATCCCCGCAGCATATCCACCACCAGTATCGCATTAGGCATTGCCATCTCTCCATTGCCAGAAATCAGCGTTACTTACTCTATTACCACCCTTTTGTCCCCCGCCTGCTTTACCACCTCGCCGATAACCCTGATTTCCGATAGCTGTTTCGTAATCCGGCTGACCTCTTCCGGGTCGCAGATGACCGCCATGCCCACGCCCATGTTGAAGACGTGGTACATCTCGTCACGGTCGACGTCACCGAGTCGTTGGATAAGAGGGAAAATCGGCGGCACATCCCATTTCGTGCTATCAAACCGCACTCCCAGACCGTCCGGCAGCGTCCTCGGCACGTTATCGACCAAACCTCCCCCAGTGATATGCGCCATCCCCTTGATATAAGGCAATAAAGGTTTTAACTGGTTATAGTAGCAGGTGTGAGGTTCCAGCAGCGCCTCTCCCACCGTCCTGCCGAGCTCGTCGTATTTCTTTTGAAGCGCTTCTCGCGTCTCGCCGAATATCTTCCGCGCCAGCGAGTAGCCATTGGTATGCAGCCCGTTGGAGAGCATACCAAGCACGGCGTCCCCCACCTTAATCGACTGCCCTTTGATGATTTTATCCTTCTCCACCACGCCGATGATGAAACCCACCAGGTCGTAGTCGTCCTTTGTTGCATAAAGACCCGCCATCTCGCCGGTTTCCCCGCCGATGAGGGCGCAGCCGACATCCTTACAGGCTCTGGTCAGCCCCTCGACGATAGAGGCTACTTTCTCCGGTACCATCTTGCCGAGACCGATGTAGTCCAGAAAGAAAATCGGTTCCGCTCCGCAGGTGAAGATGTCGTTGACGCAGTGGCTGACGATATCGATTCCAACGGTATCATGCTTGTTGAGGGCATTGGCCAGCTTGGTCTTCGTTCCCACCTGGTCAATGCTAGATACCAGCACCGGGTTTTTATACCCCTTGAACTCGTACATCCCCCCGAAAAAACCCACGCCACTCAGGACCTCGGGACGCAGTGTCGACTTTACCAGCTCGCTGATTCTCGCGACCGCTCTGTCCTTGGCGCTGATATCGACACCGGCTCTGGCATAGGCATCTTTCATCACCTTGTCCCCCATTCTGGCAAATATTATGTCTAAGATTACCAGAATATTTACCCCGTCTGCAAACGAATATTCAGGAAAAAAGGGGTCTCTGTATTTACTCTTCTTAAGCCCCATTGGGGAGCGGTCTGCCTGGAAGGGCTGGCACCCCTCTTGCATGAAAATGCGTAATACCTTAGAATGATATGGCGCGAGGCGACGTGGCCAAGTGGTTAAGGCGGGGGTCTGCAAAACCCCTATTCACCGGTTCGAATCCGGTCGTCGCCTCCAGTCGTAAATAAAAAGGGCTGCCTCTTGATGGCAGCCCTTAACTTTTCCGGTTACCGTTACTTTACGACAGACAGGGTTCTATTTCGTCCTCGTAGACGGCAATCTCCTTCTTTTGCTCCCCCACTTTTACATTATACATATAAAATATCTGGCTGTTACGCGGATTTATCCAGTAATAATTGGATACTTCTCCCACTTCACCCGCGTACTGGTTTATTTCATTTTCACGCTGTGTCGCTCCCTGTTCACCAACAGGCTGGATGATAACTTTTTGCCCCACAACGTATTTGGGTTTTGCTCTTTTCTCCTGCATTGCCATTTGCGCATATTAATACTAAATCGATTTTTTGTCAATAGCCAATACGGAAATACCCCGTTGATTTTTATATTTTTATCTTAATGCCAGCCCATGCCCTGGCGGAGACCCCGTATATAGGCCGCCTGTCCGGCATGCTGCAGACTGTCGCTCAGCGTTCCCATCAGCATCATCCCCCAGGTCGGCGGCGGTTTGAACGGCGTGCCCTCGAATACCCTATCCAGGTCCTGCGGCGTTAATGTCGGGAAGAATTGCCTGGAGCGTTCCAGAACCGCCTTCTGGTAACCGAGTAAAGTCCCGGCGTCCGGCGACCTGTATTTCGCCAGGTCCTCCGCCTTGTGGCCCATGCCACTGTCCCTTTCGTCGGCCTCACGCCCGAACTTCTCATACCACCTGTCCTTTATCCACAGCTGCTCTTCCTCCATCAGAGTAGACACCATGACGTCGTGCCAGCGCGTCAGGTGCCAGGCAAGCCATCCGATGCTGTTGCAGTCGGGCTTGGGCTGCCAGTTCAGGTCCTCATCGTTAAGCCCTTCCAGGGTGTACTGCAGCGCTCGCAGTACACCTTCATAACCATTCGTTACCATTTCATGCCATTCCATACGTCCCTCCTGTTATGAACATAAAATAACAGCAATACCCGTATTACCGGTACTGCTTACTACATAATGGTGATAAATAAATACTTAAGTCAAGCGCTCTGAAGCGCAAGAGCCTGGAATTCTGAGAAAAATTAAGGCGTTTTTCCAGCTGGAAACACTGAAAGATGATGGAATTCAATGGTAAAAGGTCTAAAAAGGCTGCCAGCCCTTGCCCTGTCGCAGGCCACGCACGTAGCCTATCTGACCGGCGTGTTCCAGGTTATCCCCCAGCACGCTGATAATCCGTACGCCCACCGTCGGCAGCGGCTGGAACCAGGGCTCGTTGAGTTCTCTGTCCAGGTCGGACTTTGAAAGCGTGGGAAAAAACTTTTGAGACCTTTCCATTACGGCGCGGTGGTACGCGAGCTGCGTCTCGGTACCCGGTGTCCTGAAGGCGGCAACATCCTCCGGGGTATGCCCGAAGCCAATATCTTTGGGGTCAGCTGGCCTGCCGAATTTAGCGTGCCAGCCTTCCTTTATCCACAGCTGCTCCTCGCCCATCAGCGAGGCGATATGGTCGTCCTGCACCCGCGTTAGGTGCCAGGCAAGCCACCCGATGCTGTTGCAGTCGGGCTTGGGCTGCCAGTTCAAATCCTCATCACTGAGCCCGTTAAGGGCGCGTTCCAGTATCTCCATGATCCGTCCGTATCCGTCCACCATCATGTCATGCCATTCCATTGCTGCCTCCTTTTTTGATTAATGATTCTATATTGCCTGATATTGCATCAGTGATGTTCAGCTGGTGATAAATATCATCTGGTTTTCGCCTGAAGCATCTCGGGTACGTCGGTTGATTTCTCCGGCATGGTCACCGCTACACGTGACAGACCTTTTTTTCTTCTACCGGTGTTTCCCCTCCAGGCAAATCCGCCAAATACCCTGACCGCCTTGTGCATAACCCATTTTGTAGATGGAGATACACCCAGCACCCCCATTGCTTCCAGGAAAACGTCGTCAGCTTCTTTACGGGAGCGTTTCTGCTCCCAGTAAAGGTAGTCATGGATAATGGCGGCATTACCGTACTTGCCCCAGCGGGGAATTATCATCCACAGGAATCTGGGAACGCTGGCAAAATCGGTCATGAAACCTATCGGTACGTCTATGGTATTGCCACTACCTTCTTCGCCGATATCATACCCGAAGTCCTTCCTGGTAACCCATGTCCTGCCATCGGATAGCGGTGAAACTGTTAACACTTCCGTGAATCTACTCATCTTCCCATACCTGCCATATTGGTGTAATGTGAATATATGTAATATTTGGTCATTATTATTATATATATTTTAGTTTATTCTGCCCGCCGGTATGATGTACAGGGGCTCCTCGTCCTCTGCCAGGCCCAGCAGTTCGGCTACTTTATCGTCATGAAAAGCCCCTATCGTAACCAGTCCCAGCCCCATGGCGGTAGCCTGCAGGCATATGTTTTGGGCGGCGTGTCCCGCCTCGATGTGGACATACCTGATGCCTCGTTCTCCATACTTGCCGGTCGTTCTCTCGTATATTGCCGTAATAACTATCGACATCGCGCCTTCTCTCACCGATGACTGAGATAGAGCGGCTTCAGCCAGTTTGCCTCTCATGTCGCCTTCGGTGATCAGCTCCAGCCCGTGACTTCCGGGCAGGTAATGATAGATACCGGGAGCCAGGTCTTCGACATTACCGACGACTATATAGAGCTCGAGGGGGTACAGGGCTCCCGCCGACGGGGCCGTCCGGTAACCGCTCTTATTGGTAATCCCCTGCCCGGCCCACAACAGCTGAGAGACCTCGTCCAGCGTTAACGGTTCAGTCGAGTAACTCCTCGATGACCTCCGCTCCAGCAGGCTCTGCTCAATCGAAAAATCGCTCTCGTACTTCGGCTCGTGTAAACTGATAGTATCGCCTTCTCCCTGCATAGCATTCCCGTTATTCATCGGTACCACCTCAGTCTCGTTATTGGCCTGACACCCTGAGATGATCAAGACAATGGAAGACAATAACAGTAGATGTACCGCTTTCATCATACGCTTAACCGGATATCCATTGTGTACGCTGAGACTCTTATTATATTCTTTTCACTGTATTTGTCAAATTACATTTAAGCTCGTTCCTTGACACTCCCCCCACCACCCCCTATAATTGCTCTGACTTCTTCAGGATACGGGGGTTTTAACCATCATGAAAATTAAAGCTCTGGCGGTTCTTCTGGGATTATTGGTAGTTACTACATTCGGTGCCGTATTAATGGTGGGATGCGATAGCGGCGGGGGCGGATTTTCCAGCCTCACTGAATTAATCAGGATGGCGCCGTATGATGTCGAAATGGTGCTGTTTGTCGACTTTAAGAAGATAATGTCAGATCCAGACTTCGAGGAACTCTATGAAGAGATGAAAGAGTCGTTTGAATCTTCAATTGGTTCGGCCTCCGACAGGGATATCATAAATTTCGACGATATTCATTATATCGGACTGGTCATGGTTGATTATGAAGAGATAATCCTGATAAATGGAGATTTTAACCTTGATATTATCAGGGAATCACTCGAGGATGAGGATTTCGATAAAGATAGTTATGGGGGCGTTGAGATATGGTACGGCTATAGCGGTGCCGTAGCAATTCACGATGGTGCCCTTATCCTCGGTGATGATGAAGGTGTTGTAAAATCCGTGGAAGCTTTAGTTAATCCGGATAAATCGGCCTACGAGAAGAACAAGGACATCCGTGATGTCACCGATGAGCTTTCATCCGGGCTCTTCTCCATGGTCACCGCCGAAGCGTATTACCCGGGTGCGGATGCTGCGGGCATGACTATTTCTAAACTGAATTCAGAATTAATCAAATTCAGCGGTTGCATTATTTTTGGTAATAGTGAAGACGCCGAGGATTCTTTACGTAATATTGAATTAGATATGGAATCAGAGGACTTTTATCACCTTAAGGTAAGTCGCTCGGGAAACTTTGTTAAATTTTCTGCAGAAATCGATATTGAAGAGTCGGGAATCTTCTGGTAATTCGCGCCGTTTTATTTGGTCCGGCATTAACCTAACGGGAGCTACTGTAATCCGCCTGCTTTCTTGACACCCCTTCTCTTAGAACCTACAATAGCTCAAGGAGTGCCGGGATGGCGGAAATGGCAGACGCAGCGGACTTAAAATACTGAGCCTCCGAGATGAAACAAGACTGCCCCAACGAACAACCACTCACGATGGGTGTGGTCAACTGTTAGTAGCTGTAAGCGTCAACGTCACGATGGGAAAAACGTCAAACCAACTATGATTAGATAAGAAGCGACATGGAGGTGGTATAGTCAAGAGAGCGGACTAATAACTATTGATCTTTCCAGCATTCATGGACTAGATTTATTTCGTTTCTCCAGAAGGTTGAAGCATCTTCGCCAGAATACAATCCAAGCTTTCTAGCTAATCGAAGAAACCTTTTACTCGGGATCCTCATATTAGTGTACCTGTTTCTATAAACTAAAGCCGAGAGCATGCGTCGCCCACCTTCTACCTCATATATTGAGATTTCATCAAGCCAATCACCGATTATCTTCCGATCTGTTGGCCTATGAAGAAAATCAAGGCCTAGCTTTAGTTCATCATTCAATTCACCATAAGTGATTGTTTCTTGAGCTCGTGCAGCTTGAAGGAGTCTCTCATAAATATCTTTACGCATAGGCTCCACTTAATTCGGGCATTGACCTCTACCCGCCCGATTATATTATCCTCAATTAAACACTCGTTTTATGGCTAGTATATTAAATATTATTCTATTACTCAAGGCACGTATCTGTAGCTCAGGTGGATAGAGCAGCGGTTTCCTAACGACGAGTCCTCACTCGTGAAGTGCCGCAAAACGATCTCAAAAGTGTGTGGTTAGGTGTGGTCCGCCGTCATCTGGTGTGACCACACGTCGACGACACCAGAACGACAAAACTAAGAGTAGAAGCTTAATGCCTCCCCTCTCCTATTTCGATCTTGTAGGGCTGGTCTACCACTGGCCAAAAGCAGAGGCAGTGCAGAATAGGTCTTACGGTGTCTTGATACCCACCTCTGCCATCTCCTCTATCACCCACTCTATTTCGAATTCTTCTAGCTTCTCTGCTGTAGGCGCACCGGTTTCGCGATACCAGCCACACCTTTATATCTAGCATACCGAGTATCTGTCGGTTTGTATCATAATCCAGTGTAATCAATCTCTGAGATACTTTTAAGACAGGATTTAGTAGATAGTGGCAGGACGGTAACCAGGCCAATGAGCAGCATCAAATACTAGAGCCTTTTAATGCCTCCTCCTTGGGAATGAGAGGCTTTTTCTTTCTCCCACCCCAAAGATCGGGGTAATAAAAGAGATAGTTTTCAAAGTCTAACTCAATGACTTTTTGTAATATATCAATAAAACAGAGTTTTGTTTGTGGAAGAGATCTACTCTGGCACTTCTCTATCTATTTAAAAACTATTTCCAAATCTTGATTCCTATCTTGAATCTAAAAAGGATAGTAGTATTGTGACTATGCATTAAGGAGGGCATGAGCACAAATCAACTTTTCCTTTCAGCCTGAAAATAGCTGGTTTAGCTTGACAATAATATTGGTTAGTCATAGACTGTAGTGACCATTTCACTAGGGGGATAACCTCGTGAAGTGCCCACATTGTGGCCATGAGAGTAGTGAAGGCGCGGAGTTCTGTGGTAAATGTGGCCAATCACTCCGAGTAGAGAATAAGTGCTCAAAATGCGGTCATATTAACCCTCTCGGTAATAACTTCTGCGAAAAGTGTGGTAATCTCTTAAAAGAACAAACCCCAATAGCAAAGAAACCCAAGCCCAAGAAACCCTCCACAATTCAACCCACCTCATTCGCCGATGGCCGCTACCAGGTCAAGAAGTTCCTCGGTGAAGGCGGCAAGAAGAAGGTCTATCTAGCCCACGACACTCATATAGACAGAGATGTAGCCTTTGCCCTCATTAAGACCGAGAACATGGATGACAGCGGCCGGAAACGTGTCTCCCGAGAAGCCAGGGCTATGGGAAGACTGGGAGACCACCCTAACATCGTTACCATCCATGAAATGGGAGAGCATGAAGGTCAACCCTATATCGTCCAGCCTGTCATGGCAAGTGATATAGAAGAACTCATTGAGAAAGCTCCCGAACACAAGTTACCTATAGAACAGGTAGTCAAGCTAGCTAAAGAAGTCTGCCAGGGACTGGTCTTCTCACATTCCAAGGGTATTATCCATAGAGACCTGAAACCGGGTAATGTCATGCTGACTGAGGATGGTACTGCCAAGATAGGTGATTTTGGACTGGCTGTAGCTATAGACCTATCAAGGCTGACCCAGTCCGGTATGATGGTGGGTACCTACTCCTATATGCCACCCGAGCAGGCATTGGGCGGTAAAGTATCCGAGAAGTCAGACCTTTATTCTTTGGGTGCCATGTTATATGAGATGGTGACCGGCAGGCTCCCGTTTGTCGGAGACGACTCGGTAAGTATTATCGGGCAGCATATCAACACCCCACCGGTATCACCTGCCTGGCATAGAGCCGATATACCCCCAGCGCTGGAGACGCTGATATTACAGCTACTGGAGAAAGACCCAGAGAAGAGGCCTGAATCGGCCAGGATAGTACTGGAAGCATTGGAGTCTATAGAAGCTGGAAAGGTTAATAAGGAGTCTATAGTAGAAGCATCAACTACTACTGAGAATCCCCTATATAGAAGGGTGTTCGTAGGTAGAGAGTCTGAGCAGAAGCAGTTACAGGATGCCTTTAACGGTGCTTTATCGGGACAGGGTTCTCTGATGATGGTTGTTGGAGAGCCCGGTATCGGTAAGACCGCCTTAACTGAACAACTCTCTACCTGGGTCAAGTTACGGGGAGGTCGTACTCTGGTTGGTCACTGTTATGAAGAAGGTTCGTTATCGTTGCCTTATCTTGCCTTTGTGGAAGCCATGCGTTCTTATGTACTCAGTCGAGAGGTTAAAGACCTGAGAGAAGAACTGGGTACCGGCGCTGCCGATGTTGCCCGTATAGTTTCTGAGATAAGAGAGAAGTTGAAGGTAAAACCCAGACCTAAGACTGACCCGGAGGAAGAGAGATACCGGCTAATGCAGGGTGTCTCTGACTTTCTCCATAATGCTGCCAATATACAACCACTACTCATAGTATTGGAAGACCTTCATGATGCCGATAAAGGTACACTGGATATGCTGATACACGTGTCCCGGCATCTTACCAATTCCAGGCTCCTTATGGTTGGTACTTACAGAGATGTAGAAGTGGATAGAACTCATCCACTATCCGCTACACTTGCCGAACTGAAACGGCTTGCTACATACGGTAGAGTCTTACTAAGAGGTCTTAATGCTGATGAAGTAAGAAGGATGCTTGAGGGTATTACCCGGGAGGAAGTGCCGTGGAGCCTTGCAGAAGCAGTACACCGACAAACTGAAGGTAATCCCCTCTTCGTGCAGGAAGTGGTCAGATTCTTAGTTGAGGAAGGGTTTCTCACCCAGAAAGAAGGACACTGGCGACCGACGAAAGACACTCCACTCGAGATGAGTATCCCTGAAGGACTGAGGGATGTAATTGGGAAGCGTTTATCGCTCATAAGTAAGGAATGTAACCAGCTACTCTCCATCGCTGCCGTCATCGGACGAGAGTTTAGCTTAGAGGTACTGAAGGAAGTGTCGGGACTATCCGATGATGAGCTCTTTAGTGCTTGTGAGGAAGTGAAGAAGGCAGCCGTGGTAGAGGAGCGTGCCGGAGTTGGAGCGACAGTAACTTATCGATTTTCACACGCCTTTTTCCGCCAGACTCTTTATGAAGAATTGATTGCCCCACGTCGCATCCGCCTGCACCAGCAGGTGGCACGGGCACTTGAGGAGATATATACCAATCGGCTTGAAGAGCATGCTGTTGAGTTGGCTGAACACTTCTCTCACTCTTCCGATGCAACCAACCTGGAGAAAGCGGTGAGTTACGGGGAGATGGCGGCGAAAAGGGCTACAGATGTCTATGCGTATGGTGAAGCGGTAAGGTTACTGGAACAGGCTATTAAGGTACAGGAAATCCTCGACCCTGAAGACAAAAGCAAGCGGTGCGATTTACTACTGAACCTGTGTGATACCTTACTTGATGTTCCGGACACCAGACGTATTATTGAAGTAGCGGCTCCGGCGGCGTTTGACTTGGCTGAAAGCCTCGGTGATGACTCACGAGTAATAAGAACATGTAGACTTGCATTAAATGCCATCATCTATGAGCAAGCTGTCGCTGGTTGGGCTGCTCCTCAATTCGCTGAATGGGTAAACCGTATGGACAAGCACGCCAGACCTAATACCCAAGAACGTGTGGTTGCGGATATATGGGTTGGTTTTTTAAGAAGCCAGATTGATAATGTAAACGAAGGAATAAGGATTATCAACCGGGCAGTTGAACAGGCACATCGCATAGGTGACCAAGAGAGCATTGATGTAGCCAAGTTATTTCTTCTCCAGGTGTCCAGGGCCCCCCAGCATACTGCAGAGAGACTACAATCGGCTGAAGAACTCGGGAAGACCACCCTAACTGAAGGGGAATTTTTGATACCGCCGAAAATTACCATAGGTGACATTTTCCTGAATTCAGGTCATAGACAGCGTGCTGAGGAGATCTGGAGCGAGGTAAAGGCCCAAGCCGAGCGAACGGGAAACATACGTCTTGAGCTCATTTCGGCAACAATGGATGCAGTTCTAGCAGGAATGGATGGCCGTCTGGAAGAGGCCTTGGGTATGGCTGAAAGCATATTGGTTCGCGGTGAGGAAACAGGGCTGGTCGGAATCGGCCGTGTATACTCAGCTATAAGTGGCTTCAGGGTTCGGCTATACCTTGGTATGTCATTAGAAAACCAGGAGACCGAGCTTCGCGGTTTTTTGGAAGAAGCTCAAATCAAACAACATCCCTCACTACCCCAGCTTTGTCTCGTGTTAGCTCATCTGGGAAATAAAAGAGAGACATTGGAAATTCTGGAACGAAAAGTAGTGGAGCGTCCGGACATTGGCACAGTTGAAGATGAGACACATGCAGCGTATGACATGTTCTTTCTTGAGTCAGCTATACTGGTAGGCCACAGCATGGTTGCCGAACTTTTAATGAACCGATTCAAGGGCACAGGCCTATATACAACGGGCTATTTCGCTAACACCTGTGTCCCGCGTCACCTAGGCGGAGCAGCAGCTCTCCTCGGTAGATATGATGAAGCCCGTCAGCACTACCAAGAAGCCATAAAGGTCTGCACCGAGATGCCATCCCGCCCAGAACTAGCCCTAAGTAAACTCCAACTTGCTGAATTACTCCTTGAACACTACCCCGATGAGAAAAAGGAAGCCCTGGAGCACCTGGACTTCGCCATCAAGGAGTTCCGCGAGATGAAGATGCAGCCCTCACTGGAGCGGGCGTTGAGGCATAAGGATATACTCAAAGCATAGAAATAATCCGAGATAGGTAATGCAAGTAAAATTAGGCCCTCTATTATTACCTTAAACAACAAACAATGGCAAAAAGGGGTTAACAAATGAACGACACAAAATATGGTAAATACTTTAAGACATATGAGGCAAAACCGGAGGATATAGAACGGGGACGGACGGGTATAGCACGTGTGGACCACAATGCCTTTGAGGGATGCAATTTCTACTGGGTTCACTGGAATCTACCTCGAACTGCTGGTCGCTCTGCTGATACTATGGGGATAGGACATCCACCTCATACCCACAAGGATGCGGAAATCCTGATGCTTATCGGGACAAATCCAGATGACCCGACTGATTTGGGTGCAGAAGTAGAATTACAGATGGGTCAGGAAAGAGAAAAACATACCATAACCAAGTCCACGGTAGTCTTTATTCCCCCGAATCTCATCCACTGTCCATACATCATCAAAAGAACAGATAGGCCTTGGATATTTATTGAAGTGAATCAAGGACCGGTTCACACTGAAAAATTATTCCCCCAGATACTAACCGAAGAAGAAAGGAAATCCGTAGATTGGTCTAGGTGGAAAGAGGAAGGTTACTGAGAATAATTACTAAATAGTTGTGTTAAATACTATTTAATACATCTGGTAGTGACGATGTTTGGGGATGATAATAGGGGCACCAGTACTCGTTAATCTAGCGGTTATTGGTGT
>Ga0209427_10007980_pt1 | contig 11936 bp, 10 predicted proteins | sample DeeMarSWOR136_30_FD_187465 | JGI IMG/M metagenome (GOLD analysis project Ga0209427, IMG submission 187465) | Marine sediment microbial communities from White Oak River estuary, North Carolina - WOR-1-36_30 (SPAdes) (version 2) | ecosystem: Environmental > Aquatic > Marine > Intertidal zone >... | reverse complement strand
TTTAGAAAGTAAAGAAATATCAGCACCTGAATCAAGAATCATTGTGTAAATTATTGGAAGATTCTCTTTATACTGTAATTCAACTGGTATAATTGGCCTTAATATCTCATTTCTTCTTTGTTCTGGAATAATAAAATCTTTGTTATTTTTTATATGTTCTATTATTGTTTTTTGATATTTACCTAGTTTAAAAAAGTAAGATTCCTCCTTTATTAGTTCCAATTCTGTTTTATGAATTGGACATTTTCCGTTGATTGCGTTTTTTTCAGTATAAAAAGCTTCACAAGACACGCAGTACAAACCTTCATAAAATCCTTTGTAAATCTCTCCTTTATCAAAAACTTTTTTAAATATGTCCTTTGCGATTTTTATGTGTCTGTCTTCTGTTGTTCTAATAAAATCGTCATAAGAAATGTTCAATTTTTCATAAAGTTCTTTAAAGAATTTAACTAATTCATCAACAAATTCTTTAGGTGTTTTGCCAGCAGCAATAGCTGCTCTTTCAACTTTTTGGCCATGTTCATCTGTCCCTATTAAGAAAAATACATCTTCTCCTTTTATCCTATACCATCTAGCAATAACGTCTGCAATAATCTTTTCATAAGCATGACCTAAATGTGGTTTTGAATTTGTATAATCAATTGCTGTTGTTACATAAAATTTGAATTTCATCACCTCAATAATTTAATTAAACCTCTCAAATCTTTTATAATATAATCTGCACCTGAATTCTTAAGATTTTTTCTATTTCCTCCTCCTGTTAAAACCCCTACTGCCAAACATCCAGCAGATTTTGCAGCTCCCATATCAAATGATGTATCTCCAACAAAAACACAATTTTTTGGTTTTACTTTTAATTTTTTACAGGCTTTAAAAACAGGTTCAGGATGTGGTTTTCTATTTTTCACATCATCGTTTCCAACTAAAGTATCGTAAGGTAATTTATATCCTTTAAGAATCGCCAAAGCTTCTCTTCTTCTCTTGGTTGTAACAATTCCTATTTTTATTTTTCTTTTTTTGATTTTTTTAAAACTAGAGTTAACATAAGGTAAAAGTTTAGAATATTTTTTGAAATTCTTAATTTGATTATCTTCAAAATATTCTATGAATTCTTTTTCAATAGGTATTGCTTCTGGTAAGGTTATTCGTATTGCTTCAGTTAGTTTTAATCCTATTGTATTGCTTAATATTTCTTTACCAGATAAAACTCTAAGGTTAAAATGCTTACAGGTTTCTTGAAAATTTCTAACAACCACTTTCAAAGGTATTATTGTTCCATCAACATCAAAAAATATTGCCTTGGGCTTCATAAGTAAAGAATTATATATATAGAACTTATAAGTTTAACTTATGGAAAAAATGACTCATTTGGTATTAGGATTTTTAGTTCTTGTAGTTTTTGGATTTATTTTAAACTTTCCAATTTATATGGCAATTTTTGCTTTTATAGGGGTTCTTATTCCTGATTTAGATGTAAAGCCTAGAAAATATCATAGAAAGTTATTTCATAACATCTGGATTTTAATAATATTCCTGTTCATGGGTTTTGTTTTAGGTATATTTAACAGAGAAACAGGCATTATATTTTCTATAGGATTTATTTCACATTTAATTGGAGACTCTTTAACTCATAGAGGAATAATGCCTTTATGGCCAGTAAAGAAACCTAAATTCAATGGGCCAGTAAAAACTGGTGGTTTGGAAGAATATTTGATAGTTTTAGTTTTATTACTTTTGATTTATTGGGCTGGAACCATGATATGATGCGGAGGGCAGGATTTGAACTAGCGCATTAATTTTATAAACCTTCCAAAACATTATTAAAAGAGTGAGATTATGAAAATAAATGAGTTAAAACCTGGAATGAATAATGTGGATATAAAAGCAAAAATAGCAGAATTAACAGAACCAAGAGAGATCATGACAAAATTTGGAACCGTAACTACTCTAACTGAAGCGACTTTAGAAGATGAGTCTGGTTCTATAAAACTAGTTTTATGGGGAAAACAATCAGAAGGTATAGAAAAAGGTAGTGAAGTGGAAATAACAAATGGGTTCACAAAACAATTTAGAGAAGAACTACAAGTAGGAATTGGAAGAAATGGTTCAATAAAGGTTATTTAATTTTTAAGTCTTTCAAACTTCCTAATAAAGTTCCGTCCAAAAGATAAGCTTCAGCATTTTTCCACTTGAAAACTTCATTTTTTAATAAAGGTCCTAATGGTTCAAAATCCTTAGAATTAAAAGCCATACCCCCAATCAAATGGTTAAAAGCTGGCATGATAATTCCTTGTTTAATTTCAGTTTTAATCTTATATTTTTTAAAAAGTTTTTCATTATCAATCTCACATTTCAACCAACAAGGTTCTATGCTTCTAAAGTTCTCAGTCCAGAATTCAACAGCAGGATGAACATGACCCATTATAATATTTTCTACTTCTAAATCTCCCATAAAAGGCCAAGCCTGACCATGGGTAAGAAGAAAATTGTTTATTTTGAATCCTGGAGCATCGTAAATATCAATCTCTTTTGGAGTCAATCTCTCAATGTTTCCATCATGATTTCCTTTTATTATGCTAACTTTAATTTTAAAATGTTCCAAAAATTTGGGAATTTCTTTATACTCTTGCCAAGAAATGGTTGGAACTTGATGTTTTACATCTCCTAAAATAACTAGATGTTTTGCTTTATTTTGTTTTATTAGATTATCCATTCTTTTTTCTAGTCTTTCAACTTGTGATGGTATTGTTATTCCTGATTTGAAAATTTCATACTCCAATCCGATGTGTAAATCAGTAATTACTAAAATTTTATTTTCTAATAGTAATGCTGGTTCTGTTAAAAATTTGATTTCCATAAAAAATGTTTATTCTCAAAATTTAAAAATAAGCTTAAATCTTTTTCGGTACATTATAGTTTTAGGTGATTAAATGGAAGAAGGAAATACAGGTGGTTTTGCAGAGAAAATAAATTATGGAGAAAAATGTGGTGTTCTTTTTGACTGCTCATTAGAAGTTGGAGAAAGTGTTTATAGTCCTCTTTCAACAATTCGTGAATTAGATAAACAATTAAGAAATATGAAAAAAAGAAAGGGGATTCGAGGAGGATTTGGAATTACTGATGAGTACAAGAGTGTTGAGTCTAAAGTTTCTGAAGCTAGAGAAGAGTTTAAAAAAAGTAGATTTGCCGAAAACACAATAACAATATTTAACGATAAAAATAAGCAGGAAATAGAACTGGTAGAAGGGGATATTAAAGGTGGAAAAGATATTGAAAAATATTATGATTGTAAAATAAAAATGCCTGGTGATGTAAGATTAGAAGGTGATGTTTATATTTCACCACCTTTTCTTTCAGTAACAATTACTTTAGAGGGAAATGTTGATGAGAAGCCTTCTACAGTGTTTAATTCTCTTGAAAAACTTAATAAAACCGGAATAACTTACTTTCAAATGTCTCCTGAAAAAGAAGAAACTATGATTTTTAAACCACGAGAACTGTTAAGAATATCAACTAAATCTTTTTGTGAAGGAAAGATAGGCGAAATTTTAGATGGCAAAACAAGAGGTGAAATAAGACTAAAGGAAAATAGTTTAGAACCTAGTTTTCAATCCCAAATCAATTTTGAACCTGGAAAAAAACCAAAAGTGAATATTGAATATAAAATACGGGATGTATTAAATCGACAGCCAGAAGAAATATCAAAAGAAAAAGAATGGCGACAAAAAAATGTAAATACATTGATGAGTTTTAAACCAAAGCCGGTGAACTAACAAGTATTACATTTGTTGCCTCGTCTTTGGATTTATCTCTGTTAAAATCATAACAAAAACCACTAACAGCTTCTTTTAGCTTTTCATCATGTGTTATTAAAAAGCATTGCTCTACTAAATTTGTAATCCTTTCTCTTAAAACATTAGCCAATATTTCTATTGCTTTAACATCTAAGTTTGCTGTTGGTTCATCAAGTACCAACATTCGAAGTTGAGGAGCTAAAACCAGAGAAAATGCAATTCTCAAAGCTAGACAGGCCATTGATCTTTCTCCACCAGAAGCAACACCGTCTGCAGGAATCCATCCAGTAGAGTCTTGCAATTGCAAAACATAATCTCCTTCTTCAATTCCGAGTCTTATACTATAAACATCTTTGTAAGGATAAAGTTCTGTCCAAATAGATTGCATAGCTTCATTAACAGATTTAACAAAGTCTTTTCTTAATTGTTCTTGCGTGTTTTCTAAAGCAGATTCTAACAATCTTAGTTGGTCTGTAATAGCACTTATTTTTCTTGTTTCAATTTTATAGTTTTCTAACATTTTTTTCTTGTTTTCTATTTCTTCTAAAAGTTTTTGTTTATCAGTTTTCATTTCAGATAAATTTTTCAAATTAGTTTGTAACCCACTTTCTAAACCTATAATTGATCGATAGTCTGATTCAAATTTTTCAAGAATAGATGGTGAGAACGAAGACAATAAGAATTCTTTTTCTGTTCCAAGTTTTGATAATTTTTGTCTGTATTCTCTTACTCTTTGAAGTTTGCTATTAACATCTTCTTTTTTAGATAAAATTTGTTTTATTTTTTCATAATTCTCTTTCAATTTGTTATTATTCTCTTCAATAATTTCAATGTTTTTTTCAAACATTTTCTTTTGATTATCAAAAACAAATGTTTTTGATTTTAAATTTTTTAAATCACTTTCTAAATCTCTTAATTCTTTTTTACTTTCTTTAATTTCTTCGAACCTATCTTGAATCTTTTCTATTTCTTTTATTTTCTTTTCGAATTCAGGCAATTTGGATTCTATTTTATTTATTATGGATTTGTGTTTTTCTAATTCTTTTTTCAAATCCTTTTTTAATATCTTCTTTTTTCCAATAAGCTTTGATTTCTTATCTTTAGTTAATCTAGAGTCACAAATGGGACAGGTACTTCCGGCTGAGTTTAACTCATTTATACTATCTTCTATTTCCGAAAGTTTTACCAAAGATTTTTGAAATTTGATCTGATTCTTTTCTAAATCTTTTTTATTTTTATTAAATTCTGAATTAAGCTTTCTAATTGGATTTTTCTTAATGTTTTCAAGAATTTCATCTAGTTCTCTCACAATTTTTTCTAATTCAGGAAGTTTCTCTTTTTCTATTAAATTTATCTTGGCATTGTCTTCTGCATAGCTTTCTCTTAAATTATCTAAATTGTTCTTTTCTTCAATTAAACTTTTATTAAGTATTTTTATCTCTTCTTCAATTCTTTTGATTTCGTTTTTTAGTTCTTCATCAGTTCTTTCAGCAAATTCTACTAAATCTTCTTTAATTTTTTCTATGTCAGATTCTGTCAAGTCAATTAATGCTGTAAACTTTTTGGTTTCCTCTTCTATTGTTTGTAAGTTCTTTTGTTGTTGTTTTAATTTTTCTATATCTTTTATTATATTATCTTTTCTTCTAACAACATCATTTAATTGATTTTTAATTTTTTCTTCTTTTTCTTTTAATTCAAAAAAATCTCTTTTAATAAAATCAAGCTTTTTCAAACTTTCATCGTCCTCAAGATTTTGAATTACTAGTTCCTTTTCGTTCGAAACTATTAAACACTTGTTTATTAAAGATTTTGTATTCATTCTTGCTTTTTCAAATTTATCAATTGCTAACAACTCATCAATCTTTTTCATTCTCTTACCTTTTGGTATGGTTAAAAATATGTCAAGTTGGTTTTGTTCAGAATAAACTGCTCTTGAAAAGAGATCATAATCCATTTTCAATATTCTTTCAATTTCTTCGGTAACTTTTGTTGATTGGGGGCCTTCTACTAACTCATTGTTTTTTCTTAATTCTGCTGTTGATCTCCCTTTTGTAACTGTTCTTTTAACGCTCCACTCATTTTCATCACCAATGTCAAAAAAAACTGTTACTTCTGCTTTATTTTTAACAAATGGTTTTTTCATTACTATGTCTTCCAGTTTCAATTTTTTTTGTTGTAATTGTAAAAATGTTCCAAAGAGAGCAAAACATACAGCATCCATTACTGATGTTTTTCCAGAACCCATGGGTCCAACAAAACAATTGGTTCCTTCTGAAAAATTTATTTCAGTATCTGAGTGTGATCTCCAATTTTTTAATTTAACTTTTGTTATCATGATGCCCACTTTTCCAATCCTGATTTTAGTGTGGTTTGTTTTCCAGTTAAAATGTCAAATATTAAATCAGTATTACCATCAATCAAGTATTCAAAAATTTCATCAACTCTTATTCCACAATTGGCTTGTTTTAAATTTTCTTGAAGAATTTTTAATCCATGTTCTTCAGGAGGAAGTCTTTGCTCTTTTAATGATTTAAGCATTTCAATCTGTTCTTTAAACCCTTCAAACTCTAAATTTTTATTTATGTTAATAATTGCCTTATCACTAAACTTTTCTTCAATTTTAGAAAAAACCGGAATTAATTGATCTCTTTTTATTAAACCCTTTACCTTTATGTTTATTATTGGTTTTGGTTTAAACGGAGAAATTGTAGTAATGAATGTTTCAATGCTTTCTTTAATATTTGGATCGAATTCAAACTCTTTCCAAAATATTTTCCTTTGGTTTTCTAAAGATATACTATTTATATTTTTGCCATCATACTTGTAAATGCATTTTTCTTGTTCAGATTCTATCTTATGTATTGTTGTTGGTACCATACTACCACAAACAAGCAGTTGATTTCCATTAAACATCCTAATTTCTCTCCAGTGCATGTGACCTAAAACATACAAATCAAAACCTTTTGGTAATTCATCAATTTTCATGGAAGGTGGTTCTAGAGGAGAATAAATATAAGGCTCGATACTCTGATGTATCATTAAAATATTCAAAGCATTTGGAATTAGTTTAGGGTTCCATTGTTTAAAAACATCTTTAGCATACCTATCTGGGACTCCAGACATAGCATGAATAGCAACTTTTCTTTCTTCAATCTCAAAAACAGCTGTTGCACAATGTAGATGAATTAACAAGCCAGCATGCTCTAAAGCTTGTATCGGATTTATCAGATGCTTGCTTCTCTTTTCATGAGTTCCATGAATAGCAACTATTGGTATTCCTCTTAAAGCTAGAGGTGACATTTCTACTCTTTCTTTGTTTATTATTTCTAAGAATTTAGTTCTTGATGGAACTGTTTGTGTTTTGCTTAATATTTTTGCAACTTTAGCAAAAACTTCTGGTTTTGGAACTCTGCTATCAAACAAATCTCCTGCTATTATAATTATATCACAGTCTAAAGTTTTGTCTATAGCTTCATTTAGAGCTATAAAACTATCTTTCCATCTCTCTTCACCGTATTTATAACCACAGTGACAATCAGAAAAAATACCAATGAGCATACAAAAGATATATAATAGTAAAAATATTAATATTTCAAGTATGTCTGAAGAGCTAGGCTTATCAGTTAAAAAACCTGAAGATTTTGGAAAGTGGTATTTAGAGGTTGTAAAGAAGGCAGAAGTAGTTGATACTAGATATGGAGTAAAGGGTTTTCAAGTATTCATGCCTTTAGGAATGTCAACCATGAAAGAAATAACAAAACTTTTTGAAGGTGCTCTAGAAAGAAATGGTCATAAACCTGTTTTATTTCCTGTTGTAATTCCTGAAAGCGCTTTAAAAAAAGAATCAGAACATATAAAAGGTTTTGAAAAAGAGGTTTTTTGGATAACTCATGCAGGTAAAAATAAACTTGAAGAAAGAATATGTTTAAGACCAACATCAGAAACAGCAATGTATCCTTTATATTCAATATGGATAAGGTCTCATATGCAACTACCTTTAAAATTATATCAAAGTGTTTGTATCTACCGTTATGAAACTAAAATGACTAAACCTTTAATGAGAACTAGAGAAGTTGTTTGGATAGAAACACACACTGCTCAAAAAAATCATAAAGACTCGGTAAAACAAGTGGAAGAAGATATGAAAACTTTCAAAGAGGTAGCAACTGATAAATTACTAATACCTTTTCTATTAATAAGAAGACCTCAATGGGATAAGTTCCCAGGAGCAGTAGATACTTATGCTTTTGAAACAATTTTACCTGATGGTATTTCTCTCCAAATTGGAACCACTCATCATTTAGGAGAAAATTTTGCTAAAGTTTTTGAGATCAAATATATGGATGACTCAAAAAAGAAAAAATATGTTGATCAGACTTGCTATGGAATAGGAATATCAAGAATACTTGGAGCATTGGTTTCAATTCATGGAGATAATAAAGGCCTGATTCTACCTCCTGTAGTTGCTCCCATTCAAGTTGTAATTATTCCTATTTACACAAAAAATACAAAAACAGAAGTTTTGGAAAAAAGTAGAGCGGTTTTAGGAAAATTAAAAAAAAGATTCAAAGTTCATCTAGATGATAGAGAACAGTATACTCCTGGTTTTAAGTTTAATGAATGGGAATTAAAAGGAGTTCCATTAAGAATTGAAATTGGTCCTATTGATATTGAAAATCGTAAAATAAGTCTGGTTAGAAGAGATTCAGCTGAAAGAATTACTATAGATGAGAACAAATTAGAAGGGTTTATAATAGAGACTTTGGATTCTATTGGTTCTAATTTATTAAAAAGAGCTAATGGATTAATGTTAATACAGAATGCAAAAGATTATGCTGATTTGAAAAAGAAATTAAAAAAAGGTGGTTTTATAAGAATTCCTTTTTGCATGAAAGAGAAGTGTGCTAAGAAGTTGAAAGATGATACTGGAGCAGAAGTTAGAGGAACTTTGTTTGGAAAAAATGAAAAAGCAGAAAATAAGTGTGCAATTTGTGGTAACAAAGCAGAAGAAATAGTTTATGTTGCTAAAGCTTACTAATTAACCGTAATCTTTATATATATTCATTTTTAATTATCATAATTGTACAGTTTCTGGTGAAATAATGGATGTAAAAAAAGGAACAACAACAGTTGGAATAATTTCAAAAGATGCTGTTGTTATAGCTGCAGAACAAAAATCTACTATGGGTTATATGGTAGACTCAAAATTAGCACAGAAAATATACCCACTAGATGATCATATAGGACTAACAATAGCAGGATCAGTTGGTGATGCATTAGCAATGATAAGATTGTTAAAGGCTCAATTTAAAATCTATAAACTAGAAAGAGGACCTATAACACTTAAGGCTGCTGCCACTTTATTATCAAATATATTACAAGGCTCAAAATATTTTCCGTATCTTAATCAATTTATTTTAGCAGGCTATGATACACACCCTGGTGTATATTCATTTGATCCTTTAGGAGGATTTGATGTAAGAGATAAATATTACTCAACAGGTTCTGGTTCTCCTTTTGCTTATGGTGTTTTAGAAGCCGAGTTTAAGGAAAATATGACAACTGAAGAGGCAACTAGCTTAATTATTAAAGCTATTAAGGCTGCGATTGAAAGAGACATTGGATCTGGAGGAAAAGAAATACAGGTTGCTATTATTAATAAAGATGGTTTTAAAGAATTAAGTCCACAAGAAGTAAAAAAATATTCATGATTTTTTTAATATGATTTATAATTAAAAATTCTAAGTTAAACTTAGTTTGATTTTTATGGTTGAGGAAAAAACTAGTGATTTATTTGAAAAAGTAAAAAGCAATTTGCCAAACATAGATATATCAGATATAAGGTTTGAGGGTTGTGAAATAGTTTTATACACAAAAGACAAAGAATTCTTTAGTTCAGACACGACAGAAATAAAAAATCTTGTTTCAAAACTAAAGAAAAGGATAATTCTAAGGCCTGATCCTTCTATTTGTATTGATGCGGAAAAAACTGAAAAAACAATTAAAAAACTTGTTCCTAATGAAGCTGGATTAGAAAATATAGTTTTTGAGCCTGAATTTGGAACTGTGATAATAGAAGCCGAAAAACCAGGACTAGTAATAGGAAAAGGCGGAGAAACATTAAAAGAAATTAAGAAAAAAACTTTGTGGTTGCCAATAGTTAAAAGGGCTCCTGTAATACCTTCTGATGTTGTTAAGGTTTTAAGGGATATTATTCACAAAGAAACTAGTTTTAGAAAAGATTTCTTAGATAAGGTTGGTAAAGATATTCATAGTGGTTGGAAACCTACAGAATGGATAAGATTAACAGCTTTAGGAGGATTTAGAGAAGTTGGTAGATCGGCCTTACTATTACAAACCCCTGAAAGTAGAGTTTTATTAGATTGTGGCATAAAGCCTGGAACAAATGAGTATCCTTATTTAAATGTTCCTGAATTCGATATCAAAAAATTGAATGCAGTTGTTGTTTCACACGCTCATTTAGACCATTGTGGAATGGTTCCTTATCTTTATAAAATCGGTTATGATGGTCCACTTTATTTAACAGCTCCAACAAGAGATCTAATGGTTTTATTGTGTATGGACTATATTGAATTAACACAAAGAGAAAGTTCAATGCCTCCTTATTCAACAAAAGAAATCAAAGAAGCTGTTAAACATTCTATATGTTTAGATTATGATGAAGTATCTGATATAACTCCTGACATGAGATTAACATTGTTAAATTCTGGTCATGTTCTTGGAGGTGCTGTTGTTCACATTCATATAGGAGATGGTATGCATAATGTGTTATACACATCTGATTATAAATTTGATAGAACAGCTTTGTTTGAACCTGCTAGTAACAATTTTCAAAGAGCAGAAACCATAATAACTGAAAGTACTTATGGTTCAAAAGAAGACATGATGCCAAGAAGACAAGAAGCAGAAACACAACTTGTAGAAATTTGTAAGAGAACTGTTGAAAGAGGTGGTATTGCTTTAATACCTAGTTTTGCTGTTGAACGTTCTCAAGATGTAATGGCAATTTTATCAAGGGCTGGTTTTGAATATCCAGTTTATATAGATGGAATGATTTGGGATGCAACTGCAATTCATACAGCATACCCAGAATACTTTAATAGAGAATTACAAAAACTAATTTTACAACAAGGTGAGAATCCATTTACAAATGAAATATTTAAGAGAATAGGTTCTGAAGACGAGAGAAAAAAGATTTTAGAATCAAAAGAACCTTGTGTTATATTATCAACTTCTGGAATGTTAGTAGGTGGCCCAAGTGTTTGGTGGCTAAAGAACTTGGCAGAAAATGAGAAAAACAGTTTGGTTTTTGTTGGTTACCAAGCTGAAGGAAGCCTGGGAAGAAGAATACAAAAGGGTTGGAAAGAAATTCCAATGGAAAATAAAAATGGAAAAACAATTGCTGTTCCTATTAATTTAGAAATAGCAACTATTCAGGGCTTGTCTGGACACTCTGATCAAAAACAGTTAGTAAATTATCTTTCTAGATTGAAACAAAGACCTGAAAGAATAATAGTTGACCATGGAGAAAATAGTAAGTGTATAGAGTTTGCAAGAACTTTGCATCGAATTTTTAGATGTGAAACTTTAGCACCTAGATTATTAGAAACTATTAGATTAAAATAATTAAGGTAAATTATCAGCCCATAGTTGTCCCGCAGAGTTAAGTGCCGTTTCATCTGAAATGAGCATAGGCCAAGATTCAGAGAAACCCCATTGAAGGAAGTGAATGTCTCTAGATTTGCACCAATCGTAAAAGTTTTGCATTATTATGTCCCAATTAGTGGGAGCATTAGCACCAATAGAACCAGGAAGGAAGTCTCTATTATAGGCTCCATATTCTCCTACAGCCACATTGGGCCAAAGAGTGTTCACATCGTAGCGGCCTCCTACTGATCTATCGAAGTGATCTCCTACTTTGTATATCCAGTCGAAATAGTCGAAAAGCGTTTCTCTTCCCTCTGCTAATCGCCCGTTTTTGTAATCAGAAGAGAATGGAAGAGAATAAGAAGTTGTTGCTGTTGATGTCCAGTATCTATGCAATTCATAGGTTATGTTGTCGAAAGGTAAAGGATTTATCATGAAATCATCTAGTCTTGCTGGCCAACCTCCTAGATAATT
>Ga0209427_10007979_pt1 | contig 11938 bp, 8 predicted proteins | sample DeeMarSWOR136_30_FD_187465 | JGI IMG/M metagenome (GOLD analysis project Ga0209427, IMG submission 187465) | Marine sediment microbial communities from White Oak River estuary, North Carolina - WOR-1-36_30 (SPAdes) (version 2) | ecosystem: Environmental > Aquatic > Marine > Intertidal zone >... | reverse complement strand
TTTTTGTGGTTTCTCAAAAATCGAATGGAGAACAGGGGGAGAATCCCCATGTTGCGCCTGTAGCTCAATCGGATAGAGCAACGGATTTCTAATTCCTAAGAAGGCATACTACAATACTACAAAATCACGGTAATTCGTTGAAAAACAAGCCTTTACCATCTTTTTGCGAATTCTGTCCATTGGAGAGAATTCTACGTAATACCGTACGTTCTGAAACCAGAATGTCACAAATATGACACAGGGGGAAGTGATACAAGCAAAGTACTTCCTCCTGCGTCATAACAAAACATCATGGCTATGCGGATTAGCTTTCAGTCGCTTTTATGGTAGTTTCTTAGCGCTTTGCATCCACTCATTGACCATCTCTTCTGATGGCGGCTTACCACTCCATTTCGTGTTTTCGATATACTTAATCAGTTGCTTATACAGAATATTTGCTTTTTGTTTTAATAGATCGGATGTGGATTTGATGCCAAAGTTTTCTAACAATAATTGATATTCCATACCAATACCTTTTATTCGCATTATGTCCGCTATAAGAATCCAATGGTCAACCAATTTATCGTCTATGTCAAGCTCCTTTGCTAATTTCACTCTATCTGGCTTCTTCTTGCATTTTTCAAGTAAATCAGTTGTCGAAGTGATCTTTTTTTCTAATAATCTAGAAATATATTCTAAACCAATTGGCCAAATTTCCCATATTGGATAACTTATCTCGTGTTCAAGATGATCCCGTCTGCTATTAAATTCATCTGCTGTTATTAAATCTACATCAAGCAATACTCTTAGCTTGTCATTGTGTATTAGTGAATCGATTCTTAATATTTCATTTACCTCCTTTGTAGTTTCAGCATATGCTTCCAAAGCAACATTATAGATTCCCTTGATACTAACTGCCTTATTTTCAGGCACTTCTTCAAACGTGTGTTTCCTAGCGAATTCATCGGCATATTCAATTTGCTCCTTTTTTAATCCCTTTTGTGCTAAGAATTCTCTGTCTTTCTTTGATAATCCTTTGTTCTTAAGATCGTCTGTTTTGGCTTTAATTTCTTTATATTTTGGATCCTTTTTTATTTTTTCGAAGCCTTGGGTTAAGGACTCTTCCACCTGCGGCCAATGATCTTTAAGAATGCTCACAGAGTCTTCAATTTGGGATTGCAATTTTTCTGCATGCTTTCTTTGTTTTTCAGCGATTCCTCCATCTTGCATTTTTAGAGCGCTCAAATATCGATTTCTTGTGTCCACTATTGTATCACGAATCGCTAACACAACATTGAGATTCTTGACGAACTTTTTGAACTCACGCAACTCTTCTTTTTCTTCAATCTCATACTCTTTTATCTTTTCCTGGTAATTCCCTAGTTTCTTATAATCTTCCATATATTTCGCACAACCTGCTGCTTTCCTATGCGCATCCGCACCGGCTATTAACATTATAGTACCAGCTACCGCAATAGGACCAGCAATATACCAAAAATAACCAATCATAGCAGCGTATAGCAGAGAAGCCCATCCATTACTATATCGCTCCCCTGCCCATTGGGCATTATCCCATTTGTAATTTGAAACCTCAGCCCTAAAAACAGTAGGGTTAGAGGAGGGAATGCCAGGTAACTCTTTACATCGTTCATTCCCAACCAACTCTATCAAGCCAGGCCCAACAGTTTCGATTTCTTGGTAACAAAGATATGGATCTGATGTATGATAATGAAAATCCATGGTTTTTGGACCTTTGCGGTCTATCCAAGCTCCCTCAACTCCATCAAACCAGGCCCAATAGTTTCGATCTGTGTTACTTGAGAATTGATTGCGCCACTCATTGTACTTAACTTTCGCGAGTTCAATATTGAATTTAACGTCACCTTCCCTTTTCGTTGCGTTTAAGTTAACACTCGTAATCATATTTTGGGCATCTTGATTCAACACGGTTATTTTGAAGTGATAAGCAGCATTCCAGTGTGGCGGCTTGCTGAAATTAAAAGAGTATTGTGGATCAATAAAATTACTCATTGTTCTCTCCCTCGTTTTTTGTTTTATCAACCTAGAAGAATTTACCAACCATTGTTCTAATGTGCATCTACAATATTCCAGCAATGCGCATTATAAGAACGCGATACATTTCTCTGATGACAACCCTCAACTGCACCATATTGCCTTCGTAGCGGTATGCCCATAGTTACATTAGTTATGCATATTAGCCAGTGAAAGTATATCTGTCTCCTCACCACTAGGAGAATGAGTATTTGGATATGTAAGCACTACATCTGCTGCATGGAAGAAGCTATATGCTATCACCAGAAGCACGATCTCGATTATCACGAATGATAATCGTTTGCTATTTATATTTCCTCACCTCCTTCTGCAAATGTGATAAAGTATACTCGAGAATCTCAGAAGTTAGAGAAGATGTTTTTTTTTTATTCTTAACAGATCGCCTTTACAATTTTGGGAATCATATAAACGTAAATGGTAATGTTTCAGTCAGAAAGACACTCTGGAGATTGAGTCCACACCGCGTTCTTTAGCATAAAATGGCTACGAAGGAATAGCCATATACGAATATTCAATAGTACATTGTCAGCATTAGTTTCAAAATCCTGGTGTCATCATGCCTAACGCATGGTAAATCCGTTGTTCTATTTAGCACAAATCTGGTACAAACATAATCGGGGAGTGACCACCCGGATCACTCCCCTTGCGCTACAATCTTAGTGTCTATCTGACCTTCACCACCTTCTGCGTTACAACACCATCTATTTCAACGAAGTAGATACCGCGTGTTATCTTATTCGGTTCCACAACCCTTCCTGTGATGTCAAAGACTTTGCATTTCTTAACTTCGGGTAACTGCAGGGGGCCGTGGAAGATGGTTGCACCGAGATTTTTGTTTGTCTCTACACGTTTGACGATTGGTCGCTCCTCAACGCCGACGGGCCAAGATAGCCACGGGTCAAAATCAACGTAGTCACTTACCGTATCACCCAGGCCACCTGGATTACCTGTAGGGTGATAAGGGCCAGTTGCGTCTCCCCACCAGTTGTTTTCTGCATTAATTACGACAGTATCTTCGTAAAGAACGCCGTACCCGACATTATCAAGTATATTGCAGTGATAGATGTGAGCTAATAGGGGGTCGTAGTAATTGATTATTACACCAGGACCATAGTTCTGTGCAATTGTGCAGCTATCAAGATAAACACCATAGGCTCCCCATACACCAGCAACTCCATTGTACTGTATCAGGTCATTGGTAGCAACTGCTAAAATCCCACCGATACCGAATCTTTCATTGTGCGACATCACGTTCCCGCCCCAAGACCACTCATCTCTATATTCATTAGAATCAGGCTCTGGTGCGTAACCAAACCCGTCTCTTGTATTGTAAGACATGGTATTGCTGGTAAAGTGCTGGATATTTCCACCCATGGTGCGAACAATCCCCATGTCGTTGTGATTGACCGTATTATTACGGATGGAAAAAACCGGATCAGTAAGATAGATCCCTGTAGAGGTATTCAATTCTATGACATTGGTATCGATTATCACTCCACCAAAAGAGCGAACGCAACTAATTCCTTGACCGATATTTGTGGTTATAGTATTTCTTACAATAATTGGAGAACCAATAAATAGAATGGCAGATCCATATGTGACACCGTCGTTATTTGTCACAATGTTATCGCTTATAGTAGGTGAAGCACTGTCACAAAGGATGCCACTACACCATTCACCATTTCCATTCCTTATGGTGAACCCCCTGATAATTGTGGTTATGTCGACACCCGTTGTGCATGTAATCACGGTTCCTACGCCATTACCGTCGATTATCGTCGTCTCCGGCCCTAGCTCACTTGTTAGATGTATCCCCTGTGTATTCGGCCATACTATATTTTCATAGTAAGTTCCTGGACCTACCAGCACAATATCATTATCAGCGCAAGAGTCTAATCCCGCCTGGATGGCATTGAGGGCTGAATCAGGGTGAACGTACCAGACAATGCGTTCAGCATACACGGTGCCACACAAGAACAGAGTTGCGATAACCAACAGACCTACACTCTTCATACCCTCCTCCTCATTATTACACTAAATTCTCGTCTATACGAAATACCTGAAAGATTTATTGAGTACTACTGCATTATACCACTTGGGATAATGGGCGTCAAGTGGCAATTTTGGCACAAAACTAACACACCGAGCACTTGTCAGAACCTCATCAGCAGCCAAGCGTTGGAAATTTTATTGTTGAGGTGAACGGTCATGGGACCCTGCGGACGACAAGTCCGCCGCGCCATTTTTCCCAGTCCACGTCGTGAAGACGTAATAGACTGCAAACAGTCACACAATTGGCACAACGACCCACCGATCAGAAAATTATTAGTCTGGAATCGTTGTAATTAGGTGTTTTGACGTAGATACAACACTATGCCCCGCGGTTTATTAGTCCGTTACGTGGGGTCGGAAAGCGTCTACCGTGCTTAACGGAGCGCGAACCAAAGCAGAGGCAACATAGCCCAATCTAGAATAGTCAAGAAAAGATCAAACGGTCCGCGTGGCATTGAAAGGAAAGTAGTCTTTTGCCCAGTCCGAATTTCACGCAACAGGTCCGGAATGCGTGTTACCATAAGAATCAATGCAGCAGCTGCTACGCCGATGTTCCATAACCAATACAAAACGCAGATGTAAGCAACAGCAATGACAACAAATAATACCGTCAATGTACGATTAAAACGCTTATACACAGTAGCCTCGCCGCGAACCACAGTGGGTATATCATCTTCGAGTTTCTTGATTGCGGGCATGTCAACCAAACCACGCACGATGAAACCTATGATGTTGGTTCCGACAAACATGAGCACAAACCACGCAACTACCGCTTTTATGATAGAAAGAACTAAGTCCATAATTGATTGTATTAGTCCAAAGGCACTACTTGATCACCTTGATTTGCTATCATTTCTTTCGTTTCCTCGTTCCCGCAATCAAAGAACTAATCTTATTGGAATCTGCAATTTCTTCCGCAAAAACCTTCGGTAGCTCAAATCGTGATTTTTCATCAAATATACAGTTGATTAAGTGCGTAATTAAATGAAATCCCTTGATGGGAGGTTTAGATATATTGACTTGTTTAGCGTGCGCGTATGAATTTCTGAGTCTACGAATACTAGTGAGTTTACTATGAAATAATGCAGGAATAGTCCCATCGTTCTTGGCTCTTTCGATAAGTTCTTCAAATCTAAGCCTTTTAGTTCGGTATTTCTTACTGAACGATGCTTCAAGCGTTAAACAAAGGTAGAAAAGACCCAAATTGAAAAATGCATATCTAAAATACCCATAATATGCAATTTCTTGGGCCAATTCCACCATTTCTTTTATTCTCTTTGGCACTTTTTTATTAAGTGGAAGTGCAGCAAATTGTGTTGCAAGCCATTCTGGCGGATATTTCTTTTCTCGACGATCAGGCTTGATAAGGTCTTTGATTGATTTCACGTTATCCGTTCAGCTATTGTACTTCTCATACGTACTGCGCAAGTAATCTACTCCTGAAGTACCCAGCGTATTGCATATTTTATTAGCCATATCTTTAACTTCCGGGTCACCGAGTCCATAGGCATAATCGATGATTGATTTCATGAATTCTTGTGCGAACCAGAAAACACGGCTTTCAAGAGTTTTCAAAACTACCTGCAAAACGTATGTCGCTACCTCCACTTTATTTTCGCCTCTGTCTTTCAGGCTATCTAGGAATTCGAGAAGCCAACGTTCGTTGCCTTCAATATAAACGTGCGGAGCAGACAACATCAGCCAATCAAATCTGGTTCTATCTATTTCGTCAATATATACTGCCAGTTTTATGACAGCCGATAGTGTTTTTCTATCATCCTCAGATACTTCATCGCCCTTATCTTTGTATCTATCATAGATAACTTGCCAGAAGTTCAATATCCGCTTTATGACTTCGCCGCGATTCTTCGCATCTGGCTTCAGTAGATATTTGCTTTCACGCCAAAAGAAATTTATTGTTTCCAATATCTGTAAAGGAATCCATTTTTTGTACATTTTATGAAATAAATCAACATGACCTCGCAGGTAACCTATTGATATGTGATGCACCAATTGTTCAACTGTGTGACTCACAAAACCACTTTCTAATGCCCATTCATAATGATCTTGCATTGACTCAAGCAGGTAGATATCATCGTATAGTGTTATCGTATTCAAATAGCCAGTCATGAAAGCTTCCCGAAATACTGGATGTTTCGGTTCAATCAAATCTTTCGTCTTTTGCTCAGTCCATTTCTTATCAAGATACATCAAATTGGGTAAATACTGTCCAAATGCCGTGAAAGCTTCCACAATATCATTCGCGAATGTTTTTTCATATAATCGTCTTAATTCACGGTCCCATCTTACATCCTGCACGTCATCTGCCTTTTGCTCTTTTCCCTTTAACCGCGCCATGCGCAATGATAAGTTGAGCAATGCAAGAATGCTATCTCCTAGCGGTGTATTATGAAGATCAGAGACAAAGTCTGGTTCACTCTTACGTTCGCGCGCCTTAAGGTTATCGATATGTTCGTCGGTTAAAATAATTGTAATTATTCCCAGAGCAATTGCGTTATGACACTCATCAAAAGCCCAGTCATCATCTGCCGTACCATCCTGTATTAAGCTGCCGATCATGCTTATAACCCAGGGATGGTTCGGTTTCCAATAATCACCCTTTTTGGGTAGTCTGTCTTGCCAGAATTCTTCTCTGTCTATATAGTCTCGGATAAATACAAAAAGCTTGCCCCAGTCAAATGTACTCTTGTTTTTCCATGCATCTCTCACACCCCATAGTATGTCGATTACATATTTATAAGACAGGTTGAGGAATGGGCTCATATCTTCTACAAACTTGTCAGGCTTGGTTTTTACAGACTTCTTCAATTCATCTGACAAAGCGTCCTCGGTCGGATCCTCCCATCTGTCCTTGGTTTCGAATGTGTCCAGATGTAATGCAATCTCGCTATTAGACATTGACAAGATGTCTTCAACTGACAGTGGTGATGGCCCCGGGCCTGAGCGCATCCTAAATTCAGGTTCTTTTGCAGCAACGTATTCTTTGGTTTTCGTCAAGTTAAAATACTCATCATACAATTCAGCGAATTCCTTATCAGCCTTTAGTGCCGAATACCACTTCTGTCTCCATAAGTTGCTGTATTTCTCTTTATTCTTTTCATCAAAATATTGTTTCTTGGGACCATTCCCGATGATTGAACTCAACTGTGATTTACTTGTATCATCCATATCCGATAAATTCTCCTCCAGCAACGTATACAACTCAACCTCATAGTGTACATCCTCAAACATAAGTTCTCCAACCTTCGAATCTAGAAGTCCGTAAAAGACACTTTTGTAACGATTCCAATATTCACTTACTATATGTAATGCCATTCTTCCAAAAATCGCATATTGGTATTTATCACCCAGAAAATCTTTGCAGATAATTCCACCAAACGCCTCATCTTTCTCCACTTTTGCCAGGATAATCTCATGTAATATATATGCAATAAATTTCTTCGCATCTGTAGGCAGATACTGAGGAGGATCCGCGATATATTTATACCAAATGTATGAATAATCACTCATTATATGATCATAAAAATCTTCCATTCGATTCCTGAATTCATCTTCCATATCTCCTTGACATGATTCGCCGAGCTTATGAATCATCAAGTCAGCAAAATCCGCAGAATCTCTACAGTTCTCCAAGATAAACTCAAACTGCTTGTCCGGCACATACAACATTTTTCTAAAAGCCTTCTCATGATCCTTGACTTCGCTAAATACTTCATCGTCAATTATGCCTCCAAAACATGAGAATTGAAAATCACTTGTGTGGTTCACTATTACTCTATACATCTTGGCATCAATGCTTACGTCAAAGGAACTTGGGTTATGCTCTCGACGGAATATTGATTTGAGTTTGTCAGCAAGCATATACACAGGTTTGCCTGAGCATTTTTCTCCAACTTTTTGGGCATATTTCTTATTTATTAGAGATTCCGCCAACCAATGCTGATCGACAACTAAATATGCCTCTTCTCTCACGCCCCCGAGTTTCTCCAGCAAATCTTTGGGACCTTCCTTCCAACGTATTTCAAATAGACTTTCAAAAACAATTTCTGCCTTTTCAATATCGCCATCCGAAGGCAAATCAGCTAAGAATTTGGGTAATAACTCCAAGGCAAGGTCATCGGCCATTGCTGAGCCCGCATGTTGTGAGTCGAGCCAGATGTGTATTAGTTTAACTATGTCAGACGGCACTTCACTATTAGGAATATTAACCAAAATCCTTACAAAATACGTCCAAGTATGATAGTTAGCTAAATCTTTATCAATCCTAATATGGTATTGAGTAACGTCTCTCATGATATCTAGTAGTTCACCAATATACTTCTCATTTCCAGGTTCACGAACTTGCTTCGATATTCTCTCTAAATAAGGCAACACGTTCCATTGAGGAACAGTTATATGCCCCTTCTCATCAGCCGGCATCGGACGGGGTCCACTTTGAGGAGTAAAATACCCTCTTTCTTTTAAAGGGAAAAACCAACTAAGCGAAGTGACAGTGTTGAAGAAATAATTAGCATAGGGTTTTTCTTCTAGAAATCTGTAAATCTGTTCGGTTATTACATTCTTACTGAGCGCCTCATCTATCCTACCAATATTCCGATAGTAATCAGTTGCGAGGGACATCAGGGAACTCCGTGGGGCTTGATATTTCAATTCCTGGCGCGACATTCAAAACCCAATTATCTACTGTCTTGGCAAAATTGCCATGATCCAGTGCACTATCGTTCCTATATCTGTGAAGTTTGATTTTGTAGCTCATTTCGAGTTCGTACCTCGGAAAAGATTGATCACTCGGAACTAAGGCATGATGATAGAATTCACTATCACCTAAACTTGCAGTATTAACGTGACAACCTTCCAATACATCTCTTCGGTCTAAACTATAACCCAGGAAAAGAATGCAAAAAGAACCAAACAAATTGTCCAAAAAAAACCGGAAATCAGTATTATTATAATATCTAGATTTCTCAGATAATACAAAAATATTGTTACTGATGTTACCATGAAGGCAAAAGACACAAAAGCTATGAATCTTTTGAGGATTACACTTGTCTTTATAGTAGTATTTATCATCGTCAAATATCTTACTTTTTTGCATTAAATCATCGATATTTGTAGTAACAATCGATACGGGCTTTAACTTCATCAGTTTTCTTACTAGAGATCCATATTTGCGAATCACAGCTTGCTCTTTTATATCTAATAATTCACTGAATCTTCTTTGGAAAAGATCGCTATCTCTGCGTTTCAAAAATTCCAATTTAGTGTAATAATGTTCCGAGGATAGTTGACCAAGTTCTCCGTTATTTATAAGATTCCGGTTCTTGTAGTCATCTATTATTAATTCCGTTATTCTATTCCAATCCTTAGCTCCAGCCGCACAGGATATTCCAGCACCCAGAAACAAAATTAGCCTGTTCTTACGAATTGCATCCTGTAATTCGTAAGGAAATGGAGGAATTTGGTCTGTTGGAATTTCTACACTTGTGCTACTATATTCATTGGGCCTCGTTGTCATATATTAATAGTATGTTTGAAGTAGTGACTGACTGGTTTGTAGATTATTAAACAAATCTCAAACGTATGGATCCACTTTTGGTCTTGGCAGAATCCTTGATTTCTATACAATCTTCACTCCGTACTATATAATAGCGGAATCTGCTTAGTCTGTCAAGAAAATGAATAACTTCCGTGTCTTAGCAATCTTTGCCCACGCAGGAACACAATTGAAGAGTCAATTCTACTGCAGAAAGACTTGTATGGAAAGGCTGAATTACCAAAACCCACCCAGTGAAAACCTGAGTATCCTTGGTCGAGAAGTTCACCACTACCTGTTTTTAATAAGGACCTGGTATCGCAGTAGAATACCACTGCTGGTGACCAATATGGGTCAAAAAAATTTCACCCCTTGACAAACTAGCTTTCTTTGATATAATATTAGTGATATCATGTAATTGATATCATAGTCAACTGGGTCAAAGGAGGTTTCAATGGCGAAGAAAAACGACAAATTCACCATGGATGACTTTTTTGAGATGTTCGGGATCAATGACATATTGAAGTTCCTCGAAGGGAAGCCTGATTTAGCTAAAAAGGTTTCCGAAATGAGAGGTCAGAAAAAGGAAAGCAGGTTGGTCATTAATATGCCAGAATGGCTGAAAATGGGTTTACAAGAGAAAGCGAAGCAGAAAGGCGTGTCAATGAACGAAATCGTCAGGGTCGCGGTCATTGAATACCTGTCAAAGGAGAAAACGACGTGAAAAGACCGGTCGTTAAGATCGTCGTTAGTGGTCAATTAAGCGTCGGATACGTCATTGACCAGGTCAAACACGGTCGCGACGCGTCAATAGGTGGTCGATATGTCTTTTGACCATGATTATGACTGTCAATTTCTAACTGTCGACGACGTCGCGACGTTAATGAAAGTTAGCGTCAAGACGGTTTACTCGTGGTGTGCTACTGGATACCTGCCCTGCGTTAAATTCGGACATCTTGTCCGTATTGACAAGGCCGAATTTCGGTCGCGACTGGACGAAATCAAGCGACAGTCGCGTCAAAAAAGGACGTAATCTGTGACGGTTCATATTGACTTTTCGCATGTCCTGGATAAACTAAGGTCATGGAGGAATAGATGAAAACATACCAACGCAAGAGCGTATGGTATGTAGATTATTCCTTCAATGGCGAAAGAATTCGCTATGCGGTCGGCAAGAAATCTGATGCCGACGAAGAGTTAGACCAGATCAAATACGAGGTCAAATACGGCATTCACCGACCGCAAAAAAAGATGGTCTTTGACAACTTGCTGGAAGAATATCAGCAATGGGCTAAGGTCAACAAGAAGATATCCTCTCTCAAACGCGAGCTGACAAATGCCAAGCCGTTACTCAAGTACTTCGGAGGCCGAAGAATCAACCTAATAACCCATGCAGACGCAGAGCAGTATCAGCGACAGCGAGTCGACGGCGTTCTGATAATCGAAGGGGTCTCAAAGAAACCTAAAGTCTCGAATTCGACAGTAAACCGTGAAGTCATCATGCTGAAACACATGTTCAAAAAGGCAGTCGAATGGGGCTACTTGCCGATCGGTCCGCTGCGCAATGTCAAACTGCTCAAAGAACCGCCCGGAAGAATACGATACGTCAAACCAGAAGAATGGCAACGCCTGCTAAGTGCCTGCTCACCCGAAATACGAAATCTCGTTATCTTCGCACGTCATACTGGTCTACGACGCAGCGAAATCTTCAATCTCGAATGGTCTGATATTGACTGGGAACAGAAGCGCCTTACGATCCGCGAGCGCAAGAATAACACGTCGATGATAATACCGATGAGTCGGGTGGTACTTAAAATACTGACGACAATTCATAAGACGACGACCTCAGCATATGTCTTCCCTGGTAAAGACGGCAAACGGCTTACGACAATTCAGAATGGTTTCAAGGCTGCCTGCCGAAGAGCCGGGATCACTGACCTGCGCTTTCACGATTTACGCCACACTTTCGGCTCGGATCTGATCAACGGTGGTGCTGATCTGCAGACGGTAAAGCTGCTCATGGGTCACAAGAATATCGCGAGCACGGTCCGGTACGTCCATCCGACTGAAGAGCACCTGCGTAAGTACATTGAGGCACAGGACGCGATTGAGGATGTCACAACCTCGTCACAAATTGACGAGGACGAATAGCCCAAATGCAAAAAGTCTCGATATTTCGAATGCGCCTGTAGCTCAATCGGATAGAGCAACGGATTTCTAAAACTTGGTACTACATTTTCCGAGATCTCGAAATTCCAGCAAGTTGTTGAAAACAAAGGT
>Ga0209427_10007977_pt1 | contig 11942 bp, 12 predicted proteins | sample DeeMarSWOR136_30_FD_187465 | JGI IMG/M metagenome (GOLD analysis project Ga0209427, IMG submission 187465) | Marine sediment microbial communities from White Oak River estuary, North Carolina - WOR-1-36_30 (SPAdes) (version 2) | ecosystem: Environmental > Aquatic > Marine > Intertidal zone >... | reverse complement strand
CCTCGATTGTTGTAGAGATCATACTCGTCGTATCGGCCTCCCTTCTTTTCGATCTCATCGATCGTGCTCAGGATGGCATCGTACAGTGCTCGCCTCTCCCCACCGCTCAAATCGCCAATGGAATGCCTTGGATGGAGGTGGGCTCGAAAAAGGATATCCTGAGCAATAGCATTCCCCAATCCAGGGATGATCTGGTCTTGCGTCAGCAACCCCTTCACGCTCCGCTTCTTCTCCCCTACCAGGTCATCCACAAGAGTGGAGAAGTAGTTGAAGGTAAACTCAGGCTCAACTGGCGTTGTTCTCATTCCCTTGATGTACTTGCGGTTGTGCTCTTCTCCCTTCTCGTAGAGCTCCATCGCTCCCCACATCTGTGTGGTGGCGGTGAGAAAGGAGTTATCTTCGAATGTGATGCACAAATGATACTTCTTCGGTATTCTTGACCCTGGAGAATGATACAGCACCTTGCCTCCGCATTCCCCAAGCAACAAGACATACCCAGGCTCAAATGGAACGAAGAGCCATCTTCCTCTTGCGGTGACGTCTCCAATCGTCTTCCCTCTTGTCAACTCCTCAAACTGGTCATGACTCCTATTGTACCAGACGAACTTGTGAGGACTGTTTCCTAACTGTCCTCTTCGTATTCTCTTTCCTTTCAGCGTATCATTCATCTGCTTGGCCAAGGTCACAAGCTCAGGTAGCTCAAACACTTCTGACCTCCTCAAACATTGGGGTCAAACCTTGAAATAAGAATTAACTATCCTTTCTATCGTGTTCCGCAATCTTCTGGATTTGCTGACTGTATCGGACACTTGCCTAACTTGATGGCTAACACCACTCCCCTTGATATTGAAGTACGTGCCGATCTCACTATTGGTTGCCAATGTCAACTTCTTTGACAGGTAAATAGCCATCTTTCTTTCATGGTTGTTTCTGCTCCTTTTCGTAATATCGTATGGTTTCCGTTTGTAGAAAGTGCTGGTCGTCTCTATTACTTCTGGTACCGTGATGTTCTTCTTAATCTTGCGGAGTTCCGAGAGTTCTTCACCCGCCTCTCTGTTCTTGGTCATTTCTTTGATCCTATCTAAGAAGTCATGATCACCAAGAATGGAGTCACTTATTAGGTGATCAAATGGCGACCGAATACGGTCTGTTAAACCTTCTTCGACGAACTTCCCATACTCATGCTTCGCCACCCTGACTTGAGAAGAAAAATATTCAAGAATCGGCTCGACGTGAACCAGACTGGATTCATCGTCAATCGACTGAGTGTAGTCTCTGTGACTGCTCCATCGGTACTCTTCTGGTCGTAGGACTGAATTCGCTCGAACAGGATTCAGATGGATGTATCGAGAAAGCTCGAGAAGGTAGTCATCTTTGTCAACCAGTATGGCTTTGTATCGCCCTTGAAATAGATGACCGTACCGACTGTTCTTCCGATTGAAGTAGACCGTATAGCTCGTGTTGATGTAATGCATAATCTGAGCTATGTTGGCCAAAGGAGTCTCAATAAGAAGATGGTAGTGGTTGTCCATCAGAGCATAAGCGTACAAAAGGAGTTTGTATCTTTCTTTAGCCTCTTTGAGATAGGCGAGGAATTTTTCTCGGTCACTGTCATGCTGAAAAATGTCTTTCTTCTCGTTTCCCCTGGAAGTAACATGATATAGTGCACCCGGATATTGTATCCTTAATTGCCTTGCCATGCTAGACAATATCTACATAGATGAATGGGTTATTTGTTATTTCAAGGTTTGACCCCATGACCCTGGATTGAAAGAATTCTTGCTGCAAAGAGTGCCGCGTTGCGAGCACCTGACCTGCCGATTCCCATGGTGCCCACTGGTACCCCTTTTGGCATCTGAACGATTGAGAGCAGAGAATCTAACCCCTTGAGAGGAGATGTGTCCAGGGGCACTCCAATGACTGGAATCTTGGTGAGACTTGCGATAAATCCGGGAAGATGGGCAGAATACCCTGCACCAGCGATTATCACCTTTATCCCTCTGCTACTGGCGGAGACGGCGTATTCTCTGGTCTTATCCGGTTCTCTATGAGCAGATGAGATTATTACTTCATATCCTATGTCGAGCTCCGTGAAGACTTTCTCTGCCTCCTTCATTATGTCTCTGTCTGACTCACTGCCCATCACAATTCCTACGACTGGCTTCATCACTCCTCCCGCGCGCCTTCAGACCCTCACTTCTTTCCGATGTGCCTTACAGAGTTGCTCCCGCACTTCGGACACGACCGTTCTTCAACCACTCCCTTGGTATATGGTGCCTCATACTCGTGCCCACATCTCAGGCACTTGAAAGTGGATTCTTCAGCCATAGCTGAGATTGCCTCCTATCGTACTGCGTGAGACCCACATTGCCTGCTGAGCTCAACGGGCCTCACTCAGTATCTTTTTCGTCTGTTCAATCTCCTTGTTGGTCACGTTTTTCCTCATCGCGTCCAGTTCCTTCATCGTCCGTGCCCATTTCGCCCCTTCCGCGGCAGAGATGTACTCCAGTTGAAGTCTTTCTGGTCTTATCCCCATCTTCTCAAACCTGTCCCAGAGTTTTTCAACCCTCTTCTGCGTCCACCTGACGGCATTTATGTAGTGACAGTCAGCGAAGTGACACCCCGATACCAACACTATTGGTGCACCCAGCTTGAACGCGTGAATGATGAACTTCTCATCAACTCGTCCACTGCACATCGTCCTTATCACTCGTGCTGATACTGGATACTGAAGCCTTGAGAGACCAGCGATATCGGCTCCGCCGTAGGAGCACCAGTTGCAGGCAAAAACCAGCAGTTTCTCCTGAGGGCTCTCCTCCAGAATCGCCTCCATCATACTCATTATCTGCTCATCGGTGAAATGCCTCATGGTGATCGCACCCACTCTGCATTCAGCTCCGCATGTTCCACATCCTTGACACGCAGCTTCAATCACGCTGGCAGGTATCTTCTGCTTCGCGTCAACTGTGATTGCCTTGTAGGGACACACCCTTGCACACACACTACAGAAATTGCAGAGTTCTTCGTTCACCCGGCAGGTAATCGCCTCAATCTTGATCTTGCCCGCAGAGAGTATATTCTCTGCCCTTGCCGCAGCCCCGCTCGCCTGGGTGACCGAGTCTTTAATGTCTTTTGGAGCTTCAGAACACCCAGCAAGGAACACCCCACCGGTAGGAGCATCCACAGGCTTCAGCTTCGGATGAGACTCCATGAAGAATCCATCGCCTGTCCGCGACAGGGTCAGTAGTCTCTGAACGTGATCGGAATCGTTCCTCGGAGTGACTCCGACCGAGAGAACCACCATTTCCACTTCATGGTCTTCGATTCTCCCAGTAGTCGTGTCCTCAACAGTGAGTACCAGGTTTTTCGTCTCCGGATTCTCACGTATCTCACCCGGAATTCCCCTGATATACTGTACGCCTGCCTCTTTGCTGCGTCTATAGAGGTCCTCAAATCCTTTTCCGAACGCGCGAATATCCATATAGAAGACCTTGGCATCCATCTCTTCGTAGTGCTCCTTCAAGAAGAGTGTATCTTTTATGGTATTCATGCAGCAGACGTTGCTGCAATACGTCCGGCCTCGAACCGTATCCCTCGAACCGACACACTGAATGAAGCCGATGCTTTTCGGCACCTTCTGGTCGGTGGGTCTCACAAGCTCCCCGAACGTGACTCCTCCCGGACCCGTAAGTATCTCGAATTCCATTGAGGTGATGACGTTCTCGTGTCTCGTATACCCGTATTCATCAAGTATTGCAGGGTCGTACACATCCATACCGGTTGCGACAATAACGGTTCCAACGTCAAACTCCACTATCTCGTCCTTCATATCATAGTCTATACACTTCTTATCGCATGCCTCTATGCATTTTCCACACGCTATGGGATTCGTGCCAAGGCAGTTATCCATATCGATCAGGTACGAGGAGGGAACCGCCTGAGGAAATGGCATGTAGGCAGCTTTTCGCGAGGCCAAACCTAGCTGATGCTCATCGGGCACCACAACGGGACAGACCTTCGCGCACTCATCACATGCAGTGCACTCAGATTCATCCACGTATCGGGCCTTCTTCCTCACCTTTATGTGGAAATTCCCGATGTAGCCTGAAATGTCCTCTATTTCAGAGTATGTCAGAAGCGTGATCTTGGGATGCCGACCGACATCCATCATCCTCGGACCGAGGATTCATATGCTTCAGTCCATAGTGGGATAGGTCTTGTTCAATTGTGCCATTATCCCGCCTATGGAAGGTTCCTTCTCAACCAGATAGACTGGGTATCCTGCGTTCGCAAGATCAAGCGAAGCCTGGATGCCTGCAATCCCACCGCCAACGACTAAGGCTGCCTGTGTAACAGGAACTTCCAGCTCTTCCTGAGCTTCAAGCAACCTCGCCCTACTGACGGCAGCCTTCACCAACTCCTTCGCCTTCTCCGTGGCTCCGGCTTTGTCGGCTGAGTGGACCCAGCTGCAGTGTTCTCTGATGTTTGCCATCTCCATCACATACGGATTGAGACCAGCATCAGCTACACACTGCCTGAACGTCGGTTCATGCATTTTCGGAGTACATGACGCGACAACGACACGATTCAACTTGTGTTCGGCAACATAACTCTGGATCTCCTGCTGACCCGGTTCAGCGCACGTATATCTGTTTTTCACCGCGCACACTACGTCCGGAAGGGTAAGGGCATACTCCGTCACCGCGTCGCAATCGACCGTACCCGCTATGTTTTGACCACACTCGCAGACAAAAACCCCCACTCTGAGTTCGTCACCCACAAAATCACCTCCTTTCAACTGGATTGAGATGTAAAATGCCAAACCTGGAATGACAACTGAGAACCGAGACAATTGCCACGTTCAACACCACAACGTCAGGTCCTCTCATCTTCGGTTTTGAACCGTCATTCCGCATCTCTTGTTCTCACTTCTTCCATTTTCTCCAGCACGGGGTCTACCTTGACCCTGTGCAAGTGAAGTCCTACTGCTTCTGGTGCGAGCCCCTGGGCAAGTCCGAGCAGCTGGAAATAGTAGATCACCGGGATGTTGAATTCCTTGTTCCTCTGTCTTGCTATGAATATCTGCCCGAGGTCGAATGAAGAGAAGCATGTAGGGCAAATGAGACCCATACAGTCCGCACCTGAGGCTTCTATACTCGAGAATATGTCGAAAACCATCTGAAGAGGCAAATCTGCCTCAATACATCCCTTCCCGCAGCAGAGCAACTTTTCAGAATGTGTGACAGGCGTTGCTCCAGTCGCCTGAACAAGCTCTTCCATAATCGATGGGTAATCCGTGTCATCGACTCCCATAATCTGACTTGGCTTCAGAAGGTGACAACCGTAGTGGATCGCTACTTTGAGACCGTCAAGAGGTCTCTTCACCGATTCAGAGACTCTCTCCACCCCTAGCTCGTCCCTTATCAACGTGACCGCATGCTTGACTGTCGCTCCACCACTATATTGTCGGCCAATCCGTTTGAGCCTAGAATTCACTTTAGCGAGAAGATCAGGGTCCTCGGCCAACAGAAACCCTGCTTCTTTCAGCGTAGACGTACAGCCACTACACATTGTAATCACGGGAAGTCCTCTTTCCTCCGCTACTGAGAGATTTCGGGCAGCGATGGTAAGCCAGTTGAATTTATCTCTCGCTTTGAAGTAGATTGGATCGGGGCAGCACGTAAACCCCTCCACATCGACCAGTTCTACACCGATATTGGGCAGAGTTCTTCTCAACGCGAGTTCCATCTGGGGATACTTCAGCGGGATCATACAACCCCAGAAGGGAACCGCTTTCAGTCTCTTATCCTGAGCCATAAACACTCGTCTCCAATCAATCTGATTCTTCGTCTTCCAGTATCTTACCGATCTCTTCCACTGGGATCGACCAGAATTCGTCCAACCCGAGTTGCTTTCTCCTTGCATTCACTGATGGGGCCATCAGAGCACTCAGCCCCGTTTTCGCAATCGGTTCGGAGTATTTCGCAATCTCCTCCGGTGCCTTTCCTTCTTTTACCGCCATATTCTTGAGTGCAATAATGACTTCGATGGGCCTAACATCCTGTGGACAGCGCTCATAACAGCTGTAGCAGTTTGTGCATAACCAGATCGGTGAATCAGGTCGAATGAGATGGTCTTCCATTCCGATAAGTGCCGCGAGCACTATGACTCTGGGGTTGAACCCCTGAGCATATCTGGCAGACGGACAGACGGGGACGCACGCTCCGCACTGATAGCAGTAGTTGTGATGTTCACCTCCGGGCACCCGATTCAGTTTCTGTCGGAAATCGAAGTCTACTTCTATCTTCTTCATGTCGGCCTTTTCACCTCAGTTCATGTGGTCTTCTTCACCGCCTTGCCCTTCCTTGTCACTGCCTTACTCGGTTTCTTCCCCACATCGGGCCTCTTTCCAATCGCCTCTGCAGCGAGCGTCGCCAAATCTCTTATCTCGATGTCCGGACCTCCGTCTTCACCGCTGATCGCGCAGCGGAAATGTATTTCACACTTGGGACAGGCTGTTATGAGGAGATTCGCACCCGTCGACTGAGCCTCCTTCAGTCGCTGCAGCTGGAGCAACTTGGTACAGCTGTCACAATGTAACCACGCACTCACTCCACAACAGATAGAACTGGCTCTGCTTCTCCCCATCTCCCTCAGTTCCAGTTCGGGAATGGCACCCAGTGTAGCTCTTGGCGGTTCGTAAACACCCAGGTGTCTGCCGAGTCGGCATGGGTCTTGATAGGTGATCACTCCTTTGACAGGGGAGAATTGGAGATCTCTTTTCAGGATCGCATTCGCAAGCACCTCCGAGATGTGCTGTACCTCGAATCCCAGCTTGCCAAAATGCTCCGCGTAGTCAAGCTTGAATGTCCGGTACCCTTCAGGGCAGCTGAAGACGACTCTCTTCGCTCCCGATCTCTTTATAGCTTCCAGATTGTGCTCTGCCAATTTTCTGAAGCCCTCAAGGTCGCCACTCCATAAGAGATCGTGCCCGCAGCATCGTTCGTTGGGAAGAAGTACAGGTTCTATCTCCAGGTGATTGAGGAGGCGGATCGTGCTCTTCACGGATGTCAACGTGCTCACGCCGATATCCGAGAAGAATGCGTCAAAATAGGGAGCACACCCTACGAAGTAGAGGACTTCTCCAGTTTTCTTGACTCCCATGTCCGGGGTAAGCCATTCCAGCCGATTCTGTTTCAAATTGGGGCTGGTCATTATATGCATGAGTGATTGAAATGCCCCACCGTGAGAGCACATCGCCCGTTCTCCCTCCCCGTGGGCTTCCAGCCTGATTGCCTTCGTCAATTCTATGTAGTGGATTCCGGACGGACATTTCTCGTCGCACAGGCCGCAGGCCAGGCAGGTCCAGATGGAGCCGTTCTTCAGCAGATCATCACGATCGCCTCGAACAGCCTTGAGGATAAGGGTCCTTGGAGAAAAATCTCGCGATACTCTGGACACCGGACACACACCAGTGCACTTACCACAGTCCAGACAGTAGTAAGCCTCTATTCTCTTCACTACTTCAGCTATGGAAGCCATAAGGACTCCTTCCGATTCTTTCCACGTCCTGGACAAGTTCCTTGATCACTCGAGTAAATTTCGGCGCTTCCGCGGCTGATATCCACTCCAGCCTCACCCGTTCGGGCTCTATTCCCAATATTCTGAGAAGGTTCTGCAGTTTCTCGAAGTTCTCCGCAGCCCTCCGTGCACCAAATAGATAGTGGCAGTCCTCAAAATGGCAGGTAGCAACCAGAACGGCGTCCGCTCCCAGTTCGAGTGCCTTCAGAACCATCGACGGACTCACTCTTCCACCGCACATCACCCTCACTATTCGCACATTCGGAGGATACGCCATCCTCCCGACTCCTGCAGCATCAGCGGCTGGGTAAGAACACCAGTTACAGCAGAAGGCGACGATCTTGGGATTGTGGTTCACTCCAACATCGCCTCCAGCACTGCTTCAATCTGTCCCTGAGTGAAGTGATGTGTATCGATCGCACCTGTTGGACAGACTGACGCGCACGTTCCACACCCCTTACATAGAGCATCATTCACCCTTGCAAACCCATCGACAAGTTCTATAGCATTGAATTCGCACACCTCCACACATTTCCCGCATCCACGACAACGTCTCTCATTCACCCAGGATACGATGGGTTCAAGCGTTATTCTGCCCGAAGAGAGAAGTACCGTAACTTTGGAGGCTACCGCGGAGGCCTGACAGATAGAATCCGCGATATCTTTGGGAAACTGGTCACAGCCGCACAGAAAGACCCCTTCCGTGCTGGTTTCCACAGGACCAAACTTCGGATGCCTCTCCAGGAAAAACTGATCTCTGCCTCTCTGGATTCTCAGAAGCTCTGCCAACTGCAGACTATCCTTGGCTCTTGGTATCATGCCAACTGAGAGGACTACAGAATCAACAGGAAGAGAAAGTCTGGCATCGAAACCTCTGTGGTATATCTCTACATGTGTCGCCCGCTCCTTGCCGAGGATCTCCGGTCGATTATCCGGCTGGTACGGAATGAAGAGAATGCCCAGGCCTCTGGCTTCGCGATACATCTCTTCGGCACCCTTACTGTAGACCCTCACATCTCTGTGGAAAATCGTAACGTTAGCACCCATTCGTCTCAGGGCGATGGCTTCTTTGATGGCTGCCTGACAGCAGTAGCGAGAGCAGCCTGGATTTCCACCTTCACCTCTCGAGCCGACACATTGAATGAAAGCGACGGACTGAGGTCTCTTGCCCTTGATAGACTGGGATCCGTTCTCTCGTAGCATTCGCTCAAGTTCCATGTTTGTATAGACGTTCGCATACCGTCCATATCCATAGAAGCCATCGGGCCGGAAGAGATCAGACCCTATCGCAACAACGATGGCCCCTACCTTCAGTTCTCTCTCCTTCTTGCCAATCTTCAGCTTCACATCGAAATTACCGACAAACCCGCCTATCTCGAATACTTCGGCATTGGTGAGCACCTCAACATTCCCACCAAGCTTCTCCACTTTCGAGTCGACCAGAGCTTTCCCGGGTTCTCCTGTAGGATAGAGCGAAGCCAGCTCGTATACAGTGCCCCCGAGTGTCGAGGATTTCTCTACGAGGTAGGTTTTGAATCCTCTCCTCCCAAGGTCAGAGGCTACCTCTATGCCTGATACTCCCCCTCCTATGACCAGTACCTTTTGGTCAACATCAAGTTCTCTAAAATAGAGGGGTTTAAGCAGTCTACACTTGGCTACAGCCATTCGTATCAAGTCTTTCGCCTTCTCCCCCGCCTCTTCAGGGTCTCCCCGGTGAACCCAGCTGCAGTGATCTCGTATGTTCGCCATTTCAAAAAGGTACGGGTTGAGACCAATCTTCGCCAAGGTCTCCCTAAATATCGGTTCATGGGTTTTTGGCGTACATGCAGCCACGACTACCCTGTTCAGCTGTTGCTCCTTCACGACCTCCTGAATTTGCCTTTGAGTACTCTCTGCGCACGCGAAAAGCACGTCTTCGGCGAAAACGACTCCCGGAAGTTCCCTGGCATATTCCCTCAGCTCGTCCATTCGCAATACACCTGCGATATTGAGTCCACAATGGCATACGAACACGCCCACTCGAGGCTCACCGTCAGTCGGCAACTCCTCAGGCAATGAGTCCGTCTCGGCAGCGGCCTCTCCTGGTATCGGGGCAGCAATTTTCGCAGTAGAGCCGGATGCCTCGGCTATGGCATCGGTGATATCCTTCGGCCCCGTTCCGCATCCACAGAGGTAAATTCCGGCACGCGTAGATTCCAATGGGTTGCCGCAGGGATGCAAGGGTTTGAAGAATCCGTCCTCAGCTAACTCGATATCCAGCACTTTGGCGAGCTGTTCGGTGCCCTTGGGCGGAATCAGTGCGGCTGAAAGGACCGCCATATCTACCTGCAGATCTTCTACCTTCCCTGTGTCCGGATTCTCATACATGAGAATGAGATCCCCTGAGACCGGGTCTTCCACTATCTTAGACGGTTTGGTGTTCACATACTTCATGCCTTCTTCAACCGACCTCTCATAGAACTGCTCGAAGCCTTTACCAAACGCCCTGATGTCAATGTAGAATATGTATATCTCCGCCTCCGGGAATTCCTCCCGGATTATCAATGAGTCTTTTATCGCATTCATACAGCATATCCTGCTACAGTAGTGTATGTCCCACCTCACATTTCTTGAGCCGATGCAGTTGATGAATGCGATCCTCTTCGGGCTCTTGTCGTCGGTGATCCTTCTGAGCTCTCCCTTTGTCGGCCCACCCGCAGACAACAGCCTCTCCAATTCAAAGCTGGTCACGACGTTCTTGAATCTGTGATAACCGTACTCACTCGCCTCTGTAGGGTCTTTGTAGTCTACACCCGAAGCCACTACAATGGCATCGGCCTTGATATTGTAAGACTGGTCTTTCATCTCATAGTCTATCGCCGACGTAGGACAGACCTTCTCGCAGACACGGCATTTGCCCGTCTTAAAATAGATGCAGTGACCTTTATCAATAACAGGTTTGCTGGGGACAGCCTGTGGAAAAGGGGTATAGATAGCTCTGCGCTCCCCCAGCATCAAATCGAATTCAGACAGTACTTTGGAGGGACACTTCTCCTTGCATATTCCACAACCGGTGCATTTCTCCCAATCTACAAACCCGGAAGTCTGGGAGACCGTGACTGAGAAGTCTCCTGCTTTCCCTTTGACACGTAGTACCTCGCTTCGGGGCAGGAGTCTGATCCTCGGATGTCGACCGACATCCATCATCTTGGGGCCGAGTATTCAGATCGCACAGTCCATGGAAGGGAAGGTCTTATCCAATTGTGCCATCCTCCCTCCAATGGACAGATCCCTCTCAACGAGAGTGACCCTGTGGCCGGAGTTCGCGAGATCAAGAGAAGCTTGAATACCGGCAATCCCGCCACCGATGACCAGCACACACTTCTGCACTATCCCTCCTTGCCCTGAGCCAATTCCATACCGAATTCATATCCTTTGTCGAAGGCCCTTAGATTCAGTTCGAGAAATCTGTCCGGAACCGAACCTGGAAGGGCTTTCTTCATCGCCTCTTTTGAGACCACACCCGTTACCGCGGTAAAGAATCCTAACATCACCACGTTGGCGATGATGCGGTTGCCGAGCTCCTCTGCAACCCTTGTAGCAGGAACCGAATAATGCTGAATCTTGCCGCCTATCTTTCCTGTCTTCACCAGGTCTTTGTCCGTAATTAAGAGACCTACACCACCCAACTCTGGTCTGTACTTGTCGTACGCCTCCTGCGACATAGCAACGAGTACGTCAGGCGTCGTGATATACGGGTAGAGAACTCTGTCCTCTGATATCACCACCTGTGCGCTGCATGCTCCTCCTCTCGCTTCGGGTCCAAATGCCTGGTTCATTGTGGCCGATTTTCCATCGTAGAGCGATGCAGCCTTGCCGATCAGGATGCCTGATCTGATGATTCCCTGGCCCCCGAAACCAGCGAATCTAATCTCAGTCTGTTTCTTCTCCATAGGGAATAAATTTGTCTTTAAGAATCTGCTTCAGTCTGGCATTGTATGAGTCCAGAAAGGTTGGCCTTTCTCGGTCAACGAATTTCCCCACGATGATCTTCTCCTGAAATTGAATGTCAAGATTCCTCGTATCTTCGCCGTTTCTCACCACTGCGTTCTCGTGATAGAACTTCATCAGATCGAGTCCACTCCCCAACCGGTTGATACGGGCATAGTAGTTGGCGCAGGGGGAGATAACTTCGATCAGGCGAAATCCCCTCTTCTTGAGTGCTTCGGCAATAGAATCCGTGAGTCTTCGGATATGAAGTGCAGTCCAGCGCGCGACGTAGACGGCTCCGCACGAGTCAGCAAGGTAGGGCACATTGAAGGGCCGCTCGAAATTGCCGTACGGTGAAGTGGTAGCATATCCGGTAATGGGAGTGGTGGGAG
>Ga0209427_10007974_pt1 | contig 11945 bp, 14 predicted proteins | sample DeeMarSWOR136_30_FD_187465 | JGI IMG/M metagenome (GOLD analysis project Ga0209427, IMG submission 187465) | Marine sediment microbial communities from White Oak River estuary, North Carolina - WOR-1-36_30 (SPAdes) (version 2) | ecosystem: Environmental > Aquatic > Marine > Intertidal zone >... | reverse complement strand
TTTGTGGTAAATCTGCTTTAGATGAAAAGAATGAGGAAAAGGCAATTGAAAAGAAGAAATAGTATAATTACATTGACCGTTTTGATTGCATTTGCTTTAACATTCAGCGTTGCCTACGGACTGTATGAGACCACATATCCTTGGATGAATTACCGATGCGACACAGCACGTTCAGGATATCAACCGGTTTCAACGCCGAATACAAACAGCACGCTTTGGTCATGGTCTGCCCCTTCTGGATACCCTAAAGACCCTGTTATTGCCGAGGGTATCGTATACGTTGCAGCCTACGATGATCTCTACGCGATAGATGAGACCACGGGGGCACAGCTCTGGACCGTAGATGTAAACGGGGCTGGCAGTAGCTCTAACATTGGTGTTAGAAATCCAACTGTTTCCGATGGAAAGCTGTATGTGGGCGACGTCGAGGGCTACCTGTGGTGCCTTAATGCAACAAATGGACAGGAGATTTGGCATTGGCCAACCGCAATTCCACCAGGCGACATCAATACAAGTCCTGTAGTAGCTAATGGAAGAGTGTACTTCGGAACAGATGATGGAGCGTCAGGAAACAACTATCTTGTAGCTGTAAACGCAACTACTGGTGAGCGAGAATGGTGGTATACTGCCCCTGACAACAGCATTTTCTCCTCTCCTGCGGTTGACGGAACTTGGATTTTCTTCGGCTGTGATGATGGCAAGGTCTACGCCTTGAATGACACTGGAAACTTTGCCACACTCAAATGGTCTAGAACTACACAAGGACGGGTGCGTTCAACCCCCTGTGTTTATGAAGACAAGCTTTTCTTCGGATCAAGCAACACTGATCATTCTGTCTTTGCAGTCAACAAAACCACTGGCGAATCAATCTGGAATTTCACACTAACATCATACCTTGAAATCGCATACTCACTGGCAGTAGCTAATGATATCGTGTATTTTGCCTCTCCCAGTCGCTATGTCTATGCCCTTAACGCAAGCATTACACCTGGTTCCTATTCAGAAACTTCATCTGGTGAGATTGTGCTTTGGAGAAGTCTACAATTCACGGAAAGCACCTTGAGGTCGCCAGCAGTCACCAATGATAAAGTGTTCTTGACCGCCGGTAACTTTCTGTACACGCTAGATATTAACAATGGACTTAAACTGTGGAGCTATGATTTGAACTACGCTTATGATGAAGGCCCTGTGGTTGCAGATGGCAGAATCTTTGTCACTGACAGCACCGAACTGCATTGTTTCGGCGATTTCTACCCACCAAACACCTACCATTATCCAGTAGTCGGAACAGGTTACGAGTTCGTTGTTGAGATTGTGGCTAACGCCACATGCAAAGACTTCGACTATTCAAACCTCGAGTCAGAGATGAGGCTTACATATAGCCTTGATGCAAATTGGAACACAAATCACGTGCTTATGTCGAACATTACAATTCCACACGATATGCTCGGTGGTCCATACATTCTGACCGTTGATGGTGGAGGCCCAGCCTCGATAGAGTTCAACTCCAACGCTACACACACTGTCATCCACTTCACATATCTACATGAGTCCCATGATAGTCACGTCATCGAAATTAGCGGTACGACTGTAATACCTGAGTTCTCCTTATACACAATTCTATTGCTTCTAGTCCTGGCGCCTCTCGCAACTGCTGTTCTTCTGAGAAGAAAAGTACTGAACAACTGAATCTTCTTCCCTTTTTTTATGCAAAAGCGAGATGCAAGACTACTAACTAATCCATGTGATAACCAGAAAAATGCAGAGGATGATTCCAATCATTGTTGATGACAACTGATGACTTGACTTGAGGGCGAACGGATGCTCTTGAGTCAACTCCGCTAGAATAAACAACGCTCCTAGTCCTAGAAAGGATGTAAATAATATGTTTGAGTTGAGCAGCGTTTTCATGAGAATTAAAGATGCCAATCCCCAATGATAATGCTCAAACACCTCCAATTTTCCCTCATATTTACTAATTCCCATCTTTCGCCACAAATAGTCCGAAGCTATACCCACTACTAGACCTAATAAAAACGCACCTAATATTAGTGGCAGGTAAAAGCCATTGAGAAAAGCCGCTGTCATATGGCTTATTCTGTAAGCAGCGGAATAAAGATTACGCAAGCGCATGGTGAAGGAATTTAAAGGCATATGCGTGTGAAGCTTTTTTCCAAGTTCTGCTGATTTATTGTAATGATTCGGCTCTTTCTTTCTGAATGCATCTTACGCCGCCATCCGTTAGACTTCTATAGCAAGCATTGCATGAGATGCATTCAGCAGTCAAACTGCCAATCCCTTTTAACCATTTACTTGGAAGATCAGGTTCTCTAATCAAAGGACGAGACAAGGAAACGAAATCAGCGCTACCCTCAGCCAATATTTTTTCCACGATTTCAAGAGATCTTATTCCTCCAACCAGAATCAAAGGAACATCAATCACTTGCTTAATTTCTCTAGCATAAGGTAGGAAATATGCTTCCTCGTTCTTAGACAAGATCTTAGTTCTGGAAGCTGTCAGATCCTTATTATGAATTCTGGTTTCAAACATGCCTCCACTGGTTTCAATAGCCGCAATCCCTATCTTCGAAAATCGCTCTGCAATCTTTTTGGATTCGCTGATGTCTACTCTACTTTCTAAGAAATCACTGACATTCATCTTTATCAAAACAGGAAACTTGCCGCCCACCTTTGCTACAATCCTGTTATAGATGTCTTCCACTATCTTCATTCTCTTTTCCGTGTCACCTCCATACTCGTCTTGCCTCCGATTGGTGTAAGGCGAAAGGAATGAGCTCAGAAGATATCCGTGAGCACCATGAAGTTGAACAGCATCAAACCCCGCCTCCCTTGCTCTTCTCACAGCGCTTGCAAACGCCTCAATTGTTTCTTCTATCTCTTCAACAGTCATTTCTCTCGGCATCTTATTCAGCACAGGTTCAAAAACCGCAGATGGTGCCAACGGAGTTTCTATTAGAGGAGTTTGACGCCCGCAGTGAGTTAATTGCACTGCGATTTTGCATTCATCATCATATTCATGAACTGCATTCGCAACCCTTCTCAATCCCGGGATTAAATCATCCCTGTCTATTCCCGTCATATAAGGAGCCCCCTTTCCTATCGGTTGCACGTAGGTGTATCCAGTAATTATCAGGCCAACCCCTCCTTGAGCTAGATGCTTGTATAATTCTACGAGTCTGTCAGTAACCTTCCCATCTTCAGAGGCCATACCCTCATAGGTGGCAGATCTGACAAATCGATTTTTGATAAGCATTTCACCAATTTTTTCCGCAGTAAAGGCCTTCAATCTAGTTTTGCCTACCATGATTACATTGAACATTTGCTGTAATTCAATTTTTCTCCAAATGAGCACTTTCGTTCTTTATCAATGAGAACTGCTACTTACAACTATCCGCTAAACCTCGACGTAGGTAGTCCCTTATTCAAAATTAACCCGGCGCTGAAAAAACCTAGGGGGGAGAGGGGTGTGCCTGTCAGATATTATCTGTATGGTTCAAATCGCCATTGAACCATGTATGTGCGATAGGTTAAAGTAGGTTAATTTTCTAAGCAGTGAGCAACTATGAAAATCGTAATCTTCAGTCTGGCAGAACTGCTAAGAAACTATTTTAACCTCGGTCAACTAGAGAGCGAAATCGCAGCTGCCACAATCATTTTTGCACTTGCTGTAATCATAGGCTGGACAGTCTACCTAGTTTTCAAAAGATATTTCTCCCGTTGGGCAAAGAAAACAAAGACGAAAATAGATGATGAGATACTGCGAAACATAAGAGCCCCAGTTCTTCTTCTTGCCTTCCTCTTAGGACTCTACTACGCTTTAGATTCCCTCACATTCCTGAACCCCTACGCAGAAATAATCGCAGTCGCGTTCACGGTTTCGCAAATACTTATTGTCACTTTCATAATAACTAGGATCATAAATGTGGTTACGAGTTGGCTTACCCAACGTGAAAAGAGGGTGAGCGAGCACATATTGTTTGTTTTGAGGCAAATTGTCAAAGGAGTTGTCTACATTTTTGCGTTTCTAGCCATTCTAGTAGCTTTTAACATAGATCTTTCAGGAGTGGTTGTTGGGCTTGGCGTGGGAGGAATCGCCATTGCATTAGCACTGCAAAACGTTTTAAGCGACATTTTTAGTGCTTTTTCAATATATTTTGACAGGCCATTTGAAGTTGGAGACTTTATAGTTGTGGGCAACTATTCTGGAACCGTGAAGAAAATAGGGATCAAATCCACTCGATTGCAGCTTTTGCAAGGAGAGGAGCTTGTCATATCAAATAGAGAGCTTACGACGACAAGTCTGAGAAACTTTAGGAAGCTAAAGAAGAGGAGAGTGACCTTCAAACTGAGTGTAGCTGCCAACACTCCGTTGGAGAAACTAAAAGGCATTCCTAGTCTCATAGAAAATATGATACAAAATATTGAACTTACTGAATTTGAGAGAGCCCATTTGACAGGATTTGGAGATTTCAGTCTCAACTTCGAGGTGGTTTACTACATGAAAACATCGGACTATAATAAATACATGGACACACAACAGAAGATAAACTTTGGAATCATAGAAGCGTTTGAGAAAGAAGACATTGTAATGCCCTTCCCCACACAAACGATTTTACTGCAGAAGGAAACTCACCCATAAGCAGATATAAGTACTGCTTGGCCGATGCACACACGCAAAAATAGCAAGGCACCAAATGTTATAAAAAATTCGTCCACACCATATTCAAAGCACCAGCGAAGATTTTTGACGCTAAATGCATATACACACACGTGGACTGCCTTTCTTTTCTAAAGCATTAAATCTGACGACGAAAAAACCAAGTCGTCAATGGGAGTTGCAGAGAGACGAGCCAAATTCCAAACGAACAAACCATCACAAAAACAGCCCGTCCAACAGGCATGTTAGCCTTCACCACAATCTGGATTGGACAGGTAATCTCTCTTCTAGGCACTGCCATGAGTAGCTTTGCCCTCACCATTTGGGCTTGGCAAATCACCGGTCAAGCCACAGCCTTAGCTTTAGTTGGCTTTTTCTCATTCGCTCCAAACATTGTGGTAAGCCCCGTTGCCGGTGCATTAGTGGATCGCTGGAACCGCAAGTTGACGATGATGCTCAGCGACCTTGCCGCCGTCTTATCCACAGTAACAGTCTTATTCCTATATTCGACGGGCAACCTGCAAATTTGGCATCTATACGTAACAGGCGCGTTTTCGGGAACTTTCCAAGCTTTCCAGTTCCCAGCATACTCTGCAGCCGTAACTACGATGGTATCTAAGAAGCATTATGGTCGTGCCAGCGGTATGCTTTCGATGGCTGAATTTAGCTCTAACATCTTTGCCCCTGTTCTGGCTGCAATCCTGCTGACAGTCATCGGCATTAGCGGCATATTAACAATCGACGTAATCACATTTTTAGTAGCCATTAGCGCATTACTTCTAGTTCACGTTCCGCAACCCACCCAAACCAAAGAAAGGGACAAGAGCAAGGGGAATCTTTGGAAGGAGTCAATTTACGGATTTCGCTACATTTTCAAGCGCCCTAGTTTAATAGGCTTGCAAATGCTCGGTCTCGCTGCTAATTTGGTTCTCACTTTTGCCATCACAGTGTTGGCGCCCATGTTGTTGGCACGCACTGGAAACGACACTGCAGTGTTAGGTATTGTACAATCAGCATTTGGAGCCGGCGGATTGGTGGGCAGCATATTGCTGAGTGTCTGGGGTGGTCCAAAGCATAAGATACATGGAATATTGGTTAGCATAACATTAGTTGCGTTAGGCATGGCATTGATTGGTGTTGGACGTGACGCTTATGTGTGGGCTGCTGCTGCCTTCTTCACCATGCTTTTCATCCCCATTGCCAATGGCTCCAGCCAAGCTATCTGGCAGGCTAAAGTTCCCCCAGATGTGCAGGGTCGAGTGTTTGCCACTCGAGGGATGATTGCACGGATTAGTGTTCCAGTGTCTATGTTACTTGCAGGTCCTTTGGCTGATCAAGTTTTTGAACCTGCCATGATGACAGAAGGTGCCGGTTTGGCAACAATGTTTGGCGGGGTGGTTGGTATCGGTCCTGGCGCTGGAATGGCTCTCATGTTCGTTATTGCCGGTGTATTCGGCATATTGGTGGGGCTAGGAGGATATGCTTTCCGCGTTGTGCGAAATATTGAAGAGATTCTGCCAGATCACAAAGCTTAATCTACTTTGTGGATGGAAGCTCAAGAGTGACCGTTTTGTGGTGCGGCTGCCGAGATTTGAACCCGGGTCACCGGCTTGGGAGGCCAGCGTCCTAACCAAACTAGACTACAGCCGCACACGCAACTCAATGCCTACACCAAAAAAATAAAACCTTCCCTATAAAACAACAACATAATAGACACCAAACAGGACTGCCTGCCATTGCACCAAAAACACTCGTCAAAAATCTTAATCACGACCTCACGTAACCCAACACAAATAATGAGAACCTTCTGTAACGACCTTGCCCACACTATCCCCCACACAATAAGAATCAACCGGGGAAAATCAAGCTTGACTACCCTCGCCGAAAAAGCCTTAGAACATGGCGCAGAAAAAATCGTGATCGCTGACCGCTGGAAAGGCAACTTGGGAAAAATCCAACTCTTTGAAATAAACGACACTGGCCTAACTCGATATTACCCATTAATATACGTGAAAAACGTGAAGCTTCGAAGGAACTTCGGACAAAAGCCGAGCAAAACAACAAAATGCTTGACGTTGCAAACAGATTTCGAAATTCCTTTCGAAGCCCAAAAACTAGGTAACGCCCTCGCCAACTTCCTCAACATACGAAAAAAATCTATCGAAGAAACTTGTGCCCCAAGCACCCAAACCGCAATGCACATTTCCCTCAAAACCACACACCACATCCAAATCACATTCATGCAAACACCTCAAAAAATCGAAATCGGCCCACGCATAACAATATCACATCTTATTTGGAAGCCATAAAAATGAAAAGAACCGCAACAATTCACCTCGAACTTCCCTCAGAAAAATTTGTTGAAACACTGTTGAAAGCTCTGCTGCCAGAGACAAAAAAACCAGCAACTTCTAGATCAAAAGTTAACATTAGAAGCGAAGGCAAAAAACTAATCATAAAAGTAGAAGCCAAAGACACGTCAGCTCTCAGAGCCACTCTTAACTCGTACCTTCGATGGGCTGCCCTCGTGAGAGACACTTATGAAACTGCAGCAAAGCTGGAAAAAACAACACGTGAAAACACTTAATTAACCCCAGACTATATTGCTCAAAAGAGCTACAAGCAACGGTCTGAGGAATAAGAATGAGCGACCTTTCACAACTGCCTCCTCAAGTTCAAGAACGGTTACTTAGACTACAACAACTTCAACGGAATCTTCAAACAATTTCAGCCCAAAAACAACAGGTGGAACTGGAATTAACTGAAACCGACCAAGCTCTGACAGAACTAGAAAGCCTAACCGAAAAAGCAGTCATCTACAAGTCCATCGGCTCACTACTTGTAAAATCAGAAAAAAGCAAGGTTGAAACCGAGCTAAAAGAACGCAAAGAACTTCTAGACACACGCATCCAAGTATTAGGGAAACAGGAAGAACGACTACGCATACAATTCAACCAATTGCAGGCTAAGCTTAAACGTGACTTGGGCACTGGGCCCACAAGTGTTGCAGAGTCTTAGCCTTTCTTGGTGAAATTGTTGGAAGAAATGGGGATTCCAGAGCTTACTGAAGATCAGATGCAAATGTTATCAGAAATTGCAGAAAAAACCGCAAGAGATTACATTCTGTCGAAGGTTCCCCAACGAAAAATCTCAGCTTTAGAAATCATCGTCGAAACAGAAGGCTCTAAGCCTGTCAACGTTTCAATTGATATAGATCTAGAGTTGTCCCCATTGATGAAAACATACAACACAGAAAAACTTGCGGATGAAGCTACAGAAAAAGCTTTCGAGGCAATAGAACAATATTTTAGGGAACTAAGTTGCAGATCCAAGACATAACCTCTCTCCTAGACAAAGTCAATGCTAGATTTGTTCTTTTATTATGTCATCATAACGCAGATCCAGATGCAATTGGAGCCGCCTTCGCCTTTTCCAGCTTGCTTGAACGCCTTCGTCCCCGAATGCGGATTGAAATTGCAGCGGCAGAAGGCCCTAGTCGCCTGTCCAAACACCTACTAACCGTCCTACCTTTTAAATTGTCTTCGAATCCCCAAATTGAAAATGCTGACGCGATTATATTGTTGGACACGAACACCATTCAACAACTAAATAATTGGGCTGAAAGAGTTAAAACATCCAAGGCTCCGATCATTGTAATTGATCATCATGCTAGCCACCCAGAGACAGAGAAGCTGGCCACTCTTTCTGTCTCAGATGAAAATGCTTCCTCGACTTGTGAAATTGTCTGTAGGTTTTTCATGGACATGAATGTAAGGTTTACAGAGGCTGAAGCTAAGGCGCTGTTTTTAGGTATAGCCTTTGACACACGCCATTTTATTCTGGCAAATTCAACGACGCTTAAAATCGTAGCTGATTTGATAGATGCGGGTGTAAATGCAAGGGAAGCGTTAGCTCTTCTTTCTTTACCGATGGAGGCATCTGAGCGCATAGCACGTTTAAAGGCATCCAGAAGGGTTAGACTTGTTAAGATGGGGAAATGGCTTGTTGCGTTTTCCCACGTAGGTGCTTTTCAAGCCTCTGCTGCCCGAGCCTTGATCTCCCTAGGCGCCCATGTAGCCATTGTGGCTGGTCAAAGAAACGAAAAACTGAAAATTAGCATGCGGGCGTCTCAAGAATTTTATCGCGCTACTAGTTTTCATCTTGGTCGTGATTTAGCAAAGCCATTGGGTGAGCATCTTAGAGGTATGGGCGGTGGCCATGCGGTTTCCGCAGGAGCTAATGGAGTTGGGGAGTGGGAAGCTTGTTTTAAACGCTGTGTTCGATTGCTGAAAGAAAATCTAAAAAATAGATGACTGGACGAGTCCGATGCCTAACACATCTTCTCCATCAAAAACTGTAATCAAGTGTAGTCGATACCATGGATACCACAAACTGAACTCATGCTCATGCCTAAGAGATCCGCTGTTTTCGGCTTCTTGCTGCAGTTCCTCAGGAGTTTTTGTCGGTGTTGTGGCTGTTGTGCCATGGGGCTCCACTGTCAGCATTGTGCTGTTGCTTGACGGTTTAAACCCGTAATGAATTGTGGTGCAGACCGCGTATTGCGTGCCGTTAGGCGTAGCGACGTATGCCGTTGCGTTACATGACTTATCATTCTCAAAACCAGCCATAATTGAGATAGCTAAACTACTCATGTCACAATGCACTTGCCATGTTTTTATTTGCTTTCATTTTGGGCGACACTTCCATAAAATAAGCGCTTAAGAAAACGCTCAAACTTCGGTCTTAACCTTGTTCTTGTAAGAATCAATATCGTTAACAGTCCTATGACGAGTGGTAAGAAGACTCCTCTATAGAACAGAGGTATAAATGACGCAAAAGTTTCAAAAAAAATGCTAGAAAGACAAGATAAAGGCTATAAGAAAGACCAAAGATGCAAACAACTGCCCACTGCCTGATTCCCTTGACTGGTACTTTGTCTAATGAACGAATTAAAAAAATATGAAAGAGCGAGTACATGGCAAGGCAACCAAGCGGGAGAATGATAATGACTATTATTAAAGACTGAACAGAAAAAGGTAAACCTACAATGGAAGGAAGTATGACCGCTGAATACAGATAGAAGCCGCCTCCTACAACAATTATGCCAAGCAAGAGGGAAAAAAGCCAACGCAATATGAGGTGGAACCCTGTTTGTTTCTTCATTTTTTTATGACCACACTCCGACAATGTTCAAAGCTATTGCTGCGAATAACAAGCTAAACCAAGGAAAGACAAGTTTGAAGGTGATGCTACTGGGCTCGGGTACTAGAATTAACGTGGCTATTCCAACGCAGATGCTTGTGAACAATGCCCCGGTGGCTGCCATCACAGCTGCCTTAAGAGATGACGGGTCGAAAAGGTGAGAGAAGGCTGATGTTACAATTGCTGCAATCATTTCTGTCAAAAAAGCAAAAATCTTATGTTTCAAATTCTCCACACTCTCTTCTGCTAAAAATCTATTACAATATTAGACATATAAAAATCTTATCAACAAAACAATTGTTCTATCCCAGCAATCTGGGATGGAAATTACAAAGATTATTTCAATAGATTTTTTCTCTCACATATGCGCAGTTGCTGAGCTGATTGTTCTGCGATACAAAATCAACATCAAAGATAAAAAGTATGCGCATTACTCCAACGAAGACTTTGAAAGAAGTGAAGTTAGACTGATGTTTGACTTGAACCTCACCAAATGAGACATGGATTGAAGAACCCGAAAAATCAGTTGACAAGCACATAGTCCTTAGCCCACAAGTTTTTTAGGGGTGAACGTTACCCTAACAGGCATTAAACAAATATGGTTGTGACAAGTTGTCTGAAGAAAAAAAGTACACAGAGAAGGAATGTCATAAGAAATCCGCAGTTGACTGTTTCAATCTAGTTTGGAGCCTTTTGGACAAGAAGGAAAGAACTAAAGAAGACGATGACAAAATGGTTCACGCTGCCCACGCTTCTCGTTTCCACTGGGGCGAAATCGGAACAGCAGTTGAGTTTGAGAGAGGCGAATGGCAAATCTCCCGTGTTTATTCAGTTCTAAACAAACCTCAATCAGCGCTCTATCATGCTAAGAGATGTTTAGAAATCTGCAAAGAAAATAGCATTGGCGACTTCGATATTGCCTTTGCTTATGAAGCTATGGCAAGAGCGTATGCTGTCGCTGGCAAGAAATCAGAGAGTGAGAAATATGTTCAGTCGGCTGAAAAAGCTGGAGAGCAAATAAAAAGCAAAGAGGATAAGAAATATTTCTTCAGCGAGCTTCAAACAGTTCCTAGTTACCGTGAGAAATAACTGCTTACTAGCGGGTTCGATCTTCTAATAGAAGACATTGCAATACGCATATATAGGCAGCTACTCTCAAACTCTCTCTCAATCTCCTCTTTTCTGGGTTTATGGATTATGAAGCCTCTTTGATATTTTCATAAATTTTAAGTCTCTGATGATAATGAAATAATGTAGAATGCGCGCACGCAATTACTGCACGATGGTTTTTTAGGCCAAAACCTTCGGTTCGATTTGGATTAGCTCTCATGATTGCTGGCATACTCCTAATTGCAAACTACTTTCTCATCACTCTGAACCCAGCGTATTAGCCAAAAATATACGCATGATTAGGTAGCTACTCTTAAATGAGAGAAACTTTTGCAGTTAGGGTGAGCGACCTAGGTTGGCAGTCATCGAAGCTAAAGACGTAACGTACATGTATCCGAACGCCTCAAAGCCCGCTGTTCAGCAGATTTCCCTGAAAATTGAGAAGGGTGAGTTCGTCATCCTTACCGGTCCAAGCGGATGTGGAAAAACCACCTTATGCAAATGTTTTAATGGTTTGATTCCCCATTTCTACCAAGGGCAGCTAGAGGGTGAAATTCAAGTTGTTGGATTGGATGTTGCAGACCACCCGATTCATGAACTTGCTCTCCATGTTGGATTGGTTTTTCAAAATCCTGAAAATCAATTGTTTGCGTTATCTGTTGAAAAGGATGTGGCTTTCGGGCTAGAAAACCTTGGCGTTCCTAGAGAAGAAATGCAGAAGAAAGTGAATTGGGCGCTTGAAACGGCGGGCATTTATAATCTGCGGGAAAGAGCACCGCATGAGCTTTCTGGCGGACAACAGCAACGAGTAGCCATTGCAAGTATCATTGCTATGCGGCCTGAGATCATGGTATTAGATGAGCCAACATCCTTTTTAGACCCTTTGGGCGCTCAAAAAATCTTCGAAGTAATAAGCGAGCTGAATAAATCGTTGGGCATGACAGTCATCTTGGTT
>Ga0209427_10007973_pt1 | contig 11946 bp, 10 predicted proteins | sample DeeMarSWOR136_30_FD_187465 | JGI IMG/M metagenome (GOLD analysis project Ga0209427, IMG submission 187465) | Marine sediment microbial communities from White Oak River estuary, North Carolina - WOR-1-36_30 (SPAdes) (version 2) | ecosystem: Environmental > Aquatic > Marine > Intertidal zone >... | reverse complement strand
CCTTGCCGTAGCCCGTCCGGGTGCGCCGGGCCAAAATCACCTCCCCGTCCATGGCCGCTTTCACCTCCTGATAGGACGGGGAATCGATATCGATGCCGTCGTGGTGCCTCTTTCCCCGCGGGCCGAAGGGGGAGTTGATCTTCCCCTGGATGGGCCAGATGATGTCCAGCTCCTTCCCCCGCCCCCGCCAGGGGGGCTTTTCCGAATCCCGCCGCTCCCTGCTGCCCTCGGCCGGAGGAGGAATAGGCGCGCCGGTATTTAGGGACTGCTCCAATTTTTTCTTTTCTGATGGGGAAAGGGAAGCGTAGGGTTCAACCGGCAAAACGGCCTTGGCCCCCGGGATAAATAGCTTCTGGCCCACTCTTAGGGCGGAGGGAGAGGAGAGTTGGTTCACTTCCATCAGCTTGGCGATGGGAACCTTGTACGCCTGGCTGATCCGGTAGAGGGTGACTCCCTTGGCCACCGGGTGGTATACCCCGTCCCTTTTATCGGGGCTGGTCCCGTAGGCCGAAGCGGAGAGGAGAAAAAAAAGGGCGGCCAAAAGAGCCCCAAGAGCTCCGGAGCGGATGATTTCGGAAAATCCTGGGTAAATTCTGACCATGGGTTGCTTTCCAAATTATCAGCCCAAGGGCGGGGTTGCAACCGCTCAGAAAGCAGCCCCCGGGGGGAGGATACATCCTCTCCTCCTCGAACTCCGTTCATCCGAGGTGTAAAGGGGAGAATGTGGTGGCCATGTTCGAAGCGGCAAGGAAGTACGGAACTTACCCGACAAAAATTTGAGCCTCCTTTTACCGGTATTTCCTCTCCATCAATTCCGGTTCATAGGGCGCACGGCGGCCGGGGCATTTTTCCCTCTGGCAGAGCTGGCAGCTCTCAAACTTTTCTTCCGTGGGAAACCAGATCCCGGAAACGGATTTGACCGGGACCATGAGGAAGCTGTCCTTCAGCTGGACGCCGATTGTGGCCGGGCCGTTTCCCAGCAGGGTGAAGAGCGGTTTTTGTTCCGACAGGGGCCAGTCGGGCAGGGATCCCGGGTTCATGCGGGACATCTTCCCCGGCTGATAACGGTCTGTCAGGTATTCATGCAGGTAGCGGATGGCCCAGCGAACGGCCGTCACTTTGATCTCTTCCCCCCAGAACTGCTCCAGGATGCCTTCCACGGATTTGGACCATTCTTCCAACTCCAGCCCGCAAGAGGCCACGAAGGGGAACACCCGGTATACCTTGTCCAGGTTGACCCGGAGAACCCGGCTGGTGAATCGAACCCCATCAACCGTCAGATGGTCTTCGCCTTTGGATTCCACGTAGGCTACCCGGTAACAGACCTTGGGCCTGGCGATCTTTTGGGCCTCCCGGGCCATGCCCTCGAGCTTCCCGACCATCTCGGTCCCTTCCTTGACCCTCAGGTTTTTCTTCAGTTGCTCAAAATCGATCTGGAAGGGAAGGCCTTCCAAAATTGTCGCTTCCATGCATTCCTCCTGGTGATCTTCCTCACTGCCCTACCTACCCTTCCCCCTTCCCGTCGAGAGCCTTCGGGTCGAACGAGAGGGGGAGAGAAGGGGGGAAATTTAAGATTTCATCAGATGTTTCCAGGCCCGGCGCATGCCCCAGTTGCTGGGAAGAAAGACTTGGTGGCTCCGGCGCAACGGCCAGAACCGCTTCAGCATGGAGGGGTAGGAATAAAAGCGCCGGTTGGTCCAGCCATGTCCTTCCTGGAGTTGCTCCACGGTCATGTTCCTGGGGCGGAACACGACGTGGTCCATGTCATAGAGGTCCCAGTCCCGGGAAAGGATTCTCTCCTCCTTTAAAAATTGTTCGTAAATGGCCGTTCCGGGGTAAGGGGTCAGGATGGCGAAAACCGCCGCGTCGATCTTGGTCTCCTCGCAGAAATCCACCACCCGTTGGAAAACAGAAGAATCTTCTCCGTCTGAGCCAAAGATGAAGGACCCCTCGATCCCGATGCCCCGGTCATGGATCTTGCGGATCTGCTCCTTGTATCTCTCGACCCGGTTGGCCATTTTATGATGTCTCTGCAGGGTTTCCTGGGAAAGGGACTCGAAACCGATGAAAAGGCCGTGGCAACCGCTTTCGCCCGCTCTTTTCAGGAGGTCTTCGTTCTCCGCAATATTGATCGAAGCATGGCTGACCCACTTGACTTTCAACTCTTTTAGAAAGGAAAAGAGATCCTGCGCGTAGGCCGGGTTGCCGATGATATTGTCATCCACGAAAAAGATGAAGTCATTTTCGCGCCGCAGGAGTTCCGCTTCCTTCCGGACTTCCTCGAGGGGGCGGAAACGGCAGGTGTGGCCAAAGAAGGCGGTAACCGAACAGAAGTCGCACTGAAAGGGGCATCCCCGGCTGACCTGCATGGTGTTGGTAAAAAAGTAGCTTTTCTTTTTCAGCAGGTCCCGCCGCGGGATGGGGAGCCCTGTCAGCTCCGCCTTCCCGTCGGCGCGATAGAATTTTTGAAGGGAACCGGCTTTCAGATCTTCCAGAAGCCGAACCCAGGATGGTTCGGCCTCGCCTAAAAGCACGGAATCCGCATGCCGCCCGGCCTCCTCGGGCATCCAGGTGGCGTGGAACCCGCCCATCACCACGGGCACTGATTTATCCCGGAAACGATCGGCGATGGCATACCCCCGCTTGGCCAGGGGGGTCATGATGCTTATGGCCGCCAGGTCGGGCCGTTCCTCGAAGTTGATTTCCTGGACGTTCTCGTCTTCGATGGTAACTTCGATTTCTCCGGGGGTCAGGGCGGCAAGGGTAGTGAGGCTCAGGTAGGGAAACCGGAAGAAGAAGTGGCGCCAGAGGCTCCCATCCGGCCATTTCGGACAAATTATTTTTATTCTCATTTTTTATCGAGACACGGATGAACACAGATTTTTAATTTCAAAAGACTTAAAGACAAAAGACAGAATGGGACGCGGATAAACACGGATGAACACGGATAAGAATTTCGAAATTTCAAAAAACTCCCGGCAAATATTTTTTCGGTCATCAACGATACAGATGGACAGAAACTTCTGCCGATCCGCAATGAAACCGCTTTCTCTGATTTTTAACAAATTCTTGAAAATCCGTGTTCATCCGTGTTCATCCGTGTCCAATTAATCTTTTTTCTTGAACAAAAGGCAGACATTGCTCCCGCCGAAGGAGAAGCCGTTGAGGAGGGCATACTGAATTTTCTTTTCCCGGGGGCAGTCGAGGACATGGTCCAGGTCAAACTCCGGTTCCTTCAGGCCCGCCGTGGGAGGAATTTTTCCGCCCCCCATGGACAGAAGGAGGGCAGCGGCGCGGAGCGTCCCGCACCCGCAGAAATCCCCCGTATGTCCTTTCAGGGAACTTATTGCCGGCCGGTGGTTTCCTCTGCCGAAGATTTTTTGGATTGCCCTGGCTTCCGCCCGGTCCAGCTCCCGGGTTGAATTCGCCGCAGCGGAAATATAATCCACCCCTTCGGGAGAAATTCCGGCCTGGCGCAGCGCCCCTTCCATGGCCCGGGCCATCTGCCCGGCCCCGCCTTCGTATCGAGAGATTCCCACGGGGCTTCCGGTGGAAGCGCAAGCCGCCAGAGAACCGTAAATTTTAGCCCCCCTTGCCTCTGCCCGGCTTTCTTTTTCCAGAACCAGGATGCCGGCCCCCTCGCCCAGAACCCGGCCGTTTCTCCTGCGGTCAAAGGGGCGCATTCCCTCTTCCTCTCTGTCCCCGGGAGATAGCGCGCGAAGGGCGGAAAAACTGTGGAAGAGGACGAAGCTCATTTCATCCACGCTCCCCGCCAGGATCGCCTCCGCCCGGTCTTCCCGGAGAAGGCGCAAAGCATAAGCCAGGGCCTGCTCTCCGGAAACCTCATTGTGGCTGAAGGTCGTGTTCGGACCCTGCAGCCCATGGTAAATGGAGACCTGACTCGCCGGAGCGTTGGGCACGGTATCGGGAAAGAGGCTGGGGTTGGCCCCTTCCGGACCCTCCCTGAGCATGCCCACAAAAAATTCATCCGTTTGAGCGGTGCTTCCGTAGCCGGTGCCCAGGACCACTCCGATCGACGGGGCTGATGGAGGCAATGCCGTTAGGGCTGCATCCTTCATCGCTTCGATGCTGGCGGCGACCGCCAGGCGCGAGACTCGGCTCATCCGCCGGTATTTCAAAGGGGGCATGAAGTCCTTGGGGTTGAAATTCCGGGCTTCAGCGCCGAGGTGGGATCGGTAGGCCGAAGTGTCGAAGGACTGAATGGGAGCGATCCCGCTCCGGCCCTCCAGGCAGTTTCTCCAAAAGGCATCCTTCCCGATGCCGCAGGCGGATATGATTCCCATTCCGGTAATAACGATTTTTTCCATAAGAAAAAGAAGCTTTCAGCGTTCAGCTATCAGCTTTCAGCCAAAGAATCCTGGCAGCTTTGTTTTTTGTCTTTACTGATCGCTGATAGCTGAATGCTGTCTTATTTTTCTTGTCGCTGACTGCTGAACGCTGATAGCTGATTGCGGTCTTTATTTATGTCTTTGCTGACCGCTGAATGCTGATAGCTGATTGCTGTATTTATTTCCACTTACCGAACACCAGGGCGGTGTTGTTTCCCCCGAAAGCGAAGGAGTTGGAAAGGGCAACGTTCACCGCCGCCTCCCGCGCCTGGTTGGGAACGTAGTCCAGGTCGCATTCCGGGTCGGGGGTCTCATAATGAATGGTGGGAGGAATCCGGCCGTCCCGTACCGCCAGAACGGCGGCCACCGCTTCCAGCGCCCCGGCGGCCCCCAGGCAATGGCCGATCATGGATTTGCTGGAGCTTACCGGGATTTTCCCGGCCCTTTCTCCAAACAGGGTTTTGATCGCTTTGGTTTCCGCCGCATCGTTGGCTGGGGTCGCGGTTCCATGCGCGTTGATGTACCCCACTTCCTCCGGGCTCACGCCCGCGTCTTTCAGTGCCCCCTCCATCGCCCGGGCCGCCCCCTTGCCTTCCGGGTCCGGAGCGGTCATGTGTTGCCCGTCCCCGCTCAGCCCATACCCCAGGAGCTCTCCATGAATCCTCGCCCCCCGTTTCCGCGCATGTCCCTCTTCTTCCAGGATCAGAAAGGCCGCCCCTTCTCCCAGGGAAAGCCCTTTTCGATGGAGGTCGAAAGGACGGCAGTATTCCTCATCCATTGTTCGCAGGCTGTTGAACCCCCCAAAGGTGACCTCGGACAGGGATTCGCTCCCGCCCGCAATGGCCATGCCCACCTCGCCCGACCGGATGGCATCCAGGCCGCAGCCGATGGCCGTGGCCGATGAGGAACAGGCCGTGGCGATGGTCGCCCGCGGCCCCAGGATCCGGTATTCTTCCGCGATGGCGTCGTTGAGGGCGCAGGTGGAAAAAGGAAGGAGGAGCGTCGGCCGAACTTTTTTCCATCCCTTCCGGATCATTTCCTTCCGGTATTGCTCGGCGGAAAAAACCCCCCCCGCCCCGCCGCCGATGAAGATGCCGATCCGTTCCCGGTCTTCCTTGGATAAATCCAGGGCAGCGTCGGTGAGGGCTTCCAGAGCTGCTTTCATCCCCAGTTGATCACAACGGGACATCCTTTTCAGTTGACGCGGTGAAAAGTGCCGGCGGGGGTCGAAATCTCTCACCTCGGCGGCTTTCTTAACCCGGTACCCGGAAGGATCAAAGAGGGTGATCCGGTCGATTCCGCAGACCCCCTCCAGCAGGTTTTTCCTGAAAGAGGGAAGGTCCCGCCCGATAGAGGTCAGGATGCCCAATCCGGTAACGACTGCGCGGGGACGGTTCATGGCGAGATCTGTTCGCGCACCCTCGCCGAGGGAGGGATCCGGATGGTCAGATCTTCATCCTTCAGCGGTGTATTGATTTGCAGGTCCTTGAATTCTAGAAACAGACGGTCTTTCCCGGCTTCGATCATTTCAAATCTCAAAATGGCCCCGGAAGCCCTGTCAATCCACAGGTCCACCCGGGAAAGGAACTTGGCGACTTTTTCCTCCTTTGGATGCAGGCGGAAGCGGTCGAGGCCGTTGGATTCCTTGCCCTGGTAGGTCAGGGAATAGGTTTCCGTGAGCTGGAGGAAGGTTTTCTGAAAAATTCCGGTGATCGGCTCCAGGTACTGGGTCATTTTCCGGTTACCGGCAAAAGAATATTTCTCCGCTTGGGATCGACCGGGGTAATAAATCCAAAGGGTCTTTCCCTCGAGGGCCACCTCCATCCGTTCAGGCTTCGAGTAGGCAAAATGAATCCGGTCCGGCCGTTTGAACTTTACTGCCCCCCAGGAAAACAGAGGGGCTTTGGTCAGAGAGCTTTCTTTTCTCTGGGAAAAGCCGGCCGAAAGAGTCTGGATCTTTTTCTGCTGTCCATCGATGGCCCGGATGATCTCCTGCACATCCTGGCCGAGGGCCGATGAACCACCGGCCAGAAGGAAAATGACCAATATCAAGAGATAAATAATCGTTGCCCATTTACCATTACTCATTGATCATTGTCCATTAATCATTGGCCATTGGCCATTGGTCATTGGCCATTGGTCATTGGTCCCTACACCCCACACCCTACCCCCTACACCCTGGCTTCTTTGCTCATCCCCAGCAGCCGATCCAGGGTGAAAAATTCCAGCCCCCGATCTTTCAAACCCTGCAGAATCAAGGGCAGGGCTTCCAGGGTTGGACTTCGGTCCTTTTCTCCATCCCGGTCCCAGCCATCATGGAAAAGGATGATTCCTCCGGGCTGGAAGGTCCTCAGGATTCTCCGGGCGATTGCCCCGGGGTCTTTGGAAACAGTGTCCAAGGCGTGGGTTTGCCATCCCACCAGGGACATTCCCATCTCTCTTAGAATACCAAAGATTTTGGGGTTGCGAAACCCGGCAGGCTGGCGGTAAAAACGGGGCCGGTATCCCACCCACTTTGCCAGCTCCTCCTGGCATCGAACGACCTCCTCGCGGATCTTTTCCGCGGAGAAAAAACTCATGACCCGGAAATGGTGATAGGAATGGTTGCCCATGAGGTGTCCTGCCCGGGAAGCGGCAGCCGCCAGATTCCCATACTTTTCCAGGTACCGGCCGATGACAAAAAAGCTCGCCTTCGCCTGGAACCGGTCCAGGGTCTCCAGGACCCGGGGAGTGTATTCCGGGTGAGGTCCATCATCGAAAGTCAGAGCCACCCCCCCGGGGTCTCCTCTCCAATGAACTTTTCCCAGGAACGCCCAGCGGGGGTTGACAATCTCGTTCAGGGCGAAAGCGCCGAAACCAGCGATGGGGGCCAGCCAGACGATCATGGGGATCAGGGGGCTTTATGCCGCGAGAAATAGTCGTAAAAAGTATACCACTGGTCGGGATATTTGCGAATGAACTTCTCCAGGGCGGTGGCGATGCGCTGGGTGCTCTCCGCCAAATCCTGATCCCGCTTCCCCGTCCTATGGAGCACAATGGGGGGCTCGGCCAGACAAAGGTACTTGTCATCCTGATCCATCAGAACAAAGGTGGGAATCAGGGGAGCCTCGGAGAGGTATGCCAGAAGAGCCGGGCCGATGGGAAAGAATACCCGCTCCCCGAAAAAAACCACCGGGATCCCTTTGCCGAATAAATCCCGGTCTCCCAGGAGGGCCACGAGTTCGTTGGCCTGTAGCGCTTTGAGAACGGCCAAAGACGAAGCCATCGTGTCGTCCAGGGTTACGACCTTGATCTGCTGCTCCTGGCGGAGCCGCACCCGGAATTCGTGCAGCCGGGCCTCTACATCAGGAGCGGTGATGACGGTGAGCGAATACCCCATCAGAGATAGAAAGATCCCGCCCATCTCCCAGTTGCCCAGATGGGCGGTCAGGATCAGGGTCCCCTTCCCCCTCGCCATGGCCTGGTCGAAATATTCTTTCCCTTCGAATCCCCGGACCAGGCGGCGGAGGTGTTTTCCCCTCAACAGATCCATCCGGGTGTAATCCACCAGGTATTTGGCATACCGGACGTAGAGACGGCGGACCGTGGGGCCGACCTGAGAAGGATCCCCCAATATCCGGCTCAGGTTCCGCCGGACCATCTCCCGGTCACCTTTCATGACCGCCCAGTAGAAGTTCCCGATCAGGACCGCTAACCAGAGCATCAACCAGCGGGGAAGAATATGGCCGAAAAAACCGATTAAATTTAGGTAGGTATAAGCGAGGCGGTGGAGGAGTCTTTTCTTTGGCATGGTGGAGAGAATTTTACTTTTCCACTCCGGTGAGTGTCAAGAAAAATGCGGGGGAAGCTATTTCCCGGGGAGCCAAGTTTTCGGGATGAATGTGGTTCATCCTTGACAGTTTGCCGGGTCAAGGTTAATAATCTCTTCGAGTTCATAAGTCTCTTTGGGTTCCTGGAGGATACCCATGCGCGTCGCGCTGATTGCCCCGGCGCCGGCATCCTACATTTGGAGAAAGAAACGGGTGGCCTTCACCCTGCCGCCCATGGCGCTACCTCTTCTGGCGGCTGTCACCCCGCCGGGGGTGGAGGTACGCCTTATCGACGAAACAGTGGAAGAGGTGGACTTAAAGCTGGAAGCTGACCTGGTTGGTTTTTCGGTCATGACCGCCACGGCCCCCAGGGCTTACCAGCTGGCTGACCATTTCCGATCCCGCGGGATCCAAGTGGTGATGGGCGGGGTGCATCCCTCCAGCCTTCCGGAAGAAGCCCTGCAGCACAGCGATGCGGTGGTCATGGGGGAGGGAGAGAGTCACTGGGCCAAGGTTGTAGAGGATGCAGGAGCGAGGAGGCTCAAGAGGATCTACGAAGACTCGTCCCCTTTTCCCCTGGACCAGCTGCCCGCTCCAAGGTGGGACCTCCTTCCCGCTCAGAAGTATTTTGTTCCCCGAACGGTCCAGGTCACCCGCGGCTGTCCCATGGCCTGTTCATTCTGTTCGGTGAGCTCCTTCTTCGGGCGTTCCTGCCGGCACCGCCCGGTCCCCCAAGTAATCGAAGAAATCAAGGCCCACAAGAAAAAGCTCCTGATCTTCGCCGACGATAACATCACCGGGGAACCGGACCAGGCCAAAGACCTTTTCGCCGCCATGATCCCCCTGAAGAAGAAATGGGTCTCCCAGTGCTCCCTTTCCATCGCCGACGACCCGGAGCTTCTGGACCTGGCGGCGCGAAGCGGTTGTATGGGCTTGCTCATCGGGTTTGAATCGATCTCCCCGGAGGTCTTAAAATCCATCGGCAAACGGGTCAATCTCCAGCGCCAATATCAGGAGGCCATCCGGAAGATTCACGCCCGGGGCATTCACATCCAGGGTTCTTTCATCTTCGGATTCGATGAGGATACCCAGGAGAGCATCCCGGCCACGGTCCGGTTTGTGAAGGAGAACCGGCTCACCGGGGTGAACTACTGCCGGTTGACCCCCTTTCCCGGAACCAAGATGTATGCCGCCCTGGAAAAAGAAGGAAGGATCATCGACCGGGACTGGACCAAATACGACCGGCAGAACGTGGTCTTCCGGCCTCGCAACTTTACCCCCTCGGATCTGCAGGAGAAGATCTTCTGGGCCTACCGCCAGACCTATAACCTGCGCTCCCTCTGGCAGCGCCGCCCCTTTTCCTTCCAGCACATCAGCCTCTACCTGATCCTAAATTTTGGTTACATGAAGGGGTTGAAAAAGATGGAGAGAGAAGTGATGGGAGGCAAGAAAAGACCGACCGCCGACGGTTGACCGCTGACCGTTGTCCCTTGTTCTTATCCGGCGGTCGTCGGTCGACGGTCCGCGGTCATGAATTGGAGGTCGGCGGTCGACGGTCATTAGATTTTCTTCACATACCCCTGGCCGATCTTGAGGTAGAGCTTTTCCTTCTTCGGTTCCAGGTTCACCCCTTTGGCAAAGAGTTCAGCCGCCCTTTGCATATTCCCCTTTTGGAGGTACCCCAGCCCGGCATCCACATAAAGGTCTTCATCCTTGGGGTCGGCCCGGAAGGCCCGGTTGAAATATTCTTCCGCCTTGGCCGACTGTCCGGCGTTCAGGAGGGCCAGGCCGGAGCGCAGCAAGACTCCCTTCTTTTTCGGGGCGAGAGAGATGGCCTTACCGATGAGTTCCTCGGCTTTGGAAGCTTGACCCTTCTCAGCATAGATCTCGGCCAGGTCCAGGTAGTTGTCTTCATCCTTGGGATCAAGCTGAACCACTTTGGCAAAAAGTTCTTCCGCTTTGGCGGTCTGGCCCTTCTTCAGGCAGGCCATAGCCATCCAAAGCGGGATGTTCTCTTCCCTGGGTTTCACCTTCACGGCGCGGTCGTAAGTCTCCCAGGCTTTCTTCTCCTGGCCCACTTCCAGGTAAGCCACCGCCGTATGGATGAAAGAACGGTAACGCTTGGGTTTCAGCTTGAAGGCTTTTTCGAACAACTCCCCGGCCTTATCCACCTGGCCCGCTTTAAGGTACCCGTACCCCGTGTCCAGGTAGTTCTCTTCATCGTCGGGGTCAAGCTGGTAGACCTTGGCGAACATCTCTTCGGCTTTGGCCCCCTGGCGGGCCTGCAGAAAGGCCAGCCCTGCCTCCAGGTAAAGGTTCTCCTCCTTGGGCTTGATCTTGATCGCCCGCTGGATCATTTCATCCGCTTTTCGGGCCTCCCCTTTTTTCAGGTAAGCGGTTCCAATCCGGAGGGGAATCTTGTAGCTCTTGGGGCTGGCCTTGAGCGCCCTGGCAAATAGGTCTTCGGCCTTGGATTTTTGCCCTCTCTCCCAATAGCTCAGCCCCGCCTGGAGCATGTAATCCCCGTCTTCCGGGTCGAGGCTGATCATTTTTTGGAAGAGGTCCTGAGCAACCTCTGCCGGCGACCGGAGGAAAAAGGAAGCATCCAGGCTCTGGGCCCCGGAAATCCCGGGCAAAAAGGCCAGAACGGCCAGCGAAGTGACGGTGGAGATGAATGCTTTATTCATAAGCTTTTCTCCTTCCCAACCCGTTCAGGGTACTAAGGGCCTACACCCTACACCCTACACCCTACACCCTACACCCGACACCCTGTTCTCATTTGATTTTGGACTGCAGCGCGTTGACCGCCAGGCGCACGGTTTCATCCGCCACCTGGCTCAGAGGCCGGAAAATCATGCCTCCGGTTTGCGAAATCGACCACAGAACCAGGCCGCTCTTTATGGACACCAGGCGGGCGGTAAACCCGAAGTTGAACCGGTTATATTGACTTACCGCTCCCAGGACGAGCCCATCTACCTGAAGGAGTTCCCCCAGTTGACGGAGGGTGGCTTTGTCCATCTCCGAGGTCTTGCCGAATCCCCTCTCCTTGAGGACCTTTTCAATCTCCCCCCGCTCCGCAATCTGATACAGGTTGGTTTGGAGAAGGTAAGACTCAAAGAGCTTACTGATGTGGGAGCCAGCCTGGGGATCATCCACCGGAGTTTCAAAAGTCAGGACTGCCACCCTTTTGATGTTCTCCTGTTCCAGGAGAGATCGGTTCAGGTGCGACCGGCTCGCCGTTTCGGCGGCGCACCCAAAAATGGAAAAGATAAGGAGGATCCCAATGGCCCGGAAGGCCGGGGTCCATTTCTGACTTTCCTGCCTTCTCAAATCCATAATCATACCCTCACCGCTTTCCGGCTTTCAGGATCCTGTTTCCCGCGAAATTGGGGCCGTTGGGGCTCCCCGTATTGGGACAATAGGTCACTTCCCCGTTGCCATCGGCCACCACCAGGTCGTTCATTCCTCCCCCTTTGCTCAGCACCTGGGGGATAACGCTCGGGCCCAGCTTCAGGGGAAGCTTGTCCCCCTCGTTGTTGAACTGGGGGTCGTGGTTGGTTCCCTGGTTGATGAAGACAAAGATCTCCCCGTCGTCATTCCCTAACACCAGATCTTTCTTGCCGTCCCCGTTCCAATCCACCACGTCGGGCGCGGAATCGGACCCCACGTCCAGCTTTCCGTTGTTGAGCTCGATGGGTTCGCCGAAGATCGGCTGGGCGTCGGTTCCTTCGTTGATATAAACATAAATTACGCCGTTTGACCTCCCCATGACGAGGTCCTTCTTCCCA
>Ga0209427_10007971_pt1 | contig 11948 bp, 10 predicted proteins | sample DeeMarSWOR136_30_FD_187465 | JGI IMG/M metagenome (GOLD analysis project Ga0209427, IMG submission 187465) | Marine sediment microbial communities from White Oak River estuary, North Carolina - WOR-1-36_30 (SPAdes) (version 2) | ecosystem: Environmental > Aquatic > Marine > Intertidal zone >... | reverse complement strand
TTTAATTTTTATTAATAACCAAAAATAACCAATCGTCAAAATAGCATTTCCAGCACCGGCAAGTAAATGATATTTTATTTCTTCTTTTTTAAAAAACCTAATTCTTTTAAAAGTGGGATCAATGGTTCTTGCTCCAATACTTTTTCCCTTATATAAAATAGATAAGATGAGGGTAAAAAAGACTGACATTATTAAACCAAAATAAAAAATAATTAATCCTAGTACCAAAGGGTTTTTTAAGTAATTTTGTAAAACTACGTCTATACCTGATAATAATGCAGCAATTATAGATGAAGAAAAAGCAAGTACATAAAATAGATATTTCCGTCTTATTTTCATAGTGCAATTTCTTTTTCAATTACTTGAGTTGTTGTTTTATTCACTCCTTTTATCATCTGAATTTTATCTGTAACTTTTAAAAGTTTTTCTAGACTTTTAACTTGTACCCGAACGACAATATCAAACTCTCCTGCTACAACTGATATTTTTACAATATTATCTATTTTTCTCATCTCTGTTATAATCTTACCTGTATTTCCTGGGCTTATCTGAACCAATATGTAAGCACTAATCATAATATTACCTTATTTCACAGCCGGAATCATGTTTTGTTTATAAAGCTATGTATTAAAAAATCATTAAATACTTTATTTTTAAATAAATAATACTTAAAATTATAGAAGGAAATAAGGAAAGATTTAAATCATAAGTTGTACATTCCTGTTACGGAGGTATAGATAATGGCATATACACATGAAGGATGGACTTTATATACAAGAAATGTAAAGCTCAAAGGTGGAAAAAACCAAACAATTTATTTCTTTAGTAAAAGGACACCAAAGAGTGGGACACCCTGTGAATTACCAGGCGGATATTCCGTTGGTGTTAACAAGAGAACAGGTTTACCATATCTAAAAAAGAGGTAGGAAAATTAATTTTCTTTACTTCTTTCTTTTTTTATTTTTTATTTTAATTATTAGTAAATGTTATAACTCTATATTACATTAACATATGTTAATTTGGGGAGTTATCAATGAAAAAGAAAATCGCTTATTTGCTAATTAGTATTCTATTTTTATACATTTTTACAGGTATAACCTCATCAAAAAAAATGGTAAAAGAAAATAATCCTATTTTAGGTTATACACATACTATTTTTGTAGAAGTTGGTACATCCCAAAACTGTAAAAACTGTGACACGTGGAGTCAAAATCTATATGATGAATATATCTCTGGGAATTATGAATTTCATTTTATTGAAATGATTATTTATGATCATAATGGAGCCGATCTCAACGAGGAAGTAAATAATTGGGCAGATAATTATAGTGTGGGAGCAATTCCAAATTCCGTATTTGATGGTGATTATAAACGTATTATTGGTAATTACCCTGTTTTATTACCAAACGCACTAAACGATTGTGGGAACAGAGTGGTTGCAGATATTACAGCTGATATGATAGTATCATGGCTGGGTGATGCTACTATTCAAGTTGATATTACCATTGAAAATAATGAAGAAACACAATACAAAGGTCATATTAGAGCAGCAATTACGGAGATAATCTCAAGATATGATACCTATTATGGTAATCCATACCACTTTGGATTTCTAGATTATGCCTTTAACAAATATATATCAATAGATCCAGGTGAAGTTTATACTGATAGCACTATTTGGAACGGTAATGAGCATCAGGATAAAAATGGCAATAATTTTGGTGATATTGATCCTGAAAACATCCAAGTAACAATGGGTGTATTAAATGACAATAATGGATATGCAGATGAAACAGTGATGGCACGTATTGGTGAAAATGAGCCACCAAATGAACCAAGTAATCCATCACCGCCAAATAATGCTCAAGATGTAGACATTGATGCTGACTTATCCTGGTATTGCAGTGATCCAGATGGGGGTTCTCTAAAATATGATGTATATTTTGGTACCACAAGTCCACCACCACAAGTGGCATGGAGGCAGTCAGAAACAAGTTATAATCCAGGAACAATGGATTTCAATACAACATATAGTTGGAAAATCGTTGCTTGGGACAATCATAACAAATCTACTTCAGGTCCAATATGGGTTTTCAATATAAGAGAAAAAGGTGTAGATAATCAAGCCCCAAAGATTAAAATTATAAAACCTGAGAAAGCACTTTATTTAAAAAATTCAAAGATCCTTCAAAGGTTTTTTCGTATTACTAAGGTATTTGGTAGTATTACAATTGAAGCAACTGCAACAGATGAAGATTCTGGTATAGAAAAGGTAGAGTTTTATATCAATGGTAAACTGAAGGGATATGATACCAATGAGCCATATACGTATGGCTGGAAACGAGAGAGTTTTAGCATTATTAGGATATTTTTTATAAAAGTAGTGGCATATGATAGTGAAGGAAAAACATCTGTTGATTGGAAAATTGTAAGAAAAATTTTTTAATATCCAATGTTAAACTACTTTTTCGTATCCACCTATCTTAAGACTAGGATCACCAAATAGCTCCCATTGTTGAACCATTTTTACATCCATTCTTGCCTGGTCACCAAGGAATCTATTTAAATATCCTGTTAAGGTATCTCCATGATTTTCACCAAGAATATCTCTTTTTTCTTTTCCATAAATCTCTAAAAAGCGTAGCTCTAACCACCCATCTAGAATCTCTAAATAGTCAGGAATTGTATTATTATCCATGTCTTCAGAACCATGAGTTCCAAGGCCTGTGTTTGCAATTGTAGCAATAGCACCTCCTCCTTTTTTAAAGGTAAAATACCATCCCCAACACCTTGGAAACCATGTCATATGACGGTATGCAGATCTGAAATTTTTAAGAATATTTAATATGGTTATATCAAACTGCCCATTATGACAACCACCAACAATTGTAATTGGATATTTACCTTTGTTTCTTAGTAATAACATATCTGGTAATCTATAGCTCGAAGTCCAATTAATACCGTCAGGTGGAAAATGCGTAGACCAGCTATAGGGACTTCCATGACCACAGAAATATGCAAAGCTGGCTCCTTGATTCATTGCTTTATTTACTGTTTTTCTATTAATATCCTGCTCGCTAGCATAAACTTTAACAGGATTAAAACCAGGCATCAACTCTATTGCCTTTTCAGAGATCAGTTCTCCCTCGTTGTAGCGGTTTGTATCATTGTAAGAATCTCCAGCTACAAGAATTAAGTTATTAAACCACTCCTTATCCTTCTGATAACTTTTTTCATAAGATATTATCTTTTTAACCATTATTCTTAATTCTCTTACGTTTCTGCAAGGAATTCTACCAAGATAAACATCTGGATATAGATCCATTTCCTCCTTGAATTTCTCATTCCAAACTGAGAATAAATTATCGCCATTTGAGTCCCAGCTTGAAAACTGTCCTTCACTATCGTAAATGTCTGCAAAATACAAATCACTAATGAATGATTGTTCTGGGTATTCTTGTTCATCTGTAGGGACAACTCGACTATATCTTACTGGTAAATACCATTTAAACCTTTGACGTTTTAAACCACCAACCAGTAATACATATTTAATGCCAGATTCTTCAATTGCCTCCTTTATGAATAATTTTATTTTTTCTGCCTTGTCTCTCCCATACCAGATTCTGTTATAAATATAATTCAATGTAACAAGTTTTGTCCTAACTCCAAATCTATTCTTATGAGAAACAAGAGGTTTAAGAAACACTTTAAATCTCCATGGTGTCAATATTAAAAGATCATAAATATTGGTATCTCCTAAAATTGGATAAGATGGTTCTAAATAACTTATGTTTACAACGATATTTTGAATAAATAGCAACTGATCATCTGCAGGAAGATATCTAACCGGATATACTCTAACCGACAAAAACGTTGTATGTTCACCCTCCGACAATCCTCCACCAGTATGGTTAAGTACCCAATCTGAGGGATATGTTTCATTACTTTCATAAATAATAGAATCTATCTGAATTTCTTTTTGTCCATATATTGAACTGTCATATGATGCTTTACAAAATGCAAGTTTACTTGGTAGATCTATGGTCTGAGGGGGTGAATGCTCATAAGATATATCTAAAATCTTTGAACCAAAAACCAACTCAAATATAGATATATTAACCGGTAATACAGGTTTTCCAGGATCCAAATCAAAAAGAACATATTGATTATGATTTGTCTCATTTACCCGGACTACAGAATAATTTCCATGTTTTACAATTTCAGGATAAGAAAATGAAAGTTCAATTTCGATATATTTTATATTAGAAGTTGGACGAATCATTTCATTAAAATCTGATTTTTGGATTTTTATACCGAAAACATGTACACAGCTTGATAAAATTAAAATTATAATCAATAATGTAGTTAAGCATTTTTTTATGACATTTCCGCTCATATAATGTCCCCTCTGTCAATTATATATTATAATCAATATTTAAAGTCTTTCTTATATTTATACAACTAAATTATAAAAGTAAACTATATAAATTTTTTAGTAAAAATTGAAATTTTTATGTATACTTTGCATAAGGATTAAAATTGATAATCAATAATATTCATAAGATTGCTAAATAGGATATATATTTTCGACATTCCTAATATATTTTCAAGATAATGAATATTTGAAAATAATAACTTAGAAAATATTACTAAAAAAAGATTCTACAAAAAATAATACAAAATTTTTTATTACTAAATATTATGAATTTTCTTTTTTGACATCTTGTTGGGTATTTAATAGATAACAAAAGGTTCCCAATTAAAAGCAATCTATTGAAAAAATTGTTATGAGTAAATATTACCCAACAAATAAAACTAGATCCATTTTACTCTTATTTTTATCTTAAACCTATATGTAATTATTCAGCTGCATAACTACCTACATTAAAACTATATAAAACACCTATTGCTGTGGTGTAAATAACTCTTTACCTGGGGAGAGGTCAAGATTAAAAAAAACCAAGATAAGAGATAGATATACTAAACCGTTGGTTATCGGTTTAAAGCATAATTCTTGGTTGGGAATAAAGGAGGCATAGGTTATATATGAAAAAAAGGATGAAAGCACAAAAATCAAAAGTTGATTTATCTGAATCATCTGAAAAAACGAATATAACTGAACATTCGAGCAAAAAAAGTATAGAGATTAATCCTAGACCTTTTAAAAACGGCAAAATGGGTAAGTTTAGAAATAAAATAAAAAAATATAAAATAAATCATTCTCATAAAAAAATTGTAAAAAAAATAGACAATTCACTTGGGTTACAGGTAAATGATACAGATTTCAAAGAAGACCTAAATACTAACTCTCAAGAAAAATTTATGATTACATCCGTTGAATCTATAAAAGATATAGATACTTATGAAAATAAATTAATGGATGAGAAAACAGGTTTTGGATGGAAAGGACTTGGTTCAAGAAGAATCATTTATGACAATTTGTTAAAAGATTATCGATATGAGGTTATAGAACCTCAATTAGATGATAGTGAGGAAGCAATCAAAGACAAATTAATTTATTTATTTAGAACCTTTGTTGATTTTGATGTTTTTGACGTAGAAACGAAGGATAAGATGCAATATCTTGAGGAAGCAATACAAAAAATTATTGCAGAAAACCATATAAACATTGAAACTGAGTCTCAAGATAAAATTTTTTATCATATATTCCGGGATTTTCTAGGATATGGCAAAATCGATATTTTAATGAATGATTCAGATATCGAGGATATATCCTGTGATGGTCATGGAATACCAATTTTTATTTTTCATAAAAAACACGAGTCTATTCCTAGCAATATAGTCTTTAACGAAGCTGATGCATTGGATTCATATGTCGTAAAGCTATCTCAAATGTGTGGAAAACAAATTTCTGTATACGAACCTGTAGTCGATGGAAAACTCAGTAATGGCTCTCGACTTCAAACTACACTTTCAAGAACAATCACTCAGCATTCAACGTTTACGATCAGGAAGTTTAGAGAGGATCCACTAACTCCAGTTGATCTAATTGCTAATAATACTATTTCAGCAGAAATGGCTGCTTATTTTTGGATTGCAATTGAAAAAAGTTCATCCATTCTTTTCTGTGGCGGGACAGCTACCGGTAAAACAACGATGTTAAATGCTCTCTCTTTATTCCTACCGTCTTCATATAAAATTGTCTCAATTGAAGATACAAGAGAAATTAATCTTCCGCACGAGAACTGGATAGCAGGAACTACACGAACTGGATTTTCTGCATCTGAAACAGCTAAGACTGCCAAGGATATTGATATGTTCGATCTTGTTCGAGTTGCATTACGACAACGACCTAAAGCCATTATCGTTGGAGAAGTCCGTGGAAAAGAAGCTTTCACCCTATTTCAGGCAATGACCACAGGTCATCTTTCTTATTCAACTGTTCATGCTAGTAATTTGCATGCACTTATTCAAAGGCTCGAAAATCCCCCTATTTCATTGCCCAGAACACTTCTAACTTCTCTTGATCTTGTAGTATTTCTAAATTCTGTTACTGTTAATGGAATACCTGCAAGAAGAGTAACAAATGTTACAGAAATTATAAAACTCGATGCCGAGACTAATCGACTTGTTACGATAACACCATTCCGTTGGTTCTCGAATAACAAGGACAAATTCGAAACTAACGGTGGTAGTAGCTTGCTTAATAAAATCAAGATAGAAAATGGATGGAATGACGAAAGACTAAATCAAGAGATAAACAACAGGATGATTATTCTAAATTGGATGAAAAGAAAAAATCTAAGATCATATAAAGAAGTAGGAAAAATTGTTACAGAATATCGTAAAGAACCAGAAACCTTAATGAAAAAAATTAGAGAGGATATCCTATGAAATCAACGAGATACTCAAAGTTCTGCACTCATCTATTCGGAAAAATCTTTTCAAAATATCAAAAAAATAAGCTTGATGAGAAAAAATTTTCCTTAGCAAAAGCTGATATTGCTATGGACTATGAAACATATTCATCAACAGCACTTATGAATACAATAATAGTATTCATCGGTACTCTTATACTATCTTTTTTTCTCTACAATCTAATCCCCTCACTTTATACTATACTTCTGATTATTTTATTACCATCTATAATAGCGATAAGCTTGGGAGTAACATATATTTACCTGCCTAAAATTTTAATGAAAAGAAGAGAAAGGAATATTGATTTGTTTTTACCTTATGCTATAAATTTTATCAGCTCAATGGCAGTTGCTGGTGTATCACCTGCTGAAATATTTCAGTCCCTTTCAGCAATAAATATGTACGGAGAAATACAGAAAGAAGCAAAAAGAATTGCTAAAGAAATTACTATTATGGGTATAGATAGCATTTCGGCAATTAAACATGCTATTGAAATCTCACCATCGAAAAAATTTAAAGCTTTCCTTCAGGGGATAATTGGCACTATTCAATCAGGAAGTGATCTACATGACTATCTATCAAATGTTGCTGAAAAATACATGCATGAGGACCTTGTTGAAAGAAAGAAAGATTTAGATTTACTGAATATAATAGTAGAAGTATTTGTCATATCAGTTATTGCGTTTCCAATATTTTTGGTAATAATTCTTACAATAATGGGATTCTTCGGAGGTTCAATGTATACTTCTATAATTATATTGCTATTGTTTTCGTTTTTAATTCTACCAATTGCATATATGGGATTCTATGTATTAGTAAAATCAACGAGTATTGAAGAAATCAATAAAGTCCAATCAAATAAAAAACCTAGTTTTAAACAATATTTTAATGAAAATAAGAAACCTTTACTAATTTTATTGTTAGCAACCAGTTTATTAGTACTAATCTTTGGTTTAATTTATATTTTAAGTTATTATGGAATCCTACATCCATCTTTATACTTATATCTGGATATTGTTTTCTTATCAATATTTCTTATAATTGGACCTATTAGTATCTATCATTACTTGCAAGTAAAGAGGAAGAAAGAGATACAAAAAAGATTACCTGAGTTTCTTACAGAAATTGGAGATTCACTTTCTACAGGTATGACTATTTTTGATGCGATAAAAGCTGCAGAAAAAGGGCATCATGGAGGATTGGGACCAAAAATTAAAAAGATGAAGAATCAACTCTCGTGGAATATATCAGTTAAAGAAGTTTTTAATGAGTTTGCAGCAAAGATGAAAAGTGCAATTATTAATCGAATAGTAGTCACTATAAACAGGGGATTAATGATGGGGGGTAGTACGCCAAAAGTTTTTAAAGCAGCAGCAAAGGAAGTAGATCAGATTAATCAGCTGGAAGATCAAAGAAAAAACAATATGTCTATTTATACAATAGTTATTATACTTTGTTTTTTTGTATTCTTAGCTATTATTTTGATACTTAATAAAACCATTTTATCATCTTTTATAGATATACAGGCAAATAGCCAACTATATCAAGCTGGAACGGCTCTTACAACTATAGGTAGAGTTGATCCATTACAATTGCAATATGTCTTATTTTCTTTTGTATTTGTACAAAGCATTGGTGCTGGCGTATTAGCAGGTTTTATGATGGATGGTAAACTTTCTTCAGGATTCAGGTACAGCTGTGTTCTAGGATTATCTTCATTTTTAATCTTTAAGTTACTATTTTAAAAGATTGGAGGAACTAATTATGAAACTTAGGATAAATGATGAAGCAGTATCCGAAATCGTTGGAACAGTTTTGCTATTAGCAATGGCCATTTGTCTTTTCTCAATATTATCTATAATAATATTGTCGTATCCAATCTCAGCAAGTACACCATCTGCAGATTTGGTTGGTACAATAGAAGGAGATTGTCTATTAATTGAACATCGTGGAGGAACCCCGTTGAGGTTAGATACAAAAGTTTTACTTACGTATAGTAACGGGGCATCAGAAAGCATAAGGATTGGAGAAAATAACTATCTAGATAATGATTCCAAGGACGGGGATAACTTGTGGGGTATTGGAGAATGGTTCATTTATCAAAATGATAATTTAATAAATCAAACAGTAAGCATTTCAATTGTTGATGTTGAAAGCAATTGTGTGATAATGACTGGATCATTCCAAGGTACTTAAGATAATTAGAATAAAAAAGGGGAGTATGATATATGAAGAAATTAAGAAAATTGAAAAATTCAGATGAAGGTGTTGTGGGTATTATTATAGCATTTTTACTCACAGGTTTAATTGTAGTTGTTATCTCAATTATACAAACGGTATATGTACCTAAATGGATGGAACAGGCAGAAGCCGAACATATGGAAGTAGTTGCAGATCAGTTTTCACAGTTAAAATTTGCTATAGATACCCAATCAGCAATTAAACAAAAAGACACACCGATATCAACATCAATAACTTTGGGTAATAAGGATATGCCATTTCTAACTTCAAATAAAGCATATGGTTCTCTAGAGATTTTATCAGATGAATGCATAATAACTGTAAGAAATGATTTGAAATCTAATCCATATAATCATAATTTTAGTATAATAAAATATACTTGCCAAAATAATTATTTTTTAGATCAATCATACATTTTTGAAGCAGGAGCAGTTATAATAAATCAGGATGAGGGAAATATAATGGCAATAAAGCCAGCTTTTAATGTTACATATGAGGAAAATGTTAACATATCATTTACCATAATTGACATTCAAACAATTGGAAATAAAAGATCAGTTGGTGGATATGGAACCTATCCAATACAGACGGAATACTTGAGATCTGATCCTTCCACTATTACTATTAATAATGTGAGAAACATCACAATCATTACTAATTACCCAAATTCCTGGCAGAATTTTATAAATAAAACCTTAATAAACTCAGGGCTAAACTATGGCCATGAAAAGGATTTTTGGATAGATACAAATACAAATATGGGTAAGATAACTGTAGAATTCAATGACTTACCTATTGTTAATCTAAACCTGAGAATCATAGAAATCAGTGCTCAGATAGCCCCGGGATGGATAGAAAATAAATATTAAGGGAGTTTAGGGGAACATCTTTTTTTGTCAATAGGAGAAAATCAGATGAAAAGATGGAGGAATAACATAAGAAAACTAAAAGATTCAAACGAAATGGTATCCGAGATTCTTGGAACTGTTTTACTTATTGGAATAGTTGTTGCTATTTTCTCCACAATGTATGTCAGTGTTGTATCTTACCCTAATCCTGAGCCTTCTTCATATGCCAGTCTAGTAGCAACCATAGAAGGAAATAATATTATAATCGAACATCGTGGGGGTGATGCATTAAGTCTTAATACAAAATTCCAAATATCTATTGGAAATGAAACTACAACTCTAACAATTGGAGAAAAAAATTATTTAGATAATGAAGCTAAGAAAGATAAATTATGGAATGTGGGTGAAAGGCTTGTATTTCCTTTTAATTACAGTTTAAGTTACTGTGAAGCGCAGGTTACGGCTGTTGATAGAAATAGTAACTCACTTATAATGATGGGATCTCTTGATATTACTCCTGAGAGTGATGTTGGTTTGAAAGTATCTGTTGATAATGATTCTCCAAAAATTCTTGACATTGTAACATTTACAATTACTGTTACTAATTATAAAGGTGATTTGAATTATACAGGTGTTGTTGTACAATACATCTTGCCTAAAGGTATAATTCACAAAAGTAACTCTTCAACACAGGGGACCTATGATAAAAATACTGGTAATTGGTATGTTGGTGAACTTGATGTTCGAAAATCTGCTACACTTACAATAACAGCACAAGTCATTGGAGAACCTACTCAACTGGCAATATTGTTAGATGGTTCAGGAAGCATAGAACAAGATTCATGGGATAATATGACAGATGGTTTAGCAAAAGCAATTAATGATTCAGATATATTCCCTCATAGCGGAGCAGTAGAACTTACAATAATTCAATATGGTTTTAATTATGATTGTGCCAAATTAGAGGTAGGACCAGTATTAGTTAACAAAAATAATTATCAAAACATTGTAAAAAAGATTTATTTTAATGATATTGATAAAAAATCAGTTCAAATCATTATATGAAGCTCTGTGTGAAATGTGTGATGAAATTTTAAGACATCGAGCAACTGTGGGTGGAAATATTTCAACAGCTTCACCTGCAGCAGATAGTGCTGGGCCTCTTCTTGTTCATCAAGCCCTTATAGAAGTTCACTCAAAATCTGATGGAAAACGGATAATTCCAATAAAAGATTTTTTTACTGGAGTAAAAAGGAACAACCTTAAACCCAATGAAGTAGTTGTATCTATTATTTTACCTAAAAAATCAGAAGAGGAAAAATCAGCTTTTAAGAAGATGAAAAGAGGAGCAGAAGATTTAGCACTTGTTGGTGTTTCAGCTTTACATTCCTCCCTCAATACATTTTTGGCTTACACTGCTGTTGCCACGACGCCTGTATTAATAGATATCTCTGAATTCTTTTCTAATTCAAACAAGATTAATGAAGAGAAATTCACACGGATATGGGAGAAAGTAAAATCAAAAATAAGTCCAATAAGTGATGTAAGATCTAATAAAGAATATCGTTTGTATATTACGGAGATTTTAAGTCGTATGGTACTAAAGGAGGTAATCTTATGACACAATCTCTCAATAATAAATCTAAAATGATATCTATCACAGTAAACAATCAAATCCATACATTAAACGTAAATCCAAATGAGACTCTACTTGATATCCTTCGTAATAAGCTACAGATTAAATCTTTAAAAGCAGCTTGTTGGCAAGGTGATTGTGGGATTTGTACTATATTGCTTGAAGGGAAACCAATGAAATCCTGCATGGTTTTAGCTCTGGAAGTACTGGAACATCTGGACGAACCAGAGCGAGCTTCAAGGGAATTATGTCGCGTCTCCCGTCAATTCTGTCTACTGAGCGTTCCGCACGAGCCTTTTTTTCGAGGGGCTAACTTTCTGCGCGGTAAGCACCTCGGACGCTGG
>Ga0209427_10007970_pt1 | contig 11948 bp, 24 predicted proteins | sample DeeMarSWOR136_30_FD_187465 | JGI IMG/M metagenome (GOLD analysis project Ga0209427, IMG submission 187465) | Marine sediment microbial communities from White Oak River estuary, North Carolina - WOR-1-36_30 (SPAdes) (version 2) | ecosystem: Environmental > Aquatic > Marine > Intertidal zone >... | reverse complement strand
CCAGATACAACTTCAAGGACTGAACCCTGATTCATTTGGGTTGGGGTTCAACCCTTTCTTTTTTTTCACTAAACATAGCCAGTTGGGGTGAGTGGTTTGATGTGACCACCCCCATCCCAGTTGGCTGTGGGTGAATGAGATGACATGGGATAAAAGTCCAAATACCAAGAGGATACTTGATTACTTTAGGGGGAAGTATGGGGGTAGTGTTGCTGTCATTGGTCTTGTAAAGAGCCTTGCTGTAGCAAGTCTGAAGGTGAAGAATGCTTTTCCCTTGAATATCATAAGTGTGAGTCCTGCAGGGCATTTCAAGACAAGGCTGAGTGTTGAGCAGTTCAGCATCTTTGGGAAGAGGGACATTGTGGACTTTGGGTCAGATTTTACAATCCATGGGATAGCAGAGCAGTATGACAAGGGAAGGAAAATCAATAACAAGACCTGTCTCATCAATGACCTGACCCTGCTGTTTGGGTCAAAGAGCAAACAGGCAAAGGAGAGGCTTATCAATGCCTTGGCTGAACTGCTGTCAGAGGGTTCCTATGGATACAAGAACTTTAGGGGGAACTGGGAACTGAATGCAAGAATCTCCCTGATAGGCAATGTGACTATAGACAGTTACATGAAATATTATAAGGAACTCATTGAGTCCACCTTTGGAGAAAGGTGCCTGACAGTGTTTTACATTGTGGATGATGATGACAGTTCAAAATTCAGCAAGGAGAATGAGAAGAGGATTGGGATGGTATTTGGGGATAGGGTGAATATAAGGAGATGTGTTGTTGATTACAGGGACTTCATTGACAAGTTTTGTGAGATGGCAAAGCCATGGAGACTTATGTCACTGTCACCTTCATTGACAAGGACATTTGACAGGATTGTGAGCATTGCCTGTAGCAATGCAGTGCTGAATGGAAGGCAGAAGGTTTGTGATGAGGATTTGGTTGTGCTTGGGTTGGTTCAGGCATACCTTATGAACCCATTGTCAAGGCATTCAGACATCATCCAGTTGGCTGTGAAGGGTCTGACACAAAATGAGATTTGCAAAAGGTTGGGGAAAGACCCAAGCAGTTATCAGGGTTATGTGTCAAGGGTCATTGGGGAGTATAAAGGCAAGGGGGTGATTAGATAGTGCAGGAAATATACTTTGGAGAGGCTATGAATATGCCTAATATGTTTATATACAATATATGTTATAACACTAATTATGGATACAGGCATATTAATCATATTTTTAGGCAAATTTCCACTAATCTTAAAAAGGGGGTGTTGAGATGGTGAATTACATGGATGAGTTGCATCAGAAGATGCAGAGCATAGCAGATACTGTCAGGGAAAGGGGGTATTGTGTCCTTCATAAGATTGAATGGGAGTTTGGTGTCTCAAGGGCAACAGTCTTCAGGTTTGCTGAGGAGTTTGGGCTTGTAATCAAAAAACAGTTCAGGGAGAAAAGCCCTTCACAGTTCAGGTATATTATAACAATTGGGGGTGATGATATTGGTAACACAGACTTTCAGGAGAAGGAAGAAAGGGAAGAGGCACAAGAGACCAGTCAAGCCAAGGAAGAAGAAGAGGGGGTTTAACCCAATGTCAAAAAGATACTGTCTGACCTGCAGGAGAGTGACCAAGTTCCTTTACAACAGGAATGTTGGTCACAGTGAATGCACAGTATGTGGTTGGAGATTCAGGGAAAAGGATGTGTTTGTTGATGAGTGACTGGCATAGGTTTAGGATGATATGTGAGTGTGGTCAGGTCATAACTTGGGAAGTTGCAAAGGAATTTGTGACATGTCCAAGTTGTGACAGGACTACAAGGGTTAATTATGTTGAAGTTGATGAGGAGAGGTCTAAGCCTGACTTTTACGAGCATCATTATGGTGAGGAAGGTGGTGACACAAAATGAGCAAAGAGCCAAATAAACTTTTGCCGAAAAGTTTAATCAAAAACAAACCGAGTGATATAGTTAAGAGTATGTTATCCAGAGCAAAGGGATTATTCTATGATGGAACTGATGAACTTGAGAAAGAGGAATATGATGAGTGGTGGGAGGAATTAGAGATGATTTTTGATATTATAATCAGAGATACTGCATATTTGGTTGGGATTAACAAATACGAAAAAGGCAAACTCGACATGCTGAAAGAGGTTGAGCAGGTTTTGGAGAAGAAGCAGAAGCACATAGATAAGGCACTTGAAAATGCACCTGATGAAAAGCGAGAATGGGGATGTAAGATGATGGGTGCTGTTGTGTCTAAACTACAAGATGAGATTAAAGAACTCAAAGCAAAGGGTGGTAAGGTTGAGTGAGTGGGTGGGGACAAGATGAACAGCCAATCTATATCTCCCATCTATACTGAAAAGAAGCGATTGGTGTCTTTCAGCGTTCTTACTCAACCCCACAAAGCAAAGGGTGGTGAAGATGGTTAAATTGACTATTTGTTGCGATGCACCAGTGAAAATGAAGTTGGTTTATAGCAAGAGTTTTAGCACACATAAAGATAGTAAGTCGGCACCATTTTGTTCAAAGTGTGACAGGATGTTTCCTATGTGGAGGTCTGAAGATTCCAAAAAAGAATGAGGGTGGTGAAGATGGTTAGTTCAGAGGTGCTTTTTGTTTGGTTTGCGTATGTTTTTTTAATATTTATGTTGTTGTTTATGATAGGTTTATTCCAACTTTGGCAGTCAGTATCTTTAATCGCTTTTTGTTTTATGCTCTTTGTAATTGGGGTTTGGTATAATGTTACACATAGTGAGAGGGGGTTTTGAAGTTGGTTGATGACATTATGAGAACTTGTGGTCTATCAATTAAGAAGTATTATTGGTTGAAACTCAAAAAGCAGATAGAGGGTGAGAGGAATAGCAAAGGTTTGGGGTGAATATATGGGAAGGAAGTTCAAACTGTTGAGGCTATCCTTTGGCAACTGCTGTCAGCATTGTGGCACAAAAGAGAACCTTGAGTTTGCACACAAAGAGCCAACTGGTCTTGATGGCAAGGGAAGGGGAAGTTATGCAAGGTTCAAAGACATCTGCAGGAACAAGGACAGATACATCCTTCTCTGTAAGGGGTGTCACACAAGGTATGACAATGGGGGTAAGGCAAATGGTTGAATACTACTGCATTGACTGTGACCAAGACATCTACATAAGGCATACATTCAAGAGGCACCAGAAGAGAGGTCATGTTGTTGGCATGGTCATTGATGCCAAGACAAAGGAGTTGGATATTCCAAAGCCAAGGAAAAGGGGTGAAGATGATGGCAAAGTATGAGTGTCCATGTGGTGAGAGGGTTGCCTATGGCATGAGTTATGATGAAGAGAAGGATGGGTCAAGGGTTTACTGGACAGGAAGTTGCTGTGATGGTGGCAGTGGCATGGGATGTGCAAGTTCCTATGGCATAAGGTTTTGTCCCTTCTGTGCAAGACCATTGCCTAAGGCAAAGAAGGTGAAGGAAGATGGATAGGCTGTTTATCATTGCAGGGGGGTTGTTGGTCATCCTATTCTGTGCAATAGTTCATTTCATTGTTGAAGTCCACAGGATAGATGTTGATGCCTATAATGAGAGGATAGACATGTTCTATGAGCAGGTCTTTGACTATTTCAACAGGAAGGATGGGGGGGTGAGAGCCAATGAGACTGAACAGGGCAGTCAAATTCCTGAACCACCTTTTTGAAATCAACATCCAGAGGGTGCCACCACTCTACACCATAGGCATAACCAATGAGACTGAGGACTGCTACTTTGTCCCTTTCTTTGACCTTGACAACATCTACAGGGAGACAGCAGTCAAATACATTAGGATGGCTCAGAGGGACTTTGACCTGAGTCCTGCACTACTCCTATGCTCAAGCAAGGAAGGGAAGGATGAGCAGGGAAGGCTTTATGGCAACTACATGGCAATCTTCTTTGACAAACTTAGATACCATGACATCATGGACATCCTGAGGGCTGTGCCTGTCATTGACTGGCTGTCCCTGAAGATGCCACCATACTACAGATACAAGTCATGGGTTTTGAGAATGACAGACAAGATTGATGAGGAAGGCAACATCATTGTGGCAAGACCTGAGTATGTCTGCACTGTCCTTCCAGAATCCAACAACTACAAAAAGCACAGGCACTCAGAGGCTCACTACAGGTTCCTCAGCAAACTATTTAATCTCAAACCCCTTATACTCAACTTGGATGGATATTATGAACTCACTTTCATCAGATACAACACAAAGGGCAAGACTGATGGCAGGAGAATCAAGACAGGAATCTTTTATTATCCAGAGTTCAGGAAGGAGTTCAGATGAGGGGGGGGATAAAACATGTTGAAATGGATTGTAAACAAAGGGGATTACAAAGGCACTTATGTTGTCATTGTAAAAGTTAATAGGGACAAATGCCTTTGCTTTGATAGGAGAGGTTGTTTTTACTGGTTTAGGAAATCAGACCTTTCAATACCATTGTCTTTGTTGATGGGGGGGATGAATCATGGCAATCAAACCAGAGTATCTTGAGACCTTTAGGAGAATTTGGGAAGCAATCAGAAGGGAACTGAAGGAGAGGGATGTCAGGCAGATAGGCTCAAGGTCACAGGCTCTCATGAAGTTGAGGGGTGAGAAGAAAAGGCTCATTGCTGACCTTAAGAGACCAGAGAAAAAACTCATACCAGAAACATTCCATGATATTGCAAGGAAGGGTGACAAGGTTGGAAGGATTGAGGGTCTTGAAAGAATTATAGATGGCAGGAAGTTTGCACAGAGTGATTTTGATGAGTTCCTCAGGGAGAAGAAGAGGGAAAGAGGTTAAAGCATTCAAGTATGGGGACATTGACTACTACTGTGACAGATGTGGGTGCTTGGTGCCTGAGAGCCACATAGTGTTTTGGAAGGGAAGGCTCTTTTGCCTGTTCTGTTTCTCAAGCCTGTTTGGTGCAGGTTTGAGGTATGAATACCAATAAAAGCAACATTTATATACTACAACCTATATGTTCTATGTAATATGCTGTCTGTTTATATGCAGAGGTTGATGTTGAGGATGCTTTTGGGTCAGATTTCAAAGACAAGGGAGACAAGGTCTATCTACAAGAACAGGTCTGCTTTCTACAGGTCAGTCAATTACCTGATAGAGTCAGGTCTGGTCAGGAAGAAAAGGGAAGATACCAGTCATCTCAGCATTTATGAACTGACCCTTAGGGGTGAGATGTTGGCAAGAATCCTTTTGTCACTTGCAGACATCCCACCTGAAATCAGGAGATACCAGTCAATATTCAGGACAGATAGGGAGATTGATATGGATGCCATACCTTGAGGTTCCAGTGGGTTATGGAGTCTGTGGACTCATTGGTTTTGCACTTGGACTCCTTGTGATGTGGCTCATTGAAAGGGATGTGAGGGAATTTGAAAAAGAGAATCTTTGAGATGGTCTTTGATGATGATGGGGAAGAGTTGTATCTTCTGATATGGAGAGATAAGTGCATTGAACTGGTTATCATGGCAAGTGAACTTGATGACCTTTGGGATGTTCTCTCATACAAGAAGAGGAGAAGTGACAAGAAGGATAAAGGTGTTAAGTGATGGATTTAGTTAGCCTTGTTGTGTGGATGTTCCTTATAGGGTTCCTGTTCATGTCTATGCTCATCCTTGCAAGAATCCTATTTTCAAGGAAGAAAGCCAAAGTCCTTCACCAGTTGTCAGGGGATACCTTTGCCCTTCTCAATGGTGAAATCAAGTTCAACAAACTCAATGTGAAGAACTACAAGTTTGACCTTCATGGGATAAAATCATACATGCTCAGGACAGCCACAGGGTTCAAGCCATTCTTTATAACAAGCCATACAAGGAACAGACCACTCCAAATCAAAGGTGATTGGCTTGAGTCTGAGAAACTTCCACCATCAACCATTCAGTCAATGGGGAAGATTGAGGCTCTGAACTTCCTCATAAAGTCAAGCATGGGAAGGCTAAACCTGACTACAATCATCTTTTCAGTCATGGCTTTTGTGATAGGTCTCCTGCTTGGGATAGTTGGAATGTCCACAATGGGTGGTGCTTAGGATGAGCATAGCAAAGTCCAAGGAGAAATACAAGAAGATGACTGAGGAATCTGAAGTCCTTTCTCCTGATGAGGCTCATGCAAGGGTCATCACTGAACTGTCAAGGACTATCAGACCTGAACTTATGACTGAACTCAATGACCAAGAAATCAAGGCACTGTCAGTTGTGATGACTGTTGGTGAGGAGACCAAGAATGATGTAATGACAAGTTATGGGGAGTGGTTCATGAGGCTCAGGGTCTCAAAGGGCAGGAAGGGAAGGGATGAACTAATCAGGGTCTCAAGGTCTCCTGCTGACCTTGATGAGAAGGTCAAGAAGGGGGTCATGCAGTATATTATGAGGAGATGATGGCATGGGAGTATTTAGAGTGAGAATCATCTCACAGGACAAGGAAGTGATTGACAAGTTCAAGAGCCACTTTGTTGAGCAGGTGAACTCAAAGAGCATGGGGTCAGTGAGAGCCTCAGCAAGACAGGTCAGGGAAGACTATTTGATACTTACATTGGATTACAAGGCACTTGGGTTGTGGGCTTTTAGGAAGGTTGTGTTCCCTGAGATAAAGAAGACAGCACAGAAGAAGGATAAGAATGCAAAGGTTGAACTCATCAAGGAGAGGAAAAGGAAAACCAGTCTCAAGGAAAGAATTTTTGGCAGGTTTAGAAAAGCCAAAGCCAAAGGAACCAAAGCCAAAGGTTAAAAGGTTCCTTGTGTTCAGAAGGTCTGAGCCTGAGAAGGAGAAAGACCCTGAACTTGAGAAGTATGAAAAGCACCTTGAGAAGATTGGTGCCATTGAGAAGAGGAACTGGTTTTCAGTATTTGTCAAAGTCCTCTTTGCTGTTTGGGTCATTGGTCTCATCATGTTCATCTTTGTTTACCTGACCACAGGTCTTCAAGGGGTTTATGTCCCACAATATACTCCCCCTGTAAGACCACTTCCAGTGTGATGCCAAATGGTGCTGATGGCTTTTGTTGGTGAACTTGGTGCAGGGAAGACCCTGTCCCTTACCTATTTTGCATACCTTAACTACTTGAGGGGTGTGAAGGTCTATTCCAATTATCATCTCAATTTCCCATATATACCAGTGACTTCCATTGAGGACATTGAGGATATGAAGGAAGGGTTTTTTGCAGGGGATGAGTTGTGGCTGTGGATGGATTCAAGGGCATCAGGCTCAAAGAAGAACAAGGCAATCTCATCAATACTCCTGAAGTCAAGGAAGAGGGGAGTCCAGATATGCTACACAACCCAGTCCTTTGGTCAGATTGATAACAGGATAAGGAACATCACTGACTTCATTGCCTGTCCATTCATGTCACCAAAGGAACAGTGGTGTAAAGTCCTGATACTGAGCAGGGCAACCATGAACAAAGTTAAGTGGCTCAAGTTCAAGACTGCTGAGATTTTTCCATTGTATGACACAACTGAGGAAATCAAGCCAATAGAGGATAAGAATGACAAGCCAAGGAGAAGAAAAACCAAAAAAAAGTGACCAAAGGTCACAGATGGACAACAAGAGTTGTCCAAAAAGGAGAAGAAGGTTTGACCCTTCATCAATCCTCAGGCATTGGGGTGAGAGGAGAGGCATGAGGAAGGTCAAAACCATTCCAAAGAGCCAAAAGAGGCTCAAATGATGGTATTGCATTTATTGTTGAAAAACTATATAATAGAGACTATATATCACTGATATGGTGACATAAAAAATGGCTGAACTCAACTTTGAGAGGATGATAGGTGCTTTGGTCACAGTTGCTCTGGGTGTTGTGCTGATTCCAGTTGTTTACAACCTTGTAACAACTGCAAACATCACAGATTCCACAATAGCACTGATTGTATCACTGATACCTCTGCTCTTCTCACTGGCTATTGTAGTGGGTATCCTAAAGCCAATGTTTTAGGTGAGCAGACTGACACTGGTCTGTTCATACCCTAAACCTTTTTTTGTTAGTTTTACGAATCTATTTAAACCCATAAGGAGTGGATGCTGATATGAGGCTGAACAAACACTTTTTGATGCTGATGTCTGTATTGTTTCTCCTTCCACTCCTGTTTTCTTCTGCTCATGCAGTTACCTTTTACCTGAACTCAACACAAGCCACAGTCAATGATACCCTTTGGAACTCAACAGATGAATACTCCCCATACCTTGATTATGAGAATCCATATATATCCTATGTCTGCAGTGACCTGAGGGAATGCTACATTGATGATACCAACTCAGGCTCAATAAATGATGGCAACATCAATGAGAACATCTTTGACAGGACATCTGGATATTCAGTCCTTCTTGGTGACTGGGCTTACAAGCATACCTATGGCAACCAGTATTACCTGTTCAGGCTGTATAATGACACTGACAGTGGGGACTATGATGCTGTCCTTCAGAGAGGCACAACTGTTGATGTCTGGGAAGACCTTGAAATTATCCATGACATCATTGAGTTCACTGCTGATGGTGAGAACACAACTATTGATGATTTTTATGTCAAGTATGAGAAAGGGTTTGGGAATCTTGGGAGAGTTAGGCTCACTCTTGGCAATGATGAGGTTACAATATTCCTTCTTCAGTTGCAATCCACAATGCAGGTTCCAGTTGTAGTGACCCACAGGCAAAATGGTGAGATGGGTCTGTGGTCTGTTGGTGACAGGACAAGCCCAACTGTTTACACCATGTTCTACAAGACAACAAACTCACTTACAGATTTTTCAGACATATCAAGGACTGACCTGACAAACAGTTCAACAGAGCAAAAGGTTTATGATTACCTTTGGGATGAGAGTGAAACTTGGATAGGGTTTGGCATTGAGTATTTGATAGGTGGGTCAAATTGGGGGAACATAACTGTTGTCCCAAAATATCCACTCAACAAGGACAATTACCATTCAGTCTCACTTCCCTACTGCAGTGAGATATTTGTTGGCAATGTCCAGACAGATTTCTACAAAAGCACTGACTGGTATAGGAAGTGTTCAGGTCTTGTTGTCCAACCAAATGAGACAGTTTGCAGTTGTGACCTTGACTGCACATCCTATGCTTACAGTGGTGGTGAACATAACAAGTCAGTTGGTGGTTCACTGATTGCATCATCATGGGTCAGTGCATCTGCCTATGCCTCAATATTCAACAGGGGTGATGGTCATGGATACATTTTCCCTGCAGGTGCAGACCTGAGTGATATAAGGAACATAAGGATATGGGGTGAACTTGAGTTCACATCACTCAATGCAACAGAGAAGTTTGCCATTCAGGGAATCTTTGGCATTGGAAGTTCCATTGGCTCATTTGCAACACCATTTGCCTTGGTGCCTTCTGCACAGGAGTCTGCATACTCAGAGTTCCCTGTTGAGTTCCACTGTTACACTGGAATCCACAACATCACAGACAGGGCTTATATCACATTGACAGGGATGACATTGCAGTGGTATGAGGATAATGTAATTGGGGAATTTGGTGGTGGGGGTGGGACTGGTGGTGGTGGTGCAGGTGCTAATGGTGGTGGATGCACAATCCCATGCACTGAAGGAAGATGTGCCATTGACTGCCTTGTTGTTGATAGCCTGTATATTACTGATGGATACTATGGTGGATACTTCAACCCATTGACAACAAATGCCTACATCAACATCCAGTATGATTTCTCTGCAGTGCCAACTGGATTTGACTGTTCAGTGGATACACCTTACTTCCCATACCCATTCCCCATAAACTCAACACAGAAGGAACTGAATATCTATGCCTCATGGGAGAATACCACAGAGCAGACAATTACCTGCACAGATTATGAGGATTCCTGCCTTCCTGAATGCCCTGAAGGGTATGAGTATGATGAGGAAGATGTGGTTTGTGTTGGTCTGAGTTGCTATGTTGTGCCTGAGCCAACCTTTGAATGTGGCAATGACATCTGTGAATGGGATTTGGGTGAGGATGAGGATAACTGTCCAGAGGACTGTGAGGGTGAGGTTGTGCCACCTGTCATAATTGATGAGATAGGGACAGCACTTGCAAACCTCTTGCAGTTGTATTTTGATTTCATGGAGATAGGTCTTGGATGGGATGAGGGCATGACCAAGGGATTCACTTGGATGATTGCATCAATCATTGCTGTTGTCATTGCCACAATTAGTGGTGGTGCATTGGTTGGTGCATTGGTGTTCTTGGGATTCATGTTGCTTGGGACAATGGTTATATGGTTGCCTTTATGGGTTGGAATAGTGTTCATTGTCCTTGCCTCACTCCTGATTGCAAAGACTGTCACTGACTGGGTTGGCAGGGGTGGTTGAGATTGGCAAAATGGATATTTGTGATGTTTTATGTATTCTTCCTGTCAGTCTTCTTGTTTATGGGGTCACTCCCAAATTCACCAGTCCAGAATATTATAATCAGTGCCATTGGGTTTGAGCCAACCCCACCAACCTGCAACTTCACTGGGACATTCCTTGACATCTTTGCCATTGTCATCTGTGGTGTTGAGCAGTTGGGTTATTTCATCAGCCTTGTTGGAATCAGCATTGCAGAAGGCTATGGATGGCTTTGGACACTCCTGTTTGCACCATTGGTGATAACATTTATCTGGATATTCATTGAGTTCCTCAGGGGGAATGAGTGATGCTTATAAATGGTGAAGTCCTTGAAGGTGTTGGGTGGTTGAAATAGGAAGGAAGGGGAATATGGTGCTTGGTGGACTACTGCTGTTGCTCTCAATAGGTGTCTTTGTGCTGTTCTTCTTCCTTCCCCCCTATTTGACCTTCATCCAGAGGTTCCTTGTGCTTGGCGTTGGATTCATGCTGATGATAGGCTCAATGGGTGAGATGATGAGGGAGACCTGATGAAAAAGGTAATACTCTGTATGATACTTGGCATTATGCTCTTTGCTACTGCTCAGGCTTATGAATACACCTGCACAATAGATGGTGGGACAGTCACCTGTTCTGAACCTGCAATGAATGATGTTTGGCAGAAAATCCTGAACACTTGGGAGAAAATCCAGAATGTCTGGAACAGGGTCTCACAGCCAACACTGGATGTATGGGGGACAGAGTATGCAGTTGGGGAGAACATGACTGTATGGTTGCAGTTGCTTGATGATGACAAACAGCCCATTGAGAACACAACCTGCTTTTCAAAAGTCTGGTATCCTGACAAGTCACAGTGGAATGGATACAGACCAATGACATACCTTGATGATGGCATCCAGTATCTTGACCTGACTGCACCTGACTCTTATGGTGTTTATCCATTGTCAGCCAAGTGCCTCATCCCTGAAATAAGTGACTACTCCCAAACATACAAGAAGGATGATGGCTCACCTGATGGTGCATACAAACTTATGTCACAGAACTGGATTTATGCACACAACTTCACATACACAAACCCCTTGGCATCCAATGTTGATATGTGTGCTTGGCTTGACATACAGGGAAGTCCAACACTCTACTGGACAGTTGGCACAAACCAGATACAGCAAATCACTGGTGCAACAACAACAGGTCAGTGGGTCTGCAACCCAATAAGCAACCTCACATGGTTCAACTTCACTGGTGATGAATACTTTGGAGTCACCTGCACAAACTGTGGTGGTGGCACAAGGGCATATCTTGGTCAGGACATTGATGGTGTTGCTGAGCCAAATTCATTTGCTTGGAACACAATATCTTGGCAAAGTGACAACAACATCTACTTCATCAGGCTCAATGTCACAGACATCTCAGAGGTCAATGAGACAGAGTATGTCATAGTGATGTCATCAGGTGAAATCCATGTCTCACAGCCACTGACCAACATCCAGATAGCCATTGACAACATCATAGCCTTTGGCTCACAGGAACTTGAGTCAAACCACAACTACTGCCAAGACAATGACACACTTCTGAAAGTTCTGACCTATGAGCATTGCCTTGGTGCAAGGTGCT
>Ga0209427_10007965_pt1 | contig 11949 bp, 10 predicted proteins | sample DeeMarSWOR136_30_FD_187465 | JGI IMG/M metagenome (GOLD analysis project Ga0209427, IMG submission 187465) | Marine sediment microbial communities from White Oak River estuary, North Carolina - WOR-1-36_30 (SPAdes) (version 2) | ecosystem: Environmental > Aquatic > Marine > Intertidal zone >... | reverse complement strand
CGATAATCTCCCATCGGTTAAATGGCACGTCCTCCAACAACCTTCTCGGAAAGGTGAACCAATATGAGGTGGTATGCATCTGCTGATCGGGGAGGACGACTTTGCCGTAGCCCACATTCTCCGAGGTATAAAATTTGATCTTCTTGTAGCCCACCACCTTGGTAGACACGGCCACCTCCCCATGTTCGACCGAGGTCCCGCATTCCGTCTTTTCCTCAAAGCCTTCCAAGATAGAGACGTCAGTATAACTTACGGCATCGGTGTAGTAGTCCGCCTTGCTCCTTCTAACGTAGGCCTTTCGGTTCTCATAGTCCAGCTTCTCAACCTGGTAGAGTTCCGACTCGGAAATATAGATAGCCCCTTCGTGCAAGGTAGTATGGGCACTAGTGAAATCGACCTCGCCGATGACTTTTCCCTTGGGACTCCCGGTTATATCGACGACCAGGAAGTTCTCCTCCGATACGCTCCTCAAATTAATCCCGTCGGCCGGATAGACATCCTGCATCCAGTGCCAGCGATCCCCCGTATGATGGACAACCCCTTTTTCCTCCAGATACTCCAGTATCTCATGGAGATTCTCCCTCCCGAAGGTCTCCCCATCCTTGAAGGGAAGCTCGAATGCGGCACACTTAATGTGGCTGAGCAGGATGAGTAGGTTATCGGGGTTGATGAGGCCATGCTCGGGGGACTTCCCAAAGAAATAGTCCGGATTCTCCATGAGGAATTGATCCAGGGGGAGGCTTCGCCCGATCAAAATCGCCAGCGAAAGGCCCGATCGCCTTCCCGCCCTGCCCGCCTGCTGCCATGTACTGGCAATCGTGCCCGGATACCCTGCGATAACGCAAACGTCCAGCCTTCCAATGTCAATTCCCAGCTCCAAGGCATTGGTGGTAACTACTCCCAGCACCTCTCCCTTCTTGAGTCCCTTCTCGATGTCCCTTCGGGCCCTGGGAAGGTATCCCCCCCGGTATCCCCTGACGATATCCCTATTCCCTTTTTCACCTTCCACACGGTCTTTCAGGTATTTGGTGAGAACCTCTACGTTGAGCCTACTGGTGCCAAAGACAATGGTCTGAATTCCCCTTTCGATAAACGGGTAAGAGAGGTTCCTTGCGGCACCGACATGACTTCCCCGAATACCCAGTTCCTCGTTGACTACCGGGGGGTTGTAAAAGAGGAAGAGTTTCTCCGAAGAGGGGGCCCCGTTTTGGTCGATGAGCTCAACTGGGCGCTCAACCAGCTTCTCCGCCAACTCCCCGGGGTTGGCAATGGTTGCGGAACAACAGATAAACTGCGGCCTCGAGCCATAGAAATCGCAGATCCGCCTCAACCTCCGGAGTACGTTGGTCATGTGCGAACCGAATATACCGCGATAGGTGTGAAGTTCATCGATGACGACGTATTTCAGGTTTTGAAAGAGCGTGATCCATTTCGTATGGTGGGGAAGGATACCTGTGTGAAGCATGTCCGGATTGGTGATAACGATATCCCCTTTGGCCCGAATGGCCCTTCGAGCACCCTGAGGTGTATCTCCGTCATAGGTGAAAGTACTGATGGGTTCTGCCGCCGCCTCGATCAACCCCTGAAGCTCAACCATCTGATCTTGGGATAGTGCCTTTGTGGGAAAGAGATAGATGGCCCTAACGGATGGATCCCTCAGCTTATCATTGAGAATGGGAAGGTTATAGCAGAGGGTCTTTCCCGAAGCCGTAGGCGTGACCACCACGACATCCTTTCCAGCACGGATTGCCTCAAGGGCCGTCCCTTGGTGGGAAAAGAGCTGCTTTATTCCCCCCTTTCTCAGGGCATCCATCAACCTCCCATCAATAAAATCTGGGATGGCTACATACGCTCCCCCCCTACCCTCCAACCTCTCCATATGGACAATGCACGGCGCAATATCCTTTGAGGAATTCCACCCTTTAATCACTTCTCCGATGGACACCTGTTTTCCTCCCAAATGGTTCAATTGAACTTTTTGAATTTATATCCGTTTTGCATTGGGATGTCAATGGAAATCCGATTCACTTCCTGCGCAAAAGGGCAATGGTAGACCCCCACCCACCTGAGGTGGAGGGGGCTATGGAGAAGGATTGAATCAGGGAGGACTTTGAGAGAAAGGAATGCACCCTTCGCCGTTGATGTCCCATCCCCTTGCCGTGAATGATCCTCACCTCGTATATGCCTGCCTTTATGCACTCCTTTAGGTATTCCTCCAGGAGGGATGGGATCTCCGTGGGGGAAAATGTGTGCAGGTCTATGCTATCCTCGATGGGAATCCGCATGGGATTCCGGACTTGGGGGTCGTCTTCCATCATCCTAAAGGCCGGTACAAAAGGATCGTCTCAACCAACCAGGTCTCGGTGAGATGGTCCAGCAGGTCATTCCTCTTCCTCTATGGGGATGGTGATCGTCTTATTTCGAGGGGATTTCACCAAGGGGTGCTTCAATCCGATCTCGTATCGCCTCAATTCCCTGCTGATTTCACTCCGCATCTCAGCGATGAAACGATCGACCTCGCGTTCCATCTCCTCCATCCTCTCCCTCATCCTGAGGATCACCTCGGCCCCCGCAAGGTTCACGCCTAACTGTTCTTTCAAGCTTTGAATCGTCTTCAACCGATCGATATCGACCTGAGTAAATATTCTTAATCCCATGTGGCTTCGACGAGGGGTAACGACCCCCTCCCTCTCATAGTAGCGGATCGTTTGCGGGTGGACCCCCAATGCCTCGGCCACCTCCCTTACCGTAAAACTCGTTTTCCCCTTTTTCAACTTCACGACCTCGATGCGTTTGCGGAAAGCCTTTCCCTCAGATCCTGGAAAATCTCCCGAGTCTTTTCATCGATCTTCTTCGGAATCAATACCCGGATCTCCACATAGTGGTCCCCCCTCCCAGACCTCTTGAGCCGTGGAGCCCCCCTTCCCTTCAGACGGAATTTCTGCCCGTTTTGCGCACCCGGCGGAATCGCCATATTCACCGCTCCATCGACAGTGGAGACTCGAACCTTGGCCCCTAAGACGGCGTCCGAAATGGAAATCTCGAGCCTGGAATGGATGTTGTCGCCCTCTCTCGTAAATTGTGGATGAGGCTTCAGGCGAATCTGGATGTAGAGGTCTCCCGGAGGACCCCCGTCGATCCCCCCACCGCCTTTCCCGGCAATTCGCAATTTGGATCCCTCATCCACCCCCGGTGGGATCTTCACCGAGACCGTCTCCTCCTTTTCACCCCGGCCCCTCCCACCACAGCCCTTGCAGGGGGTCTTGCTCATTCTTCCCTGCCCATGGCACCGGGGACACATCTGGCGCATAACCATCTGCCCCTTGGAAAGCTCAACCATGCCGCTGCCGCTGCATTGGGTACAGGTCACCCACTCACTACCTGGATCGGCACCCGATCCTTTGCACATCGGGCAGACTTCCTCCTTCCTCAAGCGAATCTGAGTAGAGGCCCCTCGAATGGCGTCCATGAATCCGATCTCCAATTGGTAGAGGTAATCCTCTCCCCTCACTGGCCCACGGGATTGATAGGTTGTCTTCTGTTCGAAGAGATCCCCGAAAAGGTCGGCAAAGTCCATGTCCCTGAAGGACGAACGGTACCCGCCAAACCCCGCTGTCGCTTCCCGACGACCCGTGTAAAATTCACGAAAGGCTTGATCCCCCATGTTGTCGTACTCGGCTCGCCTTTTGGGGTCTCCCAAGACGTCGTATGCCTCGGAGACTTTCTTGAACTTCTCCTCCGCCTCCTTGTCCCCGGGGTTGACATCAGGATGATATTGACGGGCCAGTCTGCGGAAGGCCTTCTTAATCTCGGCTTCGCTTGCCCCTTTCTTGAGGCCTAAGACATCATAGTAATCCTTCTGAGGCATGGCGGTATCTCATCATGTCATCTATAAGGAATAGATATCAAAACCCATCCCCGTTGGCAACCCATATCTCTTCCAAGGCTCAAAACAGATCTCTATCCCATTCCGGATTTCAAGGCCCTCAAGACTTATGGGAATCAATTTGCCATTGACTTTGTGAAGCTCCTACAGGTAGAAACTTCTTACCTGGGTTACGGTGTTCATTTTCATAAAACAGGGAATATTGAATCTCCTCATTGAGTCAAGAAATGGCATATTCGTGGTTCATCGCCATCGTCCTCTTTGTTGCCTCATTCACCGCTGCAACGGCCGGATTCGGATTTGCCCTCGTCTCAATGCCCCTAATAACCCTGGTTGTGAGTCCAAGATTCGCAGTCCCTTTTGTCATGCTCTACGCCTTCGGGATTAACCTCTTCCTGCTTCTCCGGTTCAAGGAATACATTGAATGGCAAAAACTGTGGCCTTTACTAGTAGGGGCTCTGTCCGGTATTCCCCTGGGGATCTATTTTCTGAAGAACTGCGATGACGTGGTAATCAAAAAGATCGTAGGGGGAGTGGTGATTGTCTTTGCCCTCTGGAACCTGATAACCCGGGCCGATAGGGGATGCGTCCTTCATCGACCTTGGGCCTATCTGGCAGGGTTTGCCAGTGGAATCCTCCACGGGGGAATCGCCATGAGTGGTCCGCCGTTGCTGATCTATCTAACCTTCAACAAATGGGAGAAAACCCTGACCAGGGCAACCCTCCAATCCTTCTTTTTTATCACGGGGTCCTGTTCCCTTTTCGGCCTTGCGCTCACAAAGGTGTTGACCCTCTCCGTATTGCAATACAACCTGCTCTATCTGCCCGTAGTTGTCCTGGGGGGAGTTACGGGATACTTCCTTTTCAAGAGGCTGAGCTCGGGACGTTTCAACAGGATCTTGCTCTGCTTGTTGCTTGCCGCAGGGCTGCTCCTCATTTTTGCATAGGCCGGCCTTATCCGCCCTCCCTTTGTCCTGGTATCAGTGCATTCGAACCCGGGCCGCAGCAACCGGGAGTAATATATCCCCACAGTATAGTGGGCTGCGGCGGGGTTGTGGCCGGGGACCCGATCCTTCGCGATCAGAACCGTGGCGAGCGCCTTGCTGTGCTTGAAAAAGAGTGAGCCATGGCCAACACAGAGGCCTACGAGGATATTGAAGACTGAAATGGAAAAAATATCTGGCCGCCCACAATACATGTAACTCAGGCCGCTTGGAAATGAGCGACGTAAGGAGATCGGGGACACAGAGGCCGGCTAAAGGCAAGTCCTGACTTGTTTAGAAAATGCTCCTGAAGGTAATCATGTCCTCGACGCACGTATTGTCGATACAGAGCCGATTTGGGGGGTGTGGGTTAGGGGGGCAATGGCCAGCATCTCATATCTTTCCCGTCTCAAAGGCCTTGATAAACGCATCCACTAATACCTTGTCGAATTGGGTTCCACAGGATCTTCGAAGTTCATCGAAGGCCTCCTCCTTCAACATAGCCTTTCGATAAGGCCGATCCGAGGTCATAGCATCAAAGGTGTCGGCTACGGCTACGATCTTTGCTATGAGGGGAATATAACCATCCGCAAGGCCTTCTGGGTATCCCTTTCCGTCGACCTTTTCATGATGGTATTTTAGTCCGGGGATAATCCAATGAAGCTGCTTGATGTGCCCGATGATCTCGGCACCCATCAAGGTATGTTGCTTCATTTGATCATATTCCTCCTCATTCAATTTATCGGGCTTCCGTAAGATTTTATCCTCAACCCCTATCTTTCCGATATCATGGAGAATGGAAGCCAACTTTAACCACCGGATATCCTCCGCATCCAGGTCGAGCTGCTCCGCGATGGCCAGGGAATACGTAGTCACACGCTTGGTATGCCCCCCGGTATAGGGATCCCTCTTTTCAATAGCATCGGCCAAGCACGAAGCCGTTTGAAAGAATAGCTCCTCGATCTCGGTCAGCAGACGGGCATTATCCAAGGCAACGGCCACCTGATCCGCCAGGGACTGGAAAAGGCTTAAGTCCTCCTCCGAAAAGGCTCCTCCATCCAATTTGTTGATAGCCTCCAGGACCCCAATGGTCTTTTCCTTCACCTTGACGGGAACGCAGACGACATTTTTCGTCGTAAATTTGGATTTTTTATCCACATCTCTGAAAAACCTGGGGTCGCTTTGGGCATCATGGACGATGAGGGGTTCACCATGTTGAGCCACCCATCCGGCAATTCCTTCCCCCATCTTCAAATGAAATGTCTTTACGGCTTCCTCCTTATCACCAAGGGCGACCTCGAAGTAAAGCTGGTTGGTCTCCTCATCGATGAGCAATAAGGATCCCACCTCGGCTTCCATCAACTCCGTTGCCGCCTGCATGGCCCTCCTCCTCACCGTTCCGGGTTCCAGGGTGGAATTGAGTATTCGACTCAATTCCGTCAGCGTCACCAACTTCGTTAGAGTTTTCTGCAGATCACGGACTTCCCCTTCCCTCTGCTTCAACGATCGGCCGCATCGCGAGGCTTTACGACTGACCTCCAATAACTTCTCCTTATAATCCCTCATTTCCTCCTTCAAATTCCGAGGTGTCTTATCAGTCTTCTCGCCCATTGTCACTGATTAACCCCCTTGGACCAATCCACCAAATGGGTGGAAAAGACCAATCTCCCAAACGACGCTCCGACATTGCCCGGATACAATCTCAATTAGTTAACCCATTTGCTCTGCCTTTGTCAATACAAAACCGGCTGGAGTTTCCGGGGTTTCCGGGGAGCTCCGTTGCCCCTGAGCGTAAATTCATCCTTCAAACCGAATTACCAAATTTTTGTGCTGCTGTTACCTAGTGTTGCCGTTTGGAGGTTTTTCTAACTGCTTAACCGCAGAACTGCAGCACCTTTGTTTATCGCAGCACGGCAGCAGCCAAACTCGAGGTGTTGCGATAATTTGACAATTACGTAAATGTTGATTATATTTTAGATGATAATACAAGGAATAAAAAAATAACACCCATCCTCTTAAGGGGGGGAATACAATGCGTCAGAGAGATCTTAAATCCTTCAGAAAACTCCTTACTCGTCAGTTAGACAAGTTACTGATGGAAGCCGAGAGGACTAAAGATCAGGTAAAGGAAGCCGAGGAGCCTTCATCGGATCCCATGGATCAGGCCTCCACCGTCCTGGATATGGATTTCCTTCTACGCTTGAGGGATCGTGAGAGGAAGTTGATGGTCAAGATCAAAGGGGCCCTGGAGAGGATAGAGAATGGTACCTTCGGTATATGCGAGGAATGCGGGGAGAAGATCTCTGAAAAGCGGCTTCGCGCCAGGCCTGTGGCCACCCTTTGCATCGATTGTAAACATGAACAAGAGGTCTCGGAAGGAAGGGGAAGACACAGCGAGCCAAGGAAGTCGCCCACGCTATGGCTCCACATGTAGCGGTAGATCCCATCGTTTCCTGAGGCCGGAGGGACTAAACTCTCGAGCTCATTTTTTGAAACGTGATATCAATCGGGTTCTCCAAACCAGTAAGCGTTGGTATTGTTCCGGGTATCTTTCCTTAAATCGATTGCCAAATCGCTTCATAACTTCGCTCTCCTTGGAGAGGAGGAATAGGCCACATCCGATGAGGAGCAATCCCTGGAGGAAGGGAAGGAATAACCCCATGAACCCCAGCCCAATGCAAATCCAACCTGCTGTCAGTATCACGATTCGTTTCATTCTCCCAATTCACCTGAGAGCGAGAGCTTCATAGTTCCTTAAACGAAACGACGAGCTTCTCCATGGCCTTTGTGGCGATGGAAATCGCCCTTTTCTCCGCTACATCCAACAATTCTTCCCTAACCATTTGTTCCTCTAACCGGTTAACGGCTACTCCGGTAATACAGCCGCCCTTGAGCCCATGAGCGCAACAAAAGGTGAGCAGGGTTGAGGCCTCCATCTCGTAGCTGAGGACCCCGAGTTTCTGCCATGCCTCCATCGATCCATTGAGACGCTGGATCATATATCGAGAAAATCTCCTACCCTGGCCCGCATAGAAGGTGTCCGTCGAAGCCGTGATCCCCACATGAAAGGGGATTTTCAATTCCCTTGCCGAAACTACCAGGGAGGTGAGAATATCATAATCGGCTACCGCCGGATATTCAATGGGAGCATAGTCCAAGGAGGCCCCATCCAATCTCACCGCGGCCGCCGTAATAACCGTCTCCCCCGCATGGATACCCCCCTGAATGGCCCCCGATGTGCCTACCCGGAGGAAGACCCGCACCCCCAATCGGGCCAACTCCTCCACGGCGATGGCGGTGGAGGGACCTCCGATTCCCGTTGAAGTCACCAATACGGGTTCCCCTTGTAGGTTTCCCATCAACGTTCTAAACTCTCGATTGCGCGCAATCTCCCTACTATCGGGGTCGAAGGCCTGGGCGATTTTCAAAACCCTATCGGGGTCTCCCGGAAGGAAGGCAAACATGGCTCCCCGTGTGGCCTTTTTGTCCAGTTTCAAATGGTAGACGCGGTCCATGGCCTCTCTAAACCTTCCCTGCCGAATCAAATTGCCTCGCTTATGCTATCCAGGTCTGCTGATTCCAAGCCATCTCCCAGAAGAGGCGTTCCCACCGACTCGAGAAATTGAAGATATCCTGAAGGCGATTCAATTTATCCTTGGATACTCCCCTTGTTAATTCGTCGAGCAGATCCTTAGTGGATTCCGTCAGCTCCCTGAATTCCAGCGAGCCGTAGGTCTCGATCCATTTGGCGTAATGGGGATGCTCGGGTATTCCCTCAGCCTTTAAGCGGGTCCCTATTTCAACATATCCCCACTCACACGGAAGAAAGGCAGCCAATAAATCCAGGAAATCTCCCTCATACGCGATTCTCAGAAGATAGCTCGTGTATGCCAAGCAGTAGGGGGCCGGTTCGGTTTGCTCGAGCTCTTCCGACGATATGCCGAAATCGGCGCAGATGGACCGATGAAGGTCCATCTCCACCTTCAATGTGAGCCCAAGGAGGTCTGAGAACCTCCCCATGGCATCCAAATCATGGCCTTTTGCCGCGGCAATGGCCAGGAATCGACAAAAGTCTTTCAGATAGACATAATCCTGAGCCAGGTAGAATTTGAACTTCTCCTCGTCCAGGCTTCCATCGCCGATTCCCTGGACGAAGGGATGCTCGAAATTGGCCTCCCAAATGCCATGGGCATTCTTGCGTAACGTATCCGTGAATTTCATGACGCAACACCCCAAAAATACGGCGATTACCTCGAAGATATTCGATGGAGGGCATCCCAAAACATGAGCTCATAACCCTGAAGCATTCTCGCGGCCTCCTTGATGGCCTTGGGCTCAACCCCATGGGATATACCGGTATCGATAACGAGTCGGGCCTTTTTCTCAAAATCAGCCACTGGGGTGCTGAAGAGCTCGAAGAAAAAGAGATCCTCGTTCTTAAACCCATATCCTTCCATGAGGGCCTTGCTCATTCTCCCGCAGTTTGCCCCCCATGCGGGGAAATTGGCCAGGAATGCCCCTGCCACTTCCGCGGCGGTGCCATAGAGGGAAAGCCATGCCATATAGGCCTTGTAGGCCTGCGCCTCGGGTAATGGTTCATATGCCATTAGCTCTTCTTCCGATACTCCCAATGCCGATACAAAACGGCCAAGAGCTTTTAGGGCTTCGGTTTCCCCCTGGAGCACCATCCAAAAGAAATCCCGTCCAGGGGGGAGCCCGTGCCTCGAAAGGAGGAGGCCCACACTTCGGAGGTCACTCGTGATGATGCGGTGCTGTTCACCGGCGAAATACTTCAATCCCTCCCGTCCGATCTTCTTCTCCTCCAGATCTGCAAGGTACGGATGCCCAAGAATCTTCTTCTCCAATGGCCTCAAAAGATCCCTCACTTCCCCCAATAGGGAATCCACCCTTTGCATCTTTTCCCTCCTCTCAACCCATTTCGTCAACGAGTATCAATAGAATGGCTATAAAGGTAATCTCCTCCTCATGAGAAGTCAATTGGAAAGTAACTGGAGTTTCCTTTGTCAAGAGAATACTCCGGTGTCCCTTCCGGAACCCGTTCAATCCGGAACAGTAGGAAAGTTGGCTATCTGCGGAAAAACCACTTCATCACAAAGGTGAAGAATATGGAGAAAAGAATCATGGAGGGAATGAGCGTGGCTGACATATGGGTTGAAATAAATCCGTCTATCCAACGAATGCCTCGGTAAAGAAAGCTGAGAATCCTCTCCCTGGTGTTGGTTGGGACCACCATCCTCACTGATCTGCTGAGCTGTCGTTCAAATTCTTCTATGCCCATGCCGGGCTTCGCTTCAATTCTAATGTATTGCCCCTCAGTGGTTCGACTAATCTTTTTCAAATGGACCTCCATATCCGATTGCATTCCCAGCTCTGCCATCTCGTTACGCCTCTCCTTCAGAGGAATTTTCAACTCGATTACGTTGATTCTCACGATATCGACACCGAGGGCCCTCAGGTCATCCTCCAAACCCCTTACCTCTTCAATGCTATCACAGCTTCCTTCACCATCGGTGATCAGGACGAGGCTCTTCTCTCCACCTGAAAATTCCCCCGCGTCCAAAAAACGCCGCATATCACTCGGTGTCGAGATATCTACCAGCGCCCTTCGAAGCGAATAGGCGAGTGGAGTTTTCCCCCTATGGCCGGGTTTAACCTGCTCCATTGTTCCCTTGAAGGCCTCCTTATGCAATGGTTGCACCGGGATGATCAATTGAGAGTCCTTACATCCCTTTTCCGGGTGTTGCCCGAAGACCCTCAACCCCACACTGACCTTCTCTTCATCCAAATCGTCAATATATTCCTCCAGCACCTTTTTCGCAATTTCAATCTTACACCTCTGACCAAGCGGACTGCTCGGCTCTCCCAATGAAATTTGACCCCACATGCTCCCGGAGGCATCGAGGATGATCAGGATATTCGTCTCCCGACTTCCTTCCCACCCAGGTTCAACCTTCTTCCGAGATGGAACGCTCCCCTTTTGCTCAATTTTCACCCTCACCTTTTTCCCGTAACTATTCTTTCCCAATGGCCTGGAATAGGCCCCCTCAGAAAAAAGCACTGACAAAAGGGTCAACAAAATCAGAAGGGACAGGAAAAATGGAGACAAATACCTTTCTAATCGCATCTTCATCAACTCATAAAAGACTTTGGGGAATAATCAAATTCTTTTAAGCAAATTTAGTGCCATTCTAGCCACTCCCACGCATTGAACGTGACTTTTTGGAATCTGCATAAAAAAGGAGGGGAAACGGTGACAGTGTTTGCGTACCAGCCGACAAGATTTTCGTTGATTTGTGGGGTTTCCCGAGTAGGATGGGTGAAGATTTGTGATTCACATATTGTACAAATTGGAATTGGGTTAATCAGTTACACTCCGCTACGCGGAGCACGTTATATCAGGAAGAATCCTTCCAGGTAGATTCTTGAGAGAAGAGAAATAACCGATTCAGCAGCTTTTGGGAACATTGTTCCAAAAATTCCCCCAAAAGATTAGTGATATGATTTTTTTAAATCTTTTTTGTACCACAAAGTCGTATTAATTCTAAAACAATATTATGGAATTTGAAGAAAATAAGTGAAATTTCAAGTAAATCTAAGATTTTGCGAGATTTTCAAAGCTAAAAATTTATGTACGGTTTTATACGATTTAAGTTATTAATGTTATTGATAAAATCAGATCGATAAATATGGAACAGTATAATCGGTGATATTCAAGCAAAATGTGGTTTTGAATTATTATTCACCTGTGGTAAGAAATATAGGAATCAGCTGAATCAAAAAAAGGTAAAAAAGAGGGATTAAGAAGAAAAGCGCATGGCCTCCTGGCGGGAAGACATAGTGCGGATTTTTCTATCTTAACCCCCGTTTGTCTAAATACCATAACTTATTTAGTTGGTCAAGAGGTAAAAGAACCGGGAGCCGTCGGGAAATGGGCCGGGGTCGATACCCCCATTACCTCGTCAGAAGTGAGTCCCGTCCGGTGCGCCGCCCTGCGTAATCCGGGTCACGGCTCCCGTAAATTAACCCGAAAAGCCAAACCATCCGTGAGGGTGGGGCGGA
>Ga0209427_10007962_pt1 | contig 11952 bp, 9 predicted proteins | sample DeeMarSWOR136_30_FD_187465 | JGI IMG/M metagenome (GOLD analysis project Ga0209427, IMG submission 187465) | Marine sediment microbial communities from White Oak River estuary, North Carolina - WOR-1-36_30 (SPAdes) (version 2) | ecosystem: Environmental > Aquatic > Marine > Intertidal zone >... | reverse complement strand
CCACAATTCCCAGATACACTTTATGCAGGAACGAATGGACACGGACTCTACAAAATCTATCACTTTCCAACTGATGTGTCATCTTATAGACGAATTGGCTTTCAGGATACAACCATTCAGGCTTTGGATGTCTTCTCGAATGATACTTCCTGTGTGGTTGCAGTTGGGGTTGGTGGTATGTTTTATGAAAGTTCCGTTTATATTAGCCTTGACCATGGAAAATCTTGGATACTTCGAGATGAAGGACTACAGTTAGAAGATCCTTTGAATTGCGTAAGTGCTCTGGCCATCTCGCCAGAGAATCCAAATATCATCTATGCAGGAACATGTTATGGTGCGTACAAAACACTGAATCAAGGACTTCAATGGTTTCCCATAAATGAAGGGCTAGAAATCCCCACTGTGCTTTTCCCAGAGCCAGAAAATGTGTATGTTTTGGCATTAGCAATAAATCCAGATGATCCGAATGTTGTCTATGCTGGAACAGATGGGAAGGGCTTGTTTAAAACGACCGATGGTGGTGAACAATGGTCTTTGATAGGAATCCCGGCTACATTCGTATCGGGGATATCAGTGTCCCCTTTAAATCCTGGGCTGGCATATACCGGTGCATATGTCGGTTTCTACGCCAGAAGAAACGAGAAATGGACCCCAACCACCTTGTGGGGTGGTATGACATCTGGGACCAAATCAGTGGCCACAAGTCCGGTTGATTCAAATCTTGTAATTGCAACCTATGGTAATGCAATTTTTACACCACTTGTCCATCGTAGCACTGATGGGGGAAAAACATGGGTAATGACACAAATGCTGTGGGAAGATTCTGATGTGGTGGACATTGTTTTCGATCCCTTATTTCCGGAAAGAGTTTATGCTATTTGGTGGACTGGTAATGTAGCAGGGCTTCTTATTTCAGACGATAGCGGCGATACTTGGAATGTCGTCAGTGTGGATTCTGTAGAGTTGGGACCAGAGGCAATAAAACCACTGGCAATAAATCCCTACGACAGCGACGAAATGTATCTTATCGATGTGTATGGTGAAGTGTATAAAAGCACCGATAGAGCTCTTACCTGGACAAAAGTAAAAGCTAGGACAGATACGGCTCACTGTTCCATCGTGCTAGATCCCTTTCATCCGAAAGAGATATACGTGGGCACATACGGCGTTTGGAAAAGTGCGGATGGTGGAAATACGTGGTCTAAAATCGGCCAGGATGAATGGGTGCTCGATTTGGCTTTTGATGAGAACAACGGTTATTTGTATGCGGCAACTTACGGAAGCGGCGTTCTCTTCACTTCAGATGGAGGAGAAACCTGGGATTCATTGCCCTCTCCTCCGAATCCATATCTTCGAGTCATTGACATAGGGGAAGGAGAAGAACAGAGCATCATTTATGTCGGTTCATTCGGAACAGGTGTTTTTGAATGGTCCAGAGAGACGACCCCGGTTCTCTCAGCCGAAATCGATAATAAACCACCTGCTAAATGTGCGATATTGCAAAACTACCCGAATCCCTTTAACGTTCAAACGTGTATTCGCTATGATCTGGCCGAGGATGTTCATGTTAATCTTAAAATTTACAATATTTTAGGCCAACATGTTGAAACGCTGGTTGATGATTTTCAACATCATGGCTGTTACCAGATCCTTTGGGATGGACGAGACAATACGGGCATTGAGATCGCTTCTGGGATTTACTTCATCCGTTTGGAGACAGGGACTCATGCCCTAACTAGAAAGATGGTTCTACTCAGATAGATTGGCATTGAGCCACCGTACCCGAGGCAGTGAAAAGATCTTTTCACATCTGTGACAAAACGAGATTCCTGCATTCGCAGGAATGACAAATCGTCTTTAAGGTGGTGTTGGATCACCGTACCCGACGCCGGCAAATAACAATCGTCATGCCTGCGCATGCAGGCATCTCAGAAACAGGGGAATCTGAAAGGAGATCTTCCATCGTGAGATTCCTGCATTCGCAGGAATAACGGGATGAAAGACGGGTGAGGTTACCTGACAGCGCGTAAAACCTTGCGAAGGTTTCGAACCTTCGCAAGGTTACAAACAGGGTTACACACAGAGATTGCTTCGGCGGGCTTCGCCCTGCGAAAGCCGCCTCGCAATAACGACGTTATTTTAAGGTCTTTCATCGAGCCTCGAGCTTCGACAGACGACATACGATACGAGCATCTACACCGATAAACGAGCTTCGAGCTTCATCCTGAATAAGTGAATTGGATGACCATGGTAAGGAAACATGAATCAAATGCCCCAATTTTGGGAATAGACCTCGGCGGCACCAAGGTCGAGATCGTCAGCGCCCATCTCAATGGGGAGGTTCTGGCCCAAAAACGCATCCCCACCCAACCGAAAGATGGGCCGGACAAGGGCCTGGAGCGTATCCTGGAAACGGCCGAGGAGATCTTAGGCCAAGCTCAGGTGGCCAAAAACGATCTGACTGCCATCGGCTTGAGCGTGCCCGGCCCCCTGGATCCTGTGGCCGGCGTCTTCTTCAAGTTGCCCAATCTTCCCGGCTGGGAGGGATTTCGCATTCGGAAAAAGCTGGAGGAACATTTCTCTGCCCCCTTGTATATGGATAACGACGCCAACGCCACGGCCCTGGCGGAGTGGAAGTTCGGGGCGGGAAGAGGATACGATCATATGATCTATCTGACCATGAGCACCGGCATCGGGGGCGGCTTAATTTTGGACGGAAAGTTATACCGTGGCAAAAACTTCAACGCCGGGGAGGTGGGGCACCAGGTCATCCTGCCTGATGGGCCACCCTGCGGATGCGGCCTTTTGGGTCACCTGGAGGCCTTGTGCAGCGGCTCTGGAATAGCCCGTCGCCTGCGGAAGATATTCGGCCAGGGAAACTCCGTCATGTGGGAGTTGGCTGGAGGCGACCGGAAGAAGCTGTCGGCGGAAATCTTAACTCAGGCCGTTCGCCAGGGGGACGCTGTGGCCCAAGAGTTTTTCCAACAGACCCTGGAATATCTGGCCACGGGCCTGAGCAATCTGGTGTTTATCCTCAACCCCGAGGCCATCGTGCTGGGGACCATGGTGGCCAAGAATCCCGATCTTTTTCTGAAGCCTTTGAATCGATTGGTCCGGGAGCGGGTTTGGGATGTCTTCACACCAAACCTGAAAATCCTTCCAGCACAGCTGGTGGACCAGGTGGGGGTTTATGCCCCCTTGGCCGTGATCTTGGACGCCATGAATCTCGAGCCAGAGGAGCTGATCCCATGAGGATTTTCATCTCCGCCGATATGGAGGGGCTGGCCGGCGTGGTGGGCGACGAGCAGCGCAGCCGCAAGGGGCAAGACTACCAGATGGCTCGGCGCTGGATGGCCCAGGAGGTTAATGCCGCCGTGGAGGGAGCCATCAAGGCCGGGGCCAAGGAGTTCGTGGTCACCGACGCTCACGCCGGGGCCATCAACCTGGCGCTGCCCGATCTGCACCAGAAGGCCGCCCTCATCGGTGGGTCCAACAGGCCCCTGAGCATGATGGAGGGGATCCAAGAGGGCTTCGACGCCGCATTCTTCATCGGGTATCACGCCATGCGGGGCACCCAGGATGCCTGCATGGACCACACCTACTCCGAGGAAAAAGTCATGGCCGTGAGGTTCAACGGCACGCCCTACGGCGAGATCGGCATCAACGCCCGGGTGGCTGGCCACTTCGGGGTGCCCGTGGTTTTAGTTAGCGGAGACGACAAGACCGCCGCCGAGGCCAAGGCCTTCCTGGGACCGGTGCAGGCTGTGACGGTCAAGAAGGCCATTGGGCGGGGGGCCGCCAAGAGCCTCAGCCAGGCAAAGGTCCATCAACTGCTGAGGGTGGGAGCCCAAAAGGCACTTAAGGACCTGCCCCGTTACAAGCCCCTGATACTCCCGCCACCAATCGAGATGGAGGTGGAGTTCGTGGGCACCCAGCAAGCCGATCGGGCTCAGCTGGTTCCCGATGTGGAGCGGATCGGTCCCCAGACGGTGAGGGCTCAGGGGGCTAATTTTCTGGAAATCTACCGCCTTTTTCTCCTGATGCTGCGGTAGGAGTTATTATTCATGAACTTCAGTTAATCCTTGAAAATCCGAGACTCGAGAATCGTGGATCGAGATTCGAGAATCGATGAAAAAAATTGAAATTTGAAGATTTGAGATTTTAGATTTGCCCTGTTCCCCAAAACCGACTGCCATTGCCAATTTCTACTATGATCTTCACGAATCACGAATCTCGAATCTCGAGTCTCGTTACAAGCTTCGAATCCGACGGACGAGCTTAGATCATCCACAGGCGGGCTCCTTTAGCCCTTGTGTTAGCGAGAAGATGACCCCTCCATGAAAGACTTTTTATGGATCGCAAGGAGCAACGATGTTGCGACTGGCCGTGCTGGCCTCGGGAGGTGGCACCAATCTCCAGGCCATCATCGATGCCTGTGAAGGTGGCGAGATCGACGCTCAGGTGGTCCTTGTGGTCAGCAACAACAGCGACGCTGGAGCCCTCCAACGGGCCCGTACGCACGGCATTCCTGATGTGCACCTGAGCAGCAGGCAGTTTGATAGCCGGGAGGAATTCGACACTCGGCTGCTGGAAATCCTGGCAGAATACAAAGCAGATCTGATCATCCTAGCTGGGTACATGAAGCTACTCAGCCCCGCCGTGGTGAGCGCTTACCGTCATCGTATGCTCAACATCCATCCTGCCCTGCTGCCCTCTTTTGGCGGTCAGGGGATGTATGGCATTCGGGTACATCAGGCAGTCATCGAGTCGGGAGCTAAATTCAGCGGAGTGACCGTTCACGTGGTAGACGAGCAGTACGACCATGGCCCCATCGTGGCTCAACGAGTGGTGCCGGTCATGGACGACGATACCCCTGAGATTTTAGCCAGGCGAGTGTTGGTTCAAGAACATCAGATCTATAAAGAGGTCATCCAGCTTTTCGCCGAGCATCGGGTTCGTATTCATGATAGGCGAACACGCATCCTGCCAGCGAAATAACCCAATAACGGGGATATCCGAAGGGAAAACAGATGGCTAATGCCATCCTCTCGGGAAATGAGGCTGTAGCCCGGGGTGCCTACGAGGCTGGTCTGGCATTTGCTGCCGCCTATCCGGGCACTCCCAGCACCGAAATTCTGGAAAATATCGCCCTCTATAAACAGATTCAGGCTCAGTGGTCGCCCAACGAAAAGGTGGCCTTCGAAGTGGCCATGGGGGCCTCCTTCGGAGGCGTTCGGTCTCTGGTGGCCATGAAGCACGTGGGCCTTAATGTTGCCGCCGACCCGATGTTCACCTCCTCATATGTGGGCGTTAATGGGGGATTCGTCATCATCACCGCCGACGACCCTGGGATGCACAGTTCCCAGAATGAGCAGGATAACCGAAGATATGCCAAATTTGCCAAGATCCCTATGTTGGAGCCCTCCGATAGCCAGGAAGCCAAGGATTTCGTGGGCCACGCCCTGGATATTAGCGAGCGTTTTGACACCCCGGTGCTGATCCGGCTGACCACGCGAGTCTGCCACTCTAAGGGCATAGTCAGCCTGGGAAGAAGGAAAAGGGTGGCCCGCAAGCCTTATGAAAAGGATGCCCACAAGCGACTGATTATTCCTATCCACGCTCGGCTCCGGCACACCGTTGTGGAGCAAAGGCTCAAAGAGTTGCAGCATTTCGCCGAGAAGTCTTCCCTGAACCGCATCGAGAGAGGGTACCCGGAGATCGGCGTAGTCACCAGTGGGGTGGCCTACCAATATGCCCGAGAGGTCTTTCCTCAGGCCACTTTTTTGAAGCTGGGTTTTACCTTTCCGTTTCCTCGCAAGCTGGTCCGGAAATTCGCCGGCCTAGTGAAAAAGATCTATGTGGTGGAGGAGCTGGAGCCGGTGCTAGAGGAGGAATTAATCTCCGCAGGCGTCCAGGCAGTTGGTAAAGAGCGACTTCCCCTTGAGGGGGAGCTCAGCATCGAGGTGGTGCGGGAGGCCTTTTTCGGGCCTCGTCGCCGGCGGCCAGTGGATCGTGATGTCGTGCCCCGACCTCCAATTTTATGTCCAGGTTGCCCTCATACAGGTCTCTTCTACACCCTGAAGAGGCTGAAAATCGGGGCCACCGGAGATATCGGCTGCTATACCCTGGGAGCTTTACCGCCCCTCAATGCCATGGATACCTCTGTCTGTATGGGAGCCAGCATCGGAAATGCCCTGGGCATGGAGAAGGCCATGGGTCAGGAGGGTGCCGAGCGGATGGTGGCGGTCATCGGAGATTCCACCTTTCTTCACTCTGGAATGACCGGACTGCTGGATGTGGCGTATAACAGGGGAACAACCACCGTTATCATCCTGGATAATCGGACCACGGCTATGACCGGACATCAGGATCATCCCGGCACTGGCCGTACCCTTCAGGGAGAGCCATCGGCGCACATCGACCTGGAAGCTCTCTGCAAGGCTCTAGGCGTTAAACATGTGCTGACGGTTGACCCTCATGACCTGAACGCCACTCGCAAAGCGATCAAAAAGGCCACCCAACAACGGGAGCCCTCGGTGATCATCGCTCGACGCCCTTGCGTACTGTTGAAGGAATTTCGGGTCGCCAAAAAGGCATTCAAAGTGGACCCGGCTGATTGCAGCGCCTGCGGTTTATGTTTAGATTTGGGATGTCCGGCCATGGTGCGCTTGGATGACGGTCGGGCTCAAATTCAGGAGTTCCTTTGCGTAGGCTGCGGATTGTGTCTCCAGGTCTGCCCGAAAAGGGCTATTAAATAATGGGTTAAGTCCTTCTTGAGCCGTCTCTAATCTGGGAAGGGGGAAGAAAATCGTGCTGTACGCGGTCATTCTGGCGGGAGGTAAAGGGGAGCGCTTCTGGCCATGGAGTCGAGCCAATCGACCCAAGCAGCTATTGCCCATCACTGGCGCAAAGACCATGTTAGAGGAAACGGTGGATAGGGTCCTGCCTTTAATTCCGGAAGATCGCATTCTGGTGGTGACGGGGAAGGATTTGGTGAAGCCCATCGCCAAAGGATGTTCTCAGTTAAAAGCGAGGAACATCATCGCGGAACCCTGCAGCCGAAACACTGCTCCAGCCATTGGGCTAGCGGCCATCACCCTTCAAGCCAAGGATCCTCAAGCAATGCTGGTGGTGCTTTCCGCGGACCATCAGATTCGTCCTCGAGATAAGTTCCTCGCCGCGCTCTCTACCGCGGTGCAGTGTGCTCAGGAGGAGGATTGTCTGGTTACATTCGGTATCTCCCCCACGCGTCCTGAAACAGGGTATGGATACATCGAGGTGGGTGAACAATTGAGCGCGGCGGTTGGAGGTGTCGTCTATCGGGTGAAGGAGTTCAAGGAAAAACCCACACGGCTGATGGCACAGAAGTTCTATCTGGATAAAAGCTATCTTTGGAATAGCGGCATGTTCGTCTGGAAGGCAGATGTCGTTCTGAGGGCCATTGCCGCTCATATGCCGGATCTGAGTCGCGGTCTAAAGCTGGTGGCCTCGAAGAAGCTCAAAAAAGACCGGGACCGGGCCATTGAGAAGCTCTATAGAAAGACGCCATCCGTCTCCATCGATTACGGCATCATGGAGAAGGCCGACAATGTGGTGGTCATCAAAGGTGGTTTTATCTGGGATGACGTGGGGACCTGGACGGCCATGAGGCGTATTCACAAGCCTGATCAGGAGGGGAACGTAATCATCGGTCATGGCTTGGCAAAGGACAGCTTCGAGTGCATCTTGGCCAATGAGGACGGTGGGGTCATCGCCACCTTAGGAGTCTCCGACCTGATTGTGGCCCGTAAGGCCAATTGCGTTCTGGTAGTCCACGTCAGCAGAGCTCAAGACGTGCGGGACTTGGTGGAGAAGCTGGCGGAAATTCCCGATATGAAACTCTACTTGTGAGAGATGGCTGATTTCAGTTCCCTTCCACGGAGTTGATGCTATGAAATTTACGTGCATGTTCGCGACCTTCTTGTTTCTATGCCTGGGATTAGGCTGCACACCTTCGCCCCCACTACAGGAGAAGCAGCAAGAGGACCTGCTTGAGGCCGAGAGAGGTTTTGATCCTCTTACTCAGGATCAGGAGAGGCCCATCGTTATCACCGAGCCAGAAGAAGGCTCGGAACAAGTAAGAATGCTCCAAAGAGACCAGAAGGCTCTTGGAACTCAGGAAATCCCAATTGGTCCCGATGAAGCGGGCACGATCAAAGGGTATCGCGTACAGATATTTCTCTCTGATAACCTACGGGAAGCTGCTCGGGTTATGGCCCAGGCCCGCGTTGAGTTCACAGAGGAGATTTACTTAGAATACGATGCACCGTATTATAAAGTTCGTGTGGGCGATTGTAAGACGGAAGCTGAGGGCCAAGGGCTGTTGAATGTGGCCCAGGACCTTGGCTACCGTGATGCCTGGTTGGTATATACCATCATCGCCGTGCCCAATGAGCTCATCCCTTGAGAATCTGACCACACTGTAGAGAAATATCCCCCTTTGGAATTCCAAGGAGAAGAAGTGAAGAGGGTGCCGTTAGTGAAAATTAACCCCCGGCGTATTTCCAGGGCGGCCATCGGGCCTGTTGTCAGTACCATCCTGGAAGGGGGTGTGGTAGCCTATCCCACAGAAACGGTTTATGGCCTGGGAGCCAACGCCTTGGACAGGAAAGCGGTGAGAAGGGTATTCGAAATCAAGGGTCGGTCGCCCGACAAACCGCTCATTTTGCTGGTGCGCAATCTTCGTGAGCTTAAAACCCTTGTTAGAGAACTTCCCCCATCGGCCAAAGCCCTCATGGATCGCTTCTGGCCGGATGGCCTGACCTTAGTCTTGGAGGCTTCTTCCAGAGTTTCCGGGGAAGCGTTGGGGGGTGGTTCTACCATCGCCCTGCGCATTTCCGGAAGCCCAGTGGTCAGGGCCCTCCTCGATTTGGCCCGTGTTCCCCTGACCGCATCCAGCGCCAACCTCGCCGGCTATCCTCCTCCTGTGACAGCCGCGGAAGTTCAAGCGCAACTAGGGGATCGCGTCGACCTGATTTTAGACGGTGGTCAATCCCCCGAGGCCATTCCGTCAACTATCCTGGACGTCCGGGAAGAGCCAGCCACTCTGATCCGTCGGGGCCGGATTACCCTTACGGAGATTCAACAGGTGGTGGCCGTTCGGAAGCCCATGGGGGCAGAATCCCCAGAACCGGCTAACATCCTGCTGGTCTGTACCGGAAACACCTGTCGCAGCCCCATGGCCGAGGGATTGCTCACGGAGATGATTTCAGCTAAAGGTATCGATCATATTCAGATTCGGTCTGCCGGTACCCATGCCGTGGCCGGAAATCCGGCGGCTTCTTGGGCAACAGAGGTGGCTATGGCTGAGGACGGAGTTGACCTGTCCAAACATCGCGCCCGCCGGCTCACCAAGGATCTGCTTCGGCAATCGGATCTGATACTGGCCATGACCCTTTCTCACGCCAGGCATATTGAGCGAATGGGCAGGAGATTTGCTCGCAAGACACATCTTCTCACATCTTTTTTGAACACCGATAGTGGGGATCTGGCAGACATCGAGGATCCTATGGGCCAGTCACGTCCCGTCTATCAGCGAGTGTATCGCCAGATCAGGAGGGAGCTGGAGCGGATTTTGCCAGCACTTGTCAAATGGCCCGGCAGTTAGCCTTTCTGATGGTCGGGCTAAACGGTATTGGAGAGTAGAGCGTCGCGCGCATTTTGGCTGGGCAGACCGATAGGGGGAAGACATCCTGCTCTAAACGCCTATCTTGAGGTTCTAGGTAGGGATTTTCCTCAGGCTTTCGTTGTCATGAGGACCAGCACTCACATTTGGGGGGTGGTCATCGGACAAGCCCTAACCGTTGAGGCCCTTATGGCCGCACCGCAGATTCCAGAATGTTCGCGGTATCCATGAAAGGGCTGTCCGCGTTCCGATTCGTATCCCGTGATATCCGTGAAGCAGGCTTGCTCTGCGGCCAGGAGCATTCTGGATGAAGAGACTCATACTGACCAGCACACTGATCCTGTTGATTGTGCCACTCTGGTCCTCGGGTCCCGGCCTGACCGATGGTCAGATCCCGGTAGCTCAGGACACCTCGCTGATCCTCTTTGAGGCAGTCGATTCTTTGGCCCAGGATTCCCTCAGGGGCCAACAGGTGTGGATCGATTCCTTGGACAGCGACACTCTGATGGCGGACTCTCTGCCGGCAGATTCGCTGGCTCCGGAGGTTGAGCCACTGGAGCTGCTTACTCCGGTTCCTGACAGCATCTCCTTTGAGGGCTTTCGGGAGATTGAAAATAATGCTTTTGGCCTGGGTGAGAAGCTGGTCTTCAGCATTTCCTATGGTCCCGTTAATGCCGGCACGGCGGTGATGGAAATTAGCCGGATCGTTCAATTGAACGAACGGGATTGCTATCACGTTATTTCTACGGCCAAGTCTAACAAGTTCTTCTCTTCTTTCTTCAAGGTGGAAGATCGGGTGGAGTCCTTCATCGACGTGAAAGGCATCTTCTCCTGGAAATTCGAGCAGCACCTCAGGGAGGGCCATTATCGGGCAGATCGATTTGCCAACTATGACCAGATCCGTCACATCGCCACCACCAACAAAGGAAACATGGAAGTGCCGCCTTACGTGCAGGATGTGCTCTCAGCCCTTTACTACGTGCGCACTCAAGACCTAGAGGTGGGGCGTCCTTTATACGTGGACAATCACTCCGGGCGGAAACTCTACCCTTTGGAAGTGAAGGTTCACCGGCGGGAGCGAGTAAAGGTGCCGGCTGGGTCCTTCGACTGCTTCGTGGTAGAGCCCATCCTGAAGGCGGGAGGGATGTTTAAACACAAAGGCAGGATCTGGGTATGGCTGACCACCGACGAACGCAAGATGCCCGTTCTGATGAAGAGCAAGATCATCGTCGGATCCATCGACGCCAAACTCAAGAGCTTCAAGCCGGGTCAGATCTCCTAAAGGTGGGATGAGGAATGTCGAAACATCCACAGATCGATTTAAGTAAAGTTAAGAGTACCTCTATTGAGAGCCGGAAGAGCAAGGTCCATGTGGAAGATTTTGCCCAGGTGGTGGAACCGGAGGCCTGGTTTGATAAGTTGGATCAGGTTCTTCCGAATATTCTAGCAGGAAAGGAGTTCTGTGAGATCGTAGGTCTCGTTCTGGCCGCTGTGAAGGGAAGCAAGCCGGTCATTCTTATGATGGGCGCGCATGTGATCAAATGCGGTCTTGCTGACCTCATCGTGGACCTGATGCGTCGAGGTGTGTTCTCTGCCGTTGCCATGAACGGTGCTGGGGCCATTCATGACGTGGAGATAGCCATGTGGGGGCATACTTCCGAGGATGTGGCCGAATCCCTGGTTGACGGCAGCTTCGGCATGGCCGCTGAAACAGCGGACCTGATCAACGGTGCCATCAAGGAGGCTCCGGTTGATCTGGGATTCGGGGAATGTGTGGGTCAACGGTTGTGCCAATTGGGTCCACCTCACGAAGATCACAGCATTCTGGCCACCGGCTACCGGCATTCCATCCCAGTGACCGTCCATGTGGCTCTTGGCACCGATGTGATCCATCAACATCCATCGGCCGACGGAGCGGCTATTGGTCGATTGAGCTACAGTGACTTCAAGATCTTCACCCATTGTGTCTCTCAGTTGAGCGGAGGTGGTGTGGTTCTGAATTTTGGGTCAGCCGTTTTTTTACCGGAGCTTTTTCTGAAATCGCTGTCCATTGTCAGGAATATTGGAGGGAAAATGACCGGATTTACCACCGTTGATTTCGACATGATCCGCCACTATCGTTCCACCATGAACCTCGTTCAGCGTCCCGAGCTGGTTGGAGGTCGCGGGCTGCAGATGATTGGTCATCACGAGATCATGATTCCTCTTTTGGCGACGGCAATACGCTTTGGGCTGACGAAAGATGGTGGGCAGGGGGAGAGGGCAAGATGAACGCCGATATCACTGAG
>Ga0209427_10007959_pt1 | contig 11954 bp, 14 predicted proteins | sample DeeMarSWOR136_30_FD_187465 | JGI IMG/M metagenome (GOLD analysis project Ga0209427, IMG submission 187465) | Marine sediment microbial communities from White Oak River estuary, North Carolina - WOR-1-36_30 (SPAdes) (version 2) | ecosystem: Environmental > Aquatic > Marine > Intertidal zone >... | reverse complement strand
GCGTGCTCGCGGTATGGGTGCAAATGTTATTGTTACTGAGGTTGATCCTGTTCGTGCCCTTGAAGCAGTTATGGATGGTTTCCGTGTAATGTCTATTAAAAAGACAGCTAAGATTGGTGATATTTTTATAACTGTTACTGGAAATAAGCATGTGATTGATAGCGATATGATTGATTTGTTAAAAGATGGAACTATTATTGCTAATAGTGGTCATTTTGATAATGAGATCAATGTACCATATTTAGATAAGATATCAAAAGATTGGATTGAGATTCGACCAAATGTTAAGGAATATCATCTGAAGGATGGTCGTACGATTTATTTACTTGCTGAGGGTCGTTTGGTAAATCTTTCCGCTGCAGAGGGACATCCCAGTGAAGTTATGGATATGAGTTTTGCAAATCAAGCCTTAACTGCTGCATGGTTGAATAAAGAGAATACTGTTAATAAACTTGAAAAGAAGGTGTACTCTGTACCCGTAGAAATTGATCAAGAAATAGCCAGGCATAAATTAAGGAGTATGAATATTGATATTGATGTATTAACAAAGACACAACGTGAATATATGGAGGACTGGAAGGAAGGTACTTAATATATCTATAAACTCGGGATACTCTTTTATATCTGTTGTGTATAGGGTGAACAATGATTATATTAATAGGAACGGGTCATGTTTTCAATCTTTCACAACAACTTCTTCAAATTTTTAATGAAAAACAACCAGATATTATCTGTGTAGAACTTGATAAGCAAAGGTATCATGCATTATTAGCGAAACAAACGAATCCCAGGGCTTATAAGGAGTATGAAAAAAAGGTTCCATTTATCTATAAGTTATTGTCTAGATTTCAAGAAGGAATGGCAAATGAATATGGTGTAATTGCTGGACAGGAGATGCTGACTGCAATTAGTTTTGCTCATAATAATCAACTTCCAATGGCTTTTATTGATATGAATGCGCAGAATCTTTTTAAAAAAATGCTTAAAAAAATGTCATGGTCAGAAAAATTCAAACTAATCTTATCAGGTATCGGAGGATTTTTTGTTAGTAAGAAACGTGTGGAAAAGGAACTAAAAAAAATTGAAAATGATTTTGATACTTATGTTGAAAAAATTGGGGGAAGGTTTCCTACTATAAAAAAAATATTAGTTGATGAGAGAAATCAATTTATGGCTCAGCAATTAGCTCAAGCACATGAACAATATAGTAAAATTATTGCTGTTGTGGGTGATGGACATATACCTGGACTTTCTGTATTGCTTAAAGAAAAAGAAATTGGTTTTGAGACTATTAGATTAAGTCAACTTCGTGGGAAAGAATCATTAACATCTGATACCTCATCAGCATCCTTTAGCATGGAATACAAAGAACAAGAATGAAGATTTTCTGCTAGTTTTTAATAATCGTTTTAATATATGCTATTTTATTGACCTTGTAGGTTTAACTTGAATATGATACAGATCTCCTAAAATATTGATAACTATTTAAGTTTTTAACATTGTAAAAAATATAAATTATATTAGACATTAATTAACAATCGTTAAGTTTTAATATTAGTTTTTCTTTTGTTATATGTGTTGATATTCTATGAAAAAGAATATTCTAATTGGATTTATAATGATGCTATTGATTTCATCAACAGTAAATGCAATATCTTATAATAACAGACCTCAAACCAGCTCAAAAGATTTTACACATACAGTTTTTGCAGAAGAGTGTACAGCTTCCTGGTGTCCGAATTGTCCTACAGCTGCTGAGGCCCTTGAAAATGTTTACAAGAGTGGTGACTATCCGTTCTACTATGTATCTCTTGTTGGTGATATGAATCCCATTGCAAGAAATAGAAATCGTGACTACAGTTTTGGTATTTTTAAGGTATATGCATACCCAACTGTTTACTTTGATGGTGGAAATACAAACTTTGTAGGACATAAAAGCACTGTTGAGGAAACTGAGACTGAATATCGCACTCTTATAGAAGAAGAAGGGCAAAGAACTCCAAAACAACCAATTACAATAGAGTCTAATGTTACATGGGAGGGAAATGCTACAATAACTGTTACAATTTCTATAACAAATGAAGGTAATTTTCTTTATTTTGGAAAACTAAGATCTTATGTCACAGAGATTATATCACGTTGGAACGATCATTCAGGTAATCCATATCACTTTGCGCTTCTTGACTATGCAGTCAACAAAATTGTACTGCTCAAACCAGGAAAAACACAAGAAATAAAAGGTACCTTTGATGGCACAGAGATTCATGGTAATCAAACATATGAAGATATTACCTCGGATAATATTATGGTAATATCGGCAATCTTTCACTGGATTCCGCATTTTCGACGTGGATATCAAGGTGAAAGATTTAGACAGCGATACTTTGCCTTTATTGCTGATCAAGCAACTGCTGCAACTCCAACCTAATTCCAAAATATTACATATTTAAATCTAAATATTCTCGCAAATTTTCTATTAAATTAACATTTTTTTTTTACTATTTTTTAAGGAAAGCATATTAATTTGTTTTTTATAATACTGATATTTGGGCCTGTAGCCTAGACTGGATAGGGCGATAGCCTCCTAAGCTATAGATCGCGGGTTCGAATCCCGCCAGGTCCGTAAAATTTCCTATGCAAATATTAAATTTCCATATAAAATATAAACCAATTGAAATTATTTCACCAAAAGATATTTTCAACCAAACATCTAATATAATTCATTATGATTTACTATTAATGTTAAGGATGTTATGAAAATGAAAGATTTTGGAAATAGCAAAATAATCAAAGTAAAATGTTGTATTTGTGGCAAGGATATAGAATGCCCTGAAGAAATGATGAAAACATCAAAGAAACATATTTGCTATTTGTGTTTTCAGAATCCAAAAAATTTCAAGAAGTTCAGTGACGATGAAAGGAAAAATGTTCATGTAGATATTCCAGTAGACAATCTTATGGATACTATTGCTGATAGCTTTACGAGTATGATGGTCGATGAATTATTTCCAAAGGTATGGTCAGAAAAAAAAGAATATCTCAGAGAACTATCAAAGAAAAACCTTTCAAAAGAGATGTTCGGAGCTGGTGTCTATATGGGGATACAATCGTTTATAGATTATATGAAAGAGATGGAAAATAACAATAAATAAGATTTTTAAATAGAGTTTTTTCTAGTAAATTCCTACTAATATTGGAGCATCGTTGAAATTTTAATATAAAATGTATCAATTGAAGACTCTGCTATTAAAAGAAACATAAGATTTAAATATTCTCAATAATATACACCAAAGTAAACAATATTGTTAACTATGGTGCATGTAAATGAGAATTAATTTGTTAGATGAATTATCCAAAAACAAAGCATTCACCATCAAAGATGCAGAACAAATTAGTAAAACAAATAAAGATGTTTTAAAAGTTATTTTATCAAGATTGGAAAAAAAGGGATGGATAGAAAGAATAGAGAAAGGAAAATACCTTGTAATTCCACTTGGGGCCGAAAAAGGAAAATATACTCTACACGAATTTGTTCTTGGTTCATATCTCATTGATCCTTGTATTATCTCATATTGGTCAGCATTAAACTATTATGGATTTACTGAACAAATACCTCGTACAGTTTTTATTCAGACAATATCTAGAAAGAAACATCAAGAGGTTACAGTTTTTGGCATAACTTATAAAATCATTAGAATAAAAGAAGAAAAGATATTTGGTATAGAAAAAGTGTGGTTTGAGGAAACACAAATAAATCTAACAAATAGAGAGAAAACAATTATCGATTGTCTTGATAAACCACAATACGCTGGAGGTATAATAGAGGTAGCAAAAGCATTACGAACTGAGGAATACGATAAAAAAACAATTGTAAAATATGCAAAAAAAATTAACAATACTGGTGTAATACGTAGGCTTGGATATATCTGTGATTTTTTAAAGATTCAAATTAATCTTTCAGATATAAAAACCAGGAATTATTTGAAGCTTGACCCAATACTTCCAGAAACAAACGAGCTTAATGCTAAATGGAATTTAATCATCAACGAAGAATTAGGTGATCTTGAGTGATACCAGAAATTGAATTCAAAGAAAATGCTCGAATGTTTAATGTACCTATTAGCACAATTGAAAAAGATTATTCACAAAATTGGTTACTAGCATATCTTCCAAAAATGGCATTTAAAGGAGGAACAGGAATTCGAAAAGCATACATCGATAACTATCGCTTTTCGGATGATCTAGATTTTACACTCCTTGAAAAAAGTAATTTCAAAGATTTGACGACAAAAATAAAAAAAGCAATACAGGATACAAAAAATGCAAGCGGGATATCGTTTTTAGATGATACTAAATCTGAAGAAGTAAAAAACGGTTACATAATTAATATCTACTTTCGTATTTTAAGATCAACAGGAGATCCACTAAAAATAAAAATGGACATTACAAAAAAAGAAAACGAAATAATAATTAATCCTATCCAAAAGAAAAATATTATTCATATATACTCAGATAAAATCAATAAACAAATCAATGTTTATGCATTAGAAGAAATGTTTACTGAAAAAGTAAGATCACTTTTTGAACGAACAAGACCACGAGATCTTTATGATGTTTGGTATTTAAATAAAAAATTTACATTTCATAAAACATTATTTCAAAAGAAATGTAAATATAAAAATGTAGAACCAAATATCGATGAGTTAGTTACTAGAAAAACAAATTATGAAAAAACTTGGGAAGGTTCTTTGCGACATCAATTACCAAAATTGCCTTCTGCTACTGATGTCTTTGATGAAGTTGTAGAATTTTTGAAGAAAATAATTTAATAGATACTGCATTTAAGTGTAAAAACATCCCATTATATACAGTTTTTCTCCTGTAAAATAGGTCTAACCCACCAGGCCTGTTGGATTTTATTTGTTGAAAAACAAATCTAGGAAGTACCAATCCAATATTGTATATCTTTTATAATAAAATTTATATCTTTTATAAAGATTTAATTTATCCTATGCTCGATCTTAATAAACATCCTTTTTTGAAATATATTTTGTTTGGAGATATCTATTTTGCCAATGGAATACAAGGTGCAATTGGAATGATACTTCTCATAGTATATTTTACGGAAAAAGATATTTCAATAGCAACAGCTACAATGGTTGCAGGAGTAGCATCTATTCCATTTACTTTTAAATTTTTATTTGGGCCTTTAACAGATCATTTCATAAAAAGGGGTAGAAAACCATTCGTATTAATTGGAGGAATGATTGGAGGTCTTGCATTTTTCCCTCTAGCTATTATCGATCCAGCAGTTTCATTATTACCATTTACTTTATCTCTATTTATATCTGTTATAGGAATAGTAATACTAGATGTCGCTGCTGATGCCTGGGCGATACAAGTATCCAAGGTTCATGAACATGGAAAAATAAATGCTGCTATGTTTGGAAGTATGTTTGGTGGTGTGGCTATCGGTATTATTTTTCTTTCGCAAATTGCTAAATTTTACAGCTACAGCCTTGTTTTTATTATTGGAGGCTTTATCATACTTTTAACTATGATTTTCCCATTATTTATAAAAAAAGAAATTATTGTAAAAAAACGCCCAAAAATTAGAAAACTTCTTTTTCAGGAATTCAAGAAAAAAAATACAATAATAATATCTTTATTTGGATTTCTTGTAGCTATGAACTTTGGAATATTGCTTTTTATTATCCCAGAGTATATGATGAATGTTTTAAAATTAGATGTTGGCCAAATAGGATTCATGTCTTCTTTATTTTATATAGGTGTTATAATAGGAGCATTAATCGGTGGATTAATAGCTGATAAATGGGGACGGAAAAAAGTCCTAGCTTTATCCCTATTTGGATCAATTATTATTTCATCCTTGTTAATAACAGCAAATACATGGATGATCCTGGCAATTATTTATCCAATTATTGGTTTTTTGCAAGGAGGAACATTATTTTCAGCATTGATGGCATTATTTATGGATATTACAAATCCAAAAATCGGGGGTACCCAATATTCAATATTAACTAGTATTTCAAATCTTGGAGATTACAGTATAGGAATAGTTAGTGGCTCTCTTTTAGTATTTTTTGGATATCAACGATTTTTTCTATATGCAGCATGGATTATAGGACCTGCATTAATTGTGTTATATTTAGTCCAAGAAAAATGGGAGAAAAAGGATTAGGTACTACTCCAATAGTAAGCTGTATACAAACAAAAAATAAATGCATTAAATACACTGTTTCTCCAAAAAATCCTTCTAATCTGCTAGGCTCGTTAACAATTTTTCCTATTAAAAAGAAGATTTTGCTATATTTTGCTCCAAATATCTATTTATTTGGATAACTATTATTGTTTTTTGGAGGAAATAAAATGGATATATCTTGGAAAAAGCTCCTAATTGCAGGAGTTATAGGGGGATTTATTAATATAATATATTCAGTTGTGGTCTGTTCAAATCTTATGCTTCCATATCTAGAACCAATTACTGGAGTAGATTATTGGATTTCAAGTACACCAGAGCACATTGCTATAATGGCAATTTTCAGTATTTGTGCTTGTATAATTTGGTCATTTGGATTTGCATTATTTTACAAATCAATCCCTGGTTCTGGAATAGCAAAAGGAATAGCATATGGTTTTTTATTATGGTTCATCGGAATTCTACCTCAAACAATAGCTTTACAACTTCATACACAAATGTGGGCAGAATTCAACTGGGTATTCTTGTCAGCTAATAGTCTGATAAGATGGACAATATTAGGAATTGTATTTTCGTTGATATATAAAGAAAAAAAATAAAAATTTTACAGTTATTACTCCTATAGATGACTACAGGCAATCAAAATATGTATGTTTTTCATGTAGAATTTATCTGGTAAAATCCTTCTAACCCGTCAGTTCTGCTCAATACTCTTGGAGAATTTCCATGTGAAGTATAGTTATCTTTATTACAACAAAGTCATTTAGTTTGATGGAGGATTAAAATATGGTTTCATTTTATAAATATATGGATGAATATAAAAAACAACTAAAGAAAGGTGCCATTAAAGAGGCATATAAAGGATTGATGGAATATATCATGGATTTGAGAACGTATTTTAAAAACAAATATCCTGATTATTTTGTATCTGGGAGTATTTATTATGGATATATGGATATGACATATTTTTCCTTCATTCCAGAATCATTTAAACGTCGAAAATTGAAAATTGCAATTGTTTTTATTCATGACACATGTAGATTTGATGTTTGGTTAGGAGGATATAATAAACAGATTCAAACAAAATATTGGAAATTGTTTAAAGAAAGTGATTGGAATAAATACCACATTGTATCAACTACAAAAGGTGTTGATTCTATTATAGAATATATTTTAGTTGACAATCCAGATTTTAGTGATTTAGACACTTTAACAAAGCAAATAGAGAAAGGGACATTGAAATTTATTAAGGATGTTGAGAACTTTCTATCAAAATATTAACAACTGACTATATTGCATAAATCCATACAAAGAAAGGGTTGTATTAATTACAACAAAAAGTTAGTAAAAAGCAATCTTCAAATTTTTTTCTTGATATGAAATAGACGTCTTTTTTTATGTATTTGATATAAATTATTATAAACTAATAATTCTATTACAATAATGCAAGAATGGGGGTGTAATGTATTAAAAGATCAAATTTTCCAAAATTATTTCCTTTCAAAAATTATAGATCATTACCATTTGGAGGTCATATTACATATATAACACTGGATATTTCACATTGTAATGATAAAAAAGTTAGAATTAGAAAAATTCATAAGGATATTGAAACAAAGGAATTAAATAAATCAAAATACAAAATTGAAGATGATGAGACGTATATTTATGATAATCAAATTGATTTAGATATATTTCATTATACTCCAAATACTTTAGATTATTTTTCCAATAAAGACCGAAGATACCGAGATAATATTAATAAAAAACTTTTATATTATAAAAGTGAAATATCTCCTTATCAGTTTAAATATTTATTTGAATACAATGAAATTTTATTAAGAAATGGTTTAGCTATCTATGTAGGTATAAAAAATCCAGATAAAGAATTAAATGATAATTTATGTAATATACTCCATGAGTTATGTAAGAAGTATCTAAAAACTGGTATTATGTTTATTAGTACCGAGGGTATAATTTGTAGAATTAATGATTGTTCTTATTCAGAAAATGGTTTAAAAAAATTTCTAGAAGACTTTGTAATAGCAACAGAGAAAACGATATTAAGAAAAATTTAAAATAGAAATAAGAGAGGTTTAATTAGAAATAATTTGCTTAAATTAAATTTCGTCAATATTGTAAAATTTAATTGAAATTGATCAATTAGATTGTAATCAATCCGTCAGGCCTGTAAATACCAACATTAAAACAATGATGTTACAATATAAAAATGAATATCTCATGAAAAATTATATTTAAATATAATATTCTTATCTATTTTGGTGATATTTTGGTAAAAGCGCTTTATATGGATGATTCATATCTAAAAGAATGGGATGCAAAGATTGAATCTGTTTCCAAAGATAAGTTTATTATTTTAGATAAAACAGCTTTCTTTCCTCGTGGGGGCGGAGTCGAGTATGATACTGGGATAATAAGGACCAAAGATGGAAAAGAATTCAATGTTGTTTATACAGGGAAGTTCTCTGGAAAAATAAGTCATGAAGTTGATAAAGTAGGATTAAAAGATAAAGATATAGTAAACTGCAAAATAAATTGGGAGAGACGCTATCTTTTAATGAGATATCATACAGCTACCCATGTTTTGAGTGGTGTTTTATTTAATGAATATAATCTCAAAGTTACAGGTAATCAACTTACAACAGAAAAAGGACGTGTTGATTTAAATATGGAGGAGATGGATGTTGATTTATTTAAAGAAGCTATCGAAAAATCTAATGAAATTATTAATAAAGGACTACATGTAGAAATATATTATAAGCCAAGAGAAGAAGCTGAAAAGGATCCCAATTTGTTCAAATTAGCAATAGGCTTCCCACATGATGTTGATACTATAAGAATCGTAGATATTAAAGGCTTTGATAGACAAGCAGATGGTGGCTGTCATGTTAAAAACCTCAATGAAATTGGTAAAATTAAATTTAAAGATGCTGTTAACAAAGGAAAAAACTTTAAGAGAGTTTATTTTACAATAGATAATTCTTAGATTTATTTTTTCTTGATGTTTTAATCTTTTGATAATATTATTAAAGATTTTTTATTTTCCCTATTTTGGAGTGTTAGATTCTTGGAAATAACAGAACAGCTTTATTTTACAAATAGAAAGGATTGGCGTTTATGGTTAGAAAAAAATTATGATAAAAAGAAGGAGATTTGGTTGGTATATTACAAAAAACACACAGGTATACCAAGTATTCCATATGATGATGCTGTTGAGGAGGCGTTATGTTTCGGATGGATTGATAGTACTGTGAAACATATAGATAAGGAAAAACATGTACAGAGGTACACACCTCGGAAACTGAAAAGCATTTGGTCAAAGAATAATATCAGACGTGTAAAGAAGATGATAAAGGAAGGGAAGATGAAGAAAGTTGGTCTTGAAAAATATGAGTATGGTATGAAAAATAATTTACTTGCACCTGCAACTGATGAAAATACCAAAGTCCCAAAAGATTTTCAAATTGCACTTGAAGCTGAAAAAAAAGCTTTAGAGAATTTTTCTAATCTTGCGCCATCTTATAGGATTATGTACATTTATTGGATTATTAATGCAAAAAAAGAAGAAACGCGTAAAAGGCGTATTGAGAAAGCTGTAAAACTTTTAAAGGAAAATAAGAAACCTTGGGAGATGAATTGAGGCTAGTATATTTTTTTAGGAAAACAGAGGAAGGTTTTTTATTAATTGATCTTTCTTGTAATTATATATTAATCTTTCCATCTGGGTTTAACCCAGGATTCTATAAATCTTTTTGTAAGCTCAGGTCTTGCATATGCAATATCTGTTATTGTTATAATTCCTTTAAGTTTGTTAGATGAGGTAACAGGTAATTTTTTTACTCTATTTTTTTTCATTATTTTTAAAGCAGTTTCTAGATTATCTAACGGTGAAATAGTAATAACTTTAGAGCTCATTATATCTTTTATTTGAGTGGTTCTAAGATCTTTATTAATTGCTTTTTCTATTAGGTCCCGTTCTGTAACTATGCCTACTAATTGGTTATGTTCTGTAACAATTAAACTACCAACCTTTGTATCACGATATAGTTTAAATGCATCAAGAATAGTATGATTACTATCTATAGTAATTACATTTTTAGTCATAACATCTTTGACAAGCATTTATTATATCCCACCTGAAAAATGTAATATTTTCTTTTTATAATAATATATGTGTCATTTGATATATCCGGAATTTTTTTTAATAAATAGAATTGGTGTAAAACCTATTGTACAGAAGAGATTGTTTGGTTTTTTCCGAACATTTTACAACAATATATAAACTTAAAAAATATAACATAATAAATTTTAGTGTAGAAAAGAAATGAATTTAGATTTACTATTCATTCTTTCTCTACCTCCCTTAAATTTTATAACCTCTATTCCTATCTTTTGAAGTTTTAAATTAGTAATTATTTTTATTTCCTAAAGAAATAAAATAACTAATTATCAATATGATAGGAAGATATTTATAGTAGAAGTTATTGTAGCTGCTAAAAGAGAATATAGATTAAAGTTTCAAATTTTCGATATACGGATTTTGGGAATTTTTTTTCTAATTATTCTTTTTAATAAATACCCATAAAAATGTCAAAAGAGGTAAATAAATATGAAAGGAAAAGTAAAATGGTATAATTCAAGAAAAGGATTCGGCTTCATATCGGGCGAGGATGGAAAAGACATCTTCGTTCATAGAACCAGTTTACCTGAAGGTATATTTCTTAATGAGGAAGATTCAGTTGAATTTGAAATAGAAGAAACTGAAAGAGGACCGCAAGCTAAAAACGTTCAAAAGTTGTAATTTTTTGATTACTATTCTCTATTCTTGTATTACTTTTTAGGTCTGATTTAATTGAAAAACGATCCTAAGAAAAAGAAATCAAATAAAAATAAACAAGAATATGAAGAAACAATTAAATGCTCTAAATGTAACAGCACACATCTAATCAAAGACTATTCTAGAGCAGAATTAGTATGTGAGAATTGTGGACTTGTTATTGATGCAGATTTTATTGATCATGGACCCGAGTGGCGTGCATTTGACAGTGAACAACGTGAGAAAAAATCACGAACTGGCTCTCCGATGACCTATACTAAACATGACAAAGGTCTTACCACAACAATAAGCTGGCAAAATAGGGATGCATATGGACATTCTATTCCGACAAGAAACAGAGCACAGCTGTATAGACTTCGTAAATGGCAGATTAGAACTAGAATCAGCGATGGTACAGAAAGAAATCTCGCACTTGCTCTTACAGCTCTTGATAGAATGTCATCAGCATTGAATCTTCCAAGAACGGTAAGAGAGACTGCCGCTATGATTCACAGAAGGGCAGTTAGAGAAAAGTTAATCAGAGGGAGAAGTATCCAAGGAGTTACTGCAGCTGTATTGTACGCTGCATGTCGTCAGTGTAATGTTCCACGTACTCTTGAAGAAATTAGCGGAATTGCAAATTTATCTAAAAAGGAGATTGGAAGAAACTACAGAAATATTTCTCGTAAATTGGAATTAAAATTACTTCCTACAACACCGCAGGATTATATTTCAAGATTCTGTAGTCGGTTAAAGCTTAGTCATAATGTTCAAATAAAAACAGTAAATATATTGAAAAAAGCATCGGGCAACGAACTTACCAGCGGACGTGGTCCTACAGGTATGGCAGCTGCAGCTCTTTATATTGCATCGCTTCTTTGTGGTGAGCGTAGAACG
>Ga0209427_10007958_pt1 | contig 11957 bp, 17 predicted proteins | sample DeeMarSWOR136_30_FD_187465 | JGI IMG/M metagenome (GOLD analysis project Ga0209427, IMG submission 187465) | Marine sediment microbial communities from White Oak River estuary, North Carolina - WOR-1-36_30 (SPAdes) (version 2) | ecosystem: Environmental > Aquatic > Marine > Intertidal zone >... | reverse complement strand
TTCCTCCACTATTTCAACCTTGCGACCGCCGGCAGCGTGCTATTCGCCAAGAAAGGCAGCCGCGCGGGCAATGACCGCCGGGTCGGACAGGATGCGGTTGTGGCCGAGACCGCTGGTGGCATGGAATTGCGCACCCGGCCAGGCACGCGCAAGCGCCTCGCCCTCCTCGAACAGCATGGCACGGTCGTTTCGGTCATGAATGATGAGCGCCGGAAGATCGAGGTCGCGCACAACATGCGAGGGCGACAATCTGTCCCAGATGTCGTGACCGAACTCACGCTCCAGCAAGCGGCGAAAACGGGCCAGCACCGCGGGTGGGAGATCGAGCGTTTCGCTGAAGGCCGCCAGCAGCGTCTCGACCTCGGCTGGCGGACTGATACAAACCACGCGCCGGATCGACAGTCCGTCCTTGATGGCCATCAATGTGCAGGGAGCACCAAACGAGTGGGTGATGGCAGCCTCGACCGGACCATGCGCGCGCGTCACGGCGTTGAGTGCCGCGGCAATCTCGTAAATGTTGGTACGTTCGCCGGGCGTGTCGCCGTGCGCCGGTTGATCCAGCGTTAGCACCCGCTTGCCGGCCGCGAGCAGCGGATCCACGAAGGCCGCAAAGTTGGCCGCCGAGCCGTGCCAACCATGCACGAGAAGAACCGTTGGACCAGCGCCCCAGCTGTACACTGCGACAGGCAACTGCTCATGCAACACGGTATACCGTTCGGCCCGCTCGATCACGGCGCGCTCTCGACCCGACATCGGAAAACGCCGCGTCTTGAACCACAGCCGATAGGCAAAACGCGCCATTGGACCGGGCGCGATTGGGCCAAGCGTACGGAAAGCAAATCGCAGCGGCGCGAGCCCGGCCGGTGGGGGCGCCCGCCGCGGAAGCGCCGCGCTGTCACTTTTCGATTTGCGTCCAGCCACAGTCGCTGAATCTTGGCAGATTCCGAAGGCGAACGCCTAGTCTCCGCCCTGTTCGCGACCGGTACGGAAATTCTGGCTCAACAGCCGATCGAGCTGATTGGCAAATGCCTGCCGGTCCGCGTGATTCAGCGCGGCCGGACCACCGGTATTCACGCCGGTGGCGCGCAGCGTGTCGAGAAAATCACGCACGTTCAGTCGTTCGCGGATGTTCTCCTTGCTATACAACTCGCCGCGGGGATTGAGCGCCTTTCCACCGCGTTCGATCACGGCGGCGGCCAGCGGAATGTCCGCGGTCACCACCAGATCGCCGGCCGCCACACGGCTGGCAATTTCCGAATCCGCCACATCGAAACCGGCCAGCACCTGCACGGCGCGGATGTATGGCGAACGCGGAATCTGTAGCGGCTGGTTGGCAACGAGTACCACCGCCACCTTCATCCTTTCGGCGGCACGAAACAGGATGTCCTTGATCACCTTCGGGCAGGCATCAGCGTCGACCCAGATTTGCATGTGACCAGTCTAGCGGAGACCGATGCTCTTCGGGTCGATATTGCGCCGTCGAATGTCAGATTCAATCTCTGCGGCACTCGATTTGATCTTGCTGTTCTCAGCGTAACTCGCGAATACCACCGTCAATGCAACGGGAGGTTGCGCGTTTCTGTCCGATGAGTGGCCAAGAGATAGGCGGCGGGCTGGACGCGCCGGCAATGGATGCCCGTTCAACGCCACAGGTGGCGTCCCAGCCTGACCGCCAAAACCGGATTCAACCTACAACTGGACGATCGGGCCAGGCGATTGAAGGAATATATCGCCCCGGTTGAAACGTTCAATTTCATCTCGCGCGGCCAGCACCCTATCCTGAGTGCGTGAGAATCATCTTGAGGATCCAGCCATGACCAAGACCGTCAGCTTCGCCGTCGTGCACGTCACCGTCGCCTTTAGCGTCGGATACGCCCTGAGCGGTAGCGCGCTCGTGGGTGGCGCGATCGCCCTGGTCGAACCGGCGGTAAATACCGTCGCCTACTTCTTTCACGAGAAGGTTTGGGAGCGGATTCGCCACCGCACGGCGAGTGATACCGCGCCGATCGCAGCGTGAAACTTTGACTTTCAAATGACAGGAGACAAACCATGAACCAGTCAATTGATATTGGCATCACCACGACAGACCGGGCTGCGATTGCGCAGGGGCTCGCCAAGCTTCTCGCGGATAGCTACACGCTCTATCTCAAGACGCATAACTACCACTGGAACGTAACCGGCCCGATGTTCAATACCCTGCATCTCATGTTCGAGCAGCAATACACCGAACTCGCCACGGCCGTGGACCTCATTGCCGAGCGCATTCGCGCCCTTGGCCACGCTGCCCCGGGGTCATACAAGGCATACGCCAAGATGACCGACATCGCCGAGGAAGAAGGCGTACCGAACGCGCAGGAGATGATCCGCCGCCTGGTTGCCGGCCAGGAAGCCGTCGTGCGCACGGCGCGCAGCGTGTTCCCGGCAGTCGAGGCGGCTTCCGACGAGCCGACCGCCGACCTCCTCACCCAGCGCATGCAAGTGCATGAGAAAAATGCCTGGATGTTGCGCAGCATGCTCGAAACCGGCTAACGCTAGGCACGTCAAAACAGGGATTGGACGGGGGCGCAAAGCGCCCCCCTTTCTTTTTGCCGCTTGCCTTGGCCAAGCACGGCAGGGCCAGGGCAGCCAGACCGGGCGGGATTTTTTGATCCGCGACAAGGCCGGTCGCTCTGGAATGTGGCAGGTTTTTGCTATGAACCACAATCTGGATGATCAGCAATGGAGATCGAGCATCACCGCGACCTTGCACGTGAATTCCCTGATCTCAAGCAGCGCATTCACGAACTAAAGCTTGCAGATCCGGTGTTTCGGGAGCTGTACCGCGAATACCAGGAGGTCGATGACGAAGTCTACCGGATCGAACAGGACATCGAGGCGCGATCGGATGAGTACACCGAGAATCTGAAGCGTCGGCGCGTGCACCTGAAGGACCAGCTGTACGCCATGTTGACTGGCCGCGACGCTGCCATCGGCGAGGACGGTGAGCATGTCGTTCGACAAAAGTTTCGGGTTCCGATCGATCATGGCGCCGTCGCGCGCGAGTGGATCCAGCGCGGCTACTCCTGCCGAGGGTTCGTCGATCCGCCGGGGCAGGAATGGCGCGACTTCGTGCACGAAACCAACGAACTGGTCACGGTGGTGGAAGGACGGCTGGAGGTACAGATGTTGGGTGAGCGCCATGTCCTGGAACCGGGAGACGAGCTGTTCATTCCGCGCAGCGCCATCCATACCGTTCGCAACATCCACGACGGCACGACGCGCTGGCTGTACGGCTATGACTGACGTCTGATCCCGAAAATCACGCATACGCACCGAGCGAGGTAACCATATGGAACTGACAGTCAAACAACTCTCAGAGGCGCGCGACACCGTGGAGAGTCTGCTCGAACAGCTCGGGCTCAGGTCCTACCTGTTCGAAGTCGAGCCGCGCGGCAATCACTGGGAAGTGCGGGTGGAATGTGCGCCCAACTCCGGCTGGCAGTCTTCCGTGCTGAGTGTCGGCGAGGGCTGGCTGGATGCCTGTCGAATCGACAACCGGGCGCGCGGGAAGCTGCTCGACGAATGGCGTGAACGTCTTACCGCGAAACCCGATTGACACCACGAGCCAGGCATCGTGGCGCGCTGCTGGCGCATGGGAATCGACCATGTTTCGACGTGACTACATCGGATTGCTGCGCGAGCCGCGCAGTGTCCATCAGCTGGCGCGCGAGCTCGAACTTGCGCCCGGCGAAGTCGAAGACGATCTGGCGCATTTGCTGAAGAGTCTTCGGCACAACGAAACCTATCGTGCCGTCGTGACACCGGCGCAGTGCCGTCACTGCGGGTTTACGTTTCACCGCGAGCGGCTTGGCAAGCCGGGCAAGTGCCCACGGTGCCGTCACACCTGGATCGAGGCGCCAATGATCCGGATCGAGGAACGATCGACCGGCGTGAGACCGAAGTGGCACAGCCAATGACGACACGCTCGATCTTTCGACGAGTCCTTGTGGCGGCGGGTATTGCGCTGGCAATGCTGACCCTGCTTATCGTCACGACGTATCAGCGTGACATCCAACGGGCGCGGGAGCGCATCGCTGCCGGCAGCCAGATGGCTGAAACGCCCTGCGGACCGATCGAATACGCCGTGGCAGGTAATGGCCCGCCAGTACTGTTGGTGCACGGCGCGGGTGGTGGTTTCGATCAGGCGCTCGATTTTGGCGCAGGTCTGGTCGATCGCGGCTTACGCGTGATCGCGATGTCGCGCTTCGGCTACCTGCGCACGCCACTGCCCGCCGACGCCTCGGCAGCCGCCCAGGCGGATGCGCACGCCTGTTTGCTGGATTCGCTGCGAATTGAACGCGCCACGATACTCGGCGCGTCGGCCGGCGCACCGTCGTCACTCCTGTTTGCGCTGCGACATCCGCGTCGCACCAGCGCGCTGGTCCTGCTCGTGCCCGCTGCTTATGCGCCGCGCGCCGACGGCGCGCCGGCGCTGACTACGCCACCCGGTACCGGGTTTCTGTTCGATTCGGCGCTGCGATCCGATTTCCTGTTCTGGGCGGCGATACGGGCCGCACGGACAACGGTGATCCGGGCGATTCTCGCGACACCGCCGGACCTGGTCGTACGATCGAGTGAATCAGAACAGGCGCGAATTCAGCAGACGCTCGATCACATTCTGCCGGTAAGCCCGCGCCGCCGCGGTCTATTGAACGATGCGGCCATCCTGAACGGGTCATTGCGTTATGAATCGGAGCGAATCGTCTCGCCCACCCTGATTGTCAGCGCGGTGGACGATTTGTTTGGAACCTACGCGATTGGCCGCTATACGGCGACTCAAATACCGGGTGCGCGTTTCATTGGACTACCGGACGGCGGACACCTCTGGGTCGGTCACCACCAGCGGGTTATCTCGGAGATTGCAGCGTTCGTCAGGACACATCAGCCGCGCCGTTAAAACCGCCAGGGAAGCTCTGTTTAAGTCGGCCGTTCGCCTCGAGCATGTCGAAGGGTGGATGGTGAACCCCTGAAATGTCGAGGCTGCAAATGGTTCGTGGTTCGACACGCTCACCACGAACAAACCTGTTCAGAGTTTCCCCGGCGCACCATAAAAGAGACCCGGGCGGCGCGTCCTGCTGGGCTCCCGGTCAGCGGCTGTTCTTCCATTTGATGGCGCGCGCCCAGGTCACCTTGCGGCCTTCCTCGATAAACGAAAAGACCTCGAGGCCGGTGACGTTCGGGCGCTCTGCAGCCCCGGCGAGCGGAATCAGGGCGTCGGCGCCTTCCTTCTTGGCATCATCGATCATGGCGTTGATCATGGTGCTGATGGCCGTATGCCGGCCGCCAGACGCCTTGGTGGTGATGAGCACTTCATAGGGTCGCGTCGGTTCACGCGTCAGCACCTCGACCCCCTGCATCTTCGCGTACTCATCGGGCTCGTGCAGCAGCGTCGGATTGACACCGCACGCCCCCAGTATCGCGACCGCCGAGACGGCCATCAGAACTGCAATCAGCTTTTTCATAAACGTTTCTCCCGAAAAAAGCGGTGGATATCGTCACCTTCTATGGTACCAGCCCTGCCTTGTCGCATCGCGCCGGATCGGCCAAGCCGATATTGTCGGCTGCGGAATAATTCCGGCCTCGACGCTGTTCACCTCCTTGAGATCCCTATTCACGGGATTGATTCACAGACAACCAGGAGCAAAGCATGAACTTAAAGAAAATGGCGGCCGCGACCGCGTTCACCCTGATCTCGGCCTCAGCCCTCGCCGGCACGGGTGATAGCGCCCAATCGCACTTCCAGGCCATTGCCGCCGGTGACCTCGACAAGATCATGGCGAACTACGGCAACGATGCGCAATTTCAGTGGGTCGGCGGCCCGCTGGACGGCACGTACAAGGGGACGGAAGCGATTCGCGGCGTGTGGGGCAAGTTCGCGAAAGCGAATGCACCGCTTAACGCCAAAGTTGAGCAACTCACGGAGAGTGCCAACCCCAAAGGCTCGACGATCACCGCTAACGTCACCTTCAGCGGCAAGAATACAATTAAGGTCCGTTACGTGCTGACCTACCGAGACGGCAAGCTGGTGAACGAGGTGTGGCAGATCGACCCGAAGCTAAGCGCTTCCTACTAAGGAGTGCGTCGTGGCACGCACGGAGCGGGTTGCCGCTCCGTGTCGTACCCCAAACAATGTATGCCGAACCATCCGTTCGAAGAACATATACCCGGGTTGCGCCGCTACGCGCGCGCCCTGTTGCGCGACCGCACACGTGCCGACGATCTTGTGCAGGACACGCTGGAGCGCGCGCTCAACAAATTCAGTCTGTTTCGGCGCGACAGCGATTTGCGCGCCTGGCTGTTTACCGTCATGCACAATGTCCACGTCAACCAGATTCGCAGCGCGAGCAATCGCATGGTCACCATCGAGTACAACGATAGCGAAATGACACCAGCTCGGGGGGGCGACGTGACAGCCTTGCACGATCTCGCCAACGCGCTCGAACGCCTGTTGCCCGAGCACCGGGAGGTGCTGGTGCTGATTGGCGTGGAGCAGTTCTCCTATGAAGAAGCCGCGCGCGTGCTCGACGTGCCGATTGGCACGGTGATGTCCCGCTTGTCGCGGGCGCGCGAGCGCTTGAGCATATTGCTGGAGGGTGGCACCGCACCCCAGCTGCGGAGAGTCAAATGACCGAAAAGCCCCGGGCGGTCAGCGACGAAGAGTTGCACGCCTACGTGGACGGGCGGCTCGCCGCCGAGCGCGTCGCCGAGCTCGAGGCGTGGCTGGCCGTCGACGCCGAGGCCGCCGAGCGCGTGCGCGCCTTCCAGGCCCAGAACCGCGCACTCCAGGCGCTGCTTGATCCGGTACTGAACGAGCCCGTGCCTCCACGCCTCACCGAAACCGTCCAGCGTCCGCGCCGCGCCCTGCCATTGCGAGCGGCGGCGGCGATTGCGTGGCTCGCGCTCGGCGGGATTGCGGGCTACGCGTTGCATGACTGGCGCACGCCGCCTGTGGTCACCGCTCAGTTTGCCGAGCGCGCCGCAGTGGCACACGTGGTATATGCGGCCGAAGTGCAGCATCCGGTGGAGGTAACGGCGGAACAGGAAAGCCACCTCGTGCAATGGCTATCGAAGCGGCTGGGGAAGGAACTACGCACGCCCGATTTCACGCCGTTCGGCTATCAATTGGTCGGTGGCCGCCTGTTGCCAGGGGACAAGGGCCCGGCCGCGCAGTTCATGTATCAGGATTCGCACGGCGCACGTCTGACACTCTACGTCTCGGCAGCTGGCGAAGGCGCGCAGTCCAGCGCATTTCGCTATGAGGAAGAGGCTGGCACGCGGGTGCTGTACTGGGTCGATCGCGATCTCGGATTTGCACTGGTCGGCGAGCTGGATCGCACGCGCCTCATGGACGTCGCGCACGTGGCCTATCAGGCGCTCAACTTTTGATTTGTAAGCTGACGCACCGCTGAAGGAATGCGACGTGCGTGCGGGTGAAGCCCACGTCGGGGCCATTCGTAACTCGTGGCTGGCTGCCCTACCATAGGCGGGTCTCACATAACTGACCCCGCCCACACCAAGCATGATTCCCTGGATTCTGCTCGACGAAGCCCCGGTGCCGGAAGGTCGCGGGGACCTGCTGCTATACCAGCGCGGCGAGGAGTTCTCGATTCGCATCGTGGGACGCGGCGAACTGATGAACAGTCGCGCGCACGGATCGGAGGACGCGCTCGCGTCGCTTGCCTGCGAGCGCCTTGCCGAGCGTTCGCGCCCGCGCATTCTGATTGGTGGACTTGGCATGGGCTTCACCCTCGCGGCGGCGCTGCGCGAACTCGGCCCGGACGCGCAGGTCGTGGTGGCCGAGTTGATCCCGGCAGTCGTGGCCTGGAACCGCGGCGCGCTCGCCGCGCTTGCGGGTTGCCCGCTGCAGGACGCGCGCGTGACGGTGCGCGAAGTTGACGTCGGCCGAATTCTCAAGACCGAACGGAAGGCGTTCGATGCGATACTGCTTGATGTCGACAACGGCCCCGAAGGACTGACACGCGACGCAAACGACTGGCTGTACGGCCCGGGCGGCGTGCTCGCGGCCTACGAGGCGTTGCGCCCAAACGGCATCCTCGCCGTGTGGTCGGCGGGGCAGGACCGTGAGTTCACCGATCGGCTGCGGCAGGCCGGTTTTGAAACCGAAGAGGTGCGCGTGCGAGCGCGCGGAACCAAAGGGTCTCGACACATCATCTGGCTCGCCCGGCGGGTCGCCCTGGGAGGCAGCTAGCGCGCGTGGTCGTTCCGCATGATGCGGCACCCATCAACGTGGCCGCTTCCGAAGCCGAGATCGCGTCCGGCTCCCGCGAAATGCTTAAGAAAAGGGGCGAAAATGCCTCCCCCATCTACGAGCCCAATCCGGCGCAAGGATGCGAACGATTCTGTCTGTGCGATTCTCTCTGTGTGATTGATGCGCATCAAAGCGCCCGCTCTCGGCGGATGGCAGCATATGTTCGATAGTTACATTGCCACGCGCGACGAACCGTCATGGTTCGTGGGCCACGATACCTGGGAGACGCAAATGACCGGAAGAAAGAAACCCGTTGACCCTACTCATCAGCCCCGGCGTGATCGCATGGACGAAGAGCGCGTAAGCGATCCCTATCGCGCGCGCGGCAAGTGGACCGAACCAACCGTCTGCCCCGAGTGCGACGCGGTATTTCACAAGGGCCGCTGGCAGTGGGGCGAGGCTCCGAGCGACGCCGCACGTCACCTGTGTCCGGCCTGCCAGCGCACGCGGGACCGGGTGCCGGCCGGGCAACTCACGCTAAGCGGCGCGTTCTTCGCCGCGCACCGCGATGAGATCATGCACCTCGTCCGTAACGCCGAGGCGAAGGCACGCGCCGAGCATCCGCTCGAACGGATCATGGGTATCAGCGAGCAAACCGACCACACCGTGGTCACGTTCACCGATGCGCACCTGGTGCACGGCGTCGGCGAGGCACTGCACCACGCGTACCACGGCGAGCTCGATTCCCATTACACGGACGAGGGTGATCTGCTACGCGTCGCCTGGAGCCGTTAGCTGCGCCCGCACAACAAGCTGCTCGGCAAATGAGTCCGGTTTCACGCCGCGGGTTGATGGCGATAGAGTGCGGACATGGGCATCGCCAGGCATCCCTCCGCGGTAACGCTCCCGCCAACGGACAGACCCTACCCGTCGATACTGGAGTTTCTGGTACGGGCGTTTCCGCATGTATCGCCAACCGAGTGGGCCGAGCGCCTGCGCCTGGGAAAGATCACCGACGAGCGCAACCGCCCCATCAGCGCGCAAATGTCGTACGTACCCGGCGCGCGGATCTTCTATTTCCGCGAAGTGCCGAACGAACCGGTCATTCCTTTCGCCGAAGAAGTTATCTTCCAGAACAACGAAATACTGGTCGCCGACAAGCCGCATTTCCTGCCGGTCACGCCAGGCGGTGACTTTGTCGAGGAATGTCTGCTAAACCGGCTGCGGCAACGCAGCGGTATCAATGATCTCGCGCCGATGCACCGGCTGGACCGCGAAACCGCCGGACTGGTGTTGTTCTCCGTTAACAGGCGAACTCGCGGTCTGTATCACGAACTCTTCACGCGCGGGGAAGTTGAGAAAACCTACGACGCGATAGCGCAAGTGAGTGAGCTTCCCGCCGAGCGCCAGTGGATGGTGGTGAACCGCATCGAACGCGGCGAGCCGCGCTTCCGGATGCGGATCGGTCCCGGCGTCCCGAACGCGCGCTCGATCATTCACCTGTTGGAGGTCAGCGGGCACCGCGGCCGGTTCCGACTGCTTCCGCTCACCGGAAAGACCCATCAGCTGCGGTTGCACATGACCGGCCTTGGTTTCGGAATTCTTAACGACCGCGTCTATCCGGAACTGTTGCCAGAGAGCGCCGACGACTTCGACCGGCCACTCCAGCTCATCGCACGGCGACTGCGGCTCCGCGACCCAGTAACCGGGAGCGAATTGGAATTTGAATCAAGGCAGGTACTCGGGGAATAGCGGCGAGACAGCAATCGCCGCACGAGATGCTCAGCGGCTCCTAAACTTGGGCAAGCCGATGTCCCAGCGGATGGCAATCAGCCGCACGGCAAAGATCAGAATGCCTGCCGCGATTGCGGAGACCCCGGGGACGGCACCGCTGTAGATGGCGAGAATCAGCAGCAGCGAGCCCAGCCAGGCGACGGTCGCATAAAGCGTGCCGCGGAACACCAGCGGCTCCTCGTTGCACAACACATCGCGCAGCACGCCGCCCATCACGCCCGTGATCACGCCCATGAAGCTCGCCACCAGCCATGGCACGTGCATCGCCAGCGCCACATTGGTCCCGGCGACGGTGAACAGTGCAAGGCCGGCCGCGTCCGGAATCAGAAACACATTTGCCGGCAGCCGCACCCAGCGTGCCGCGAAGAAAGTAGCCAATCCGGCGCCGAGTGCCACCAGCAGGTAATTCTGGTCGGCCACCCAGAACACGGTGCGATCGAGCAGCAAGTCGCGCAGCGAGCCGCCACCGAGCGCGGCGGCAAATGCGATCAGGATCATCCCGAACAGGTCAAAGCGCTTCTTGCCCGCCTCCAGCACGCCCGCCGCAGCCGACACCGCCACGGCAAGCTGCGTGATCCAGTAGGTTGCGCTGCTCACTCTTCAGCCCGAGCCAGGGATTAGCCTTTCTTGTCCGGTTTGCCCATCATCTGCTCCAGCACGAGCAACAGCGAGCTCGTATCCTGCTCGCCATATCCGCTGCCCATGAGCGCATTGAGCTGCTGCATTACCTGCGCCGTGATGGGCAGCGGCACGCCGGACTGCTGCGCAAGCTCAAGCGCCACGCCGATGTCCTTGTGATGCAGCGCAGCCACGATGCCGGCGGCGAAATCGCGCTCGACCATCTTCTTGCCGAGCACATCGAGCATGCGACTTGCGCCGTAACCGGTAAGAAGGGCTTCGCGAACTTTTCCTGGGTCGGCACCCTGCTCGCGCGCAAACAACAGTGCCTCGGCGGTGCCTTGCAGACAGGCGAGCTGGGCGATTTGGTTGGCAAGCTTTGTCACCTGTCCCGTTCCCAGCGGCCCCATATGGAAAATCGACTTGCCAACACATTCCAGTACCGGCCGGACGCGCCCGAACACATCCGGTTCGCCGCCGACAAACATGGTGAGCGACGCGGCCTTGGCCGCAGGAATACCGCCCGAGACCGGCGCATCGAGCATGTCGATTCCGCGCTCGGCGAGACGCCGCCCCACGTCACGCGCGATCGTCGGGGAGATGGTGCTCAGGTCAACCATGATCATTCCGGCTGAGGCGCCCTCCGCAATCCCCTGCCGGCCGAGCGCGACCAGCTCGACATCGGAGCCCGCGGTCACCATGGTGAACACCAGCTCGCTCGCTTGCGCCACCTCGGCGGGTGAGGAAACGACGCTCAAGCCAATACGCACGGCGTTGGCGCGCGAACGCTCGCCGCGCGCATAAGTGGAAAGCGTGTGACCGGCGGCGACCAGGTGGCGCGCCAGCTCACTGCCCATGTTGCCGAGGCCGATAAAACCGATGCGCATGGAATTCACCTTCCGCGAATAAAGAAGGTGAACCTTACCCCATGTCCCCGGGAGCGTGTGAGTAGTGCGCGAGACTAGGCCAGGGGAGAACGCGAGCCGACAGAATCGCCCGAGACCGGCGTGCCTTGCCTGTCGCGGCGATGCCGGGGCGTTCCGGTCCTACGACCTGGAAGCGCGCGCGTTGCGCGCGAAAGGCTCCGGTTCCTGACCCGCGCCGACGCGGTAACCGAAGCATGCAGCGAGTTCCCCGCCAAGCGCCGCGCTGGCGGGTCGTTGCGCGTCCGGCAGAGTTAGAGCGGATCGCATTCCTTCAGGTGAGGTTCCGGAAAAGCGATGATTGACTCCGGGTTCCTTGTCCTGACGATCACGCCGTGCGCCCGTCCGTGGCCGGCGGGGGCGGTGTGTGAAAT
>Ga0209427_10007956_pt1 | contig 11959 bp, 16 predicted proteins | sample DeeMarSWOR136_30_FD_187465 | JGI IMG/M metagenome (GOLD analysis project Ga0209427, IMG submission 187465) | Marine sediment microbial communities from White Oak River estuary, North Carolina - WOR-1-36_30 (SPAdes) (version 2) | ecosystem: Environmental > Aquatic > Marine > Intertidal zone >... | reverse complement strand
ATCAACTCAGGCATTCGCCAGATTTTTGTTCTCACGCAGCACCTTTCTGACTCATTGAATAGGCACATCCAAAACGGCTGGGGAATCTCGGGTTCAAGATTGGGGAGTCTCCACTTTGACTTATGATAGTGGGCTCAAACACTTCAGGTCGAAAGCATCGAACGAGATAAGGAAAGAATATCAAACAGCCTATCAAGATTTCTTAGACTACAAAGGTTTAAGGAGAAAACGTTTAAGGTGAGTAATAGTGACGGCTTCTGTCACCTATTATGTTTTCAAGGAGTTGTGACATATAACCACATTCCACACGTCTAGATATGAAGGCCTTAATTTATGAATTCCCGCGAGTCGAGATGAAAATTTGAAAAACAATCTAATTTCTGAAATCAAGTTCTTTTTATCAAATTACTTGATCGCACCTATTTTAGGGGTATTCATGTGTCTATTGGAGGCTTGTGGTAGAACCAAACTCTATCACTTTGAACGGTTCCCTCTATGGGGAGAGAAATTGATAACCGTCTTAAACCATTCTTCTTTGCTGGAGCCGGTGATACTTCCATTGGGAGTAAGGGCGAAACCTATACGATTCGCACATTGTTGCGGCGTTATGCTCATTTCTTTGCAGCCGTTGCGTTGTATTTCTGCTCACTCTGATTGCAGATAGCATTACAGATTTCCCTTGCCTCTGATATAGCCGAGTCGCGAATTTTCTCGAGTAGCTTTACTGTTTCTTTGTATGTTGTTTCTGCTAAATTATTAGTCGCTTCATCAACGGCTACTCTCTTAGACATTTTTTGGACTGTACTGGCGTGTTTCTTGGAATCATTGTAGTTGTCCAACGCCATGTTTGTAGCTACGTCACGTGCTTTAAGTGCATCTCGCTTTGCATTAATGTAAGCGTTGTTCACCTTGTTTCCCATAATAGTCCTCCTTACACCAAGGAATAAATTTATACTTTATTTATATTCCTGCAGACATTACAAAATAGATCTGCTGGAGAACCTGTAGCCGTATGTCCTGTTTCCATAACACGATTCTTTCCTGAATCAGCGGCATGCAGGACAGCGTTTGGAATCTGAGGTAAAACCTTTGAATTTGTAGTATTCCTGTTCGCTAGCTGAAAACGTGAAAGAAATACCACAATCCCCACAATTCAGCGTCTTGCTCTGAAAAGACATTGGATGACCTCCTTTTTCAAATATTTAGAATAGTAGTGGTCATCCAATAAAGGTAAAAATACCTAGATATTCAAGCCTTGTATCTAATAACCAGAACTAACTTATTAATCACACTATACTGCAAGAACTCTACTTTGTCCATTTTAAATCGATGGTGATTCCACTGAACGTGCGGAATGTAGTTAGGGCAGCGGATATAGACAGGGAGAGCTAAGCGACATAGAATAACATTAATAAGTTGTAGCGAGGCAATCCACAAGTCATAGTATTAAGATGGATAGTAAAGACAGAAGGCTAGGGAGTAAATGAAAGATACCGATGAGTTGATTAAAGATCTGAAACACAAAGATAGCAGTGTTAGGCGACACGCAATAGAAATGCTTGGAATAATGGGAGATGAAAAGGCGGTAGATGCTCTTATTCCAATGTTGAAAGACAGAGACAGATTCGTCCGACAGGAAGCAGTAACAGCACTCGGGAAAATAGGGGATGTAAGATTAGTGAAGCCGCTTACACAGGCTCTCGAAGGGGAAAAGGATGAATTTGTCATAAACTTTTTAAATAAAGCTCTAGAGAAGTTACGAAAGTAACCTAAGATCCATAAATATGTGGATTTGCGGGATGGGACTATTCTTACCAAGCTATAAGAGCCGAATTATTACTATTCGCTGTTTATCTCGTCAGTTGACCTCTGATGTAAGTCTTCAAAACTAACATTTAGAGTTACTTGTTTATTAGTTGCCTTCATTACATCGTCAAGAGAAAGGAATAATTCGTTCCCCAATTCTCTCTGTCGAACCACGAATTTTCTTATATCCCCTGACCAAGTGTCGCGTATTATGTGATCTACTGTGCCCAGACGTTTCCCATTCTTATCAATTACTGCTGCATTAAATTCTATATCCATTAATCACAGTCCATTATGCTAATTTGAAGGTGTTCTACATCAGGTAAGCGCTATTATTCTCCTTTCATTAGTGAAGTCAAGACTATTATTGATTGATGAGTCCACTAGCTGCCAGTTTGTTTTGACTTAGCTTCTTGTACTCTAGGGGTTTCATACATATTATTCCGTAGACACTGCTGGTTTGAGGACAACACTGAATATCAGGCCTATCGCTCCCATAAGTAGACAAATTATGAAAGCTACCTGATAACTTTCAGTTGTATCAAACATATAACCAGCAAAGATGGGGCTAATAGCCCCGCCAATGGTACCGACGCAAATCACCAAACCCAAAATCACTCCGTGTGAACGAAGGCCAAATAATTCACCAATCAGTGGGGATATCAATGTTGCAAAGCCACCGTGAGCAATCCCATATATAACAGCAAATAGGATTAAAGTCCAAAAATTTCCAGCAAATAGCAGCACTTTAAATGAAATTACAAAGATGGCACAACATATGGTTACCGACTTTGCACAACCAATCCTATCGCTAAGACTTCCGAGTACTAACCTACCTAATATACTTATGGCTCCAATAGTAGATAAAACTATAGCGGCTTTTGTGGGTGAAATACCTAAATCGATGGCATATGGCGCGACGTGCACTAAGACAACGTTTACGCAAAACCAGATGGTAAAATACATAATTGAAGTAACCCATAGTTGTTTTGTACGAATTGAATCATGAAAATTTATTCCTAATTCTAGCAATTTCAATTGGGCTGAGTTCATCCGCTTTCTACTATCTGATAGATGTTTCACTTGAGTTGGGTCTCTGCGTAGCAACTGAGCGAGTGAGATAATTAATATAAAACCTAAAGAACCCAATATCATATAAGAAATGCGCCAACTATAGGACGATATGAATCCAGTTGCCACAAGAGGCATAACAAACATACCCAGGCCTGTCCCTGCTTTGATGATTCCAGTCATCATGCCCCTTCTTTGCACAAACCATCGGGCCGCTGTTGAAAGTATTACTACGTCCGTGGCACTAACACCAAGCCCTACTATGATTCCGTGAAACAAGTATAACTGCCAGATAGAACTAATTTGCGACATTAAGAAATAACCCAAACCGAAAAAACAGCCACAAACAGCCATAATAACTCTAGGTCCATATCGATCATTTAAGTTCCCTAATAAAATGCTCATAAAGCCCCAAATAAACATAGACAATGAACGAGCACCTGAAATCTCAGCTCTTGACCACGCAAATTCATCTTGTAATGGTATGAAAAAGACTCCGTAAGTGTTGAATATTCCCCACATAATAACTTGAAGAACAATGGACGCTACAGCCACAATATAGCCATAGTAGACCTGTTTTCCTTCTATTGGTGAGCCAGAGAGTTGGTGATTTTCCAATGGAAAGCCTTTACTGTTTCTTCTCATGACTTAAGAGCGGTTATTCAATGTTAGGATACATCATACCCATAAATCAAAGTAATCAGAACTAAAATGGATTATTGTGCAATTGGACTTAAGCTTATGAATGACAAACAAAGGTAGGTTAGTTTAGAACTTTTTAACTTTACTGGCGATTGTCTTGCGAAGCTTTGGGACCCTTTTTAGCGGTTGTTATCTGCCATGTTGTAGATTCGAATCCAGCCCGATAAACCAGATTCTTTTCCTTGCCATTGTATTTGTGTGTCGTAGCTTCATTTTGACAATGACCCTATGGACGTGATATTATTTCTAAAGTGGAAATATTCTGGAGCGGAATATTATGATAGCTACTGTTAGCAAAGACGAAGGTAACCTACATGACGAACAGATAGCAGCAGTAGTTCGTGGCTTCATGCTCGTCTGGAACAGCTTCGAGTCAACTCTTTCAAATGAGCTTTCCCACATCCAAGAGAGGCTCCATGGGATGCGCAAGCAGGGAGAGGGACATCCAGACACCAATTACGAACTGTTCTACAGGGCTTGCAGCAGTATCTACCCAGATGGAAATATTAGCATGGGCGAGTTTGGTAATGCCCTTTCAGTGCCTTTGAGCACTGCAACACGGACGGCTGACTGGCTTGTCGAAAACGGATTTATCGAGAGACTGCAAGACCCAAACGACAGGAGAATAGTAAGGGTAACCCTTACCGATGTGGGAAAAGAAACCTACCGAGAAATCGACGAGTATATCAGGTATCGCATTAAGCAAGTGCTATATACCCTTACAGATGAGGAGAAGGCGATTCTACTTACGCTTGTCAGTAAGGTGGTGTCAGGACTCAGAGGGACAGAATAGAAAAATTTTTTCATATAATTATTTTCGTAATGGAATTTTTCCTATCCAAAAATAATATTTCAATAATGAAAATATGGGAAAATTAAAACTGACTTTATTCCTAGCGTTTAAATCGATTATCAGAGGCAATCGGTGGGCTATTGTCCTGATTATCCTGGTGATGTCACTCAGTTTCGCTAATTTGATTTTGACACCTTCAATCTTATCCGGAGTAACCAATACTCTAAATGAACAGCAGGTCGATACCCTCTTTGCTCATATAGTCATTGATCCCAAAGATGAAGACCATTATCTTAGTAATATCGATCAGACAATAAAGAAGATAGAACAGGTACATGGAGTGGTAGGTGCATCGGCCCATCTAAACAGCACCGCATTTATGGAATACCAGTGGCAGGATAAAAACGCACCTTCAGACAGGGGTAAGAGCGGCAGTTGGACTATAATCGGCATCAATCCCATTAAGGAAGCAAATGTAACCACAATTAACGAGAATATTATTGAGGGTAGCTATCTTGACGAAAATGACCGTGATGAGATTGTACTCGGCGTTGAGATCGCTGGCGGCGATAAGGCACAAACCTCACCATTTCTTACTCTGGAAGGGGTGCGAGTTGGTGACGATTTGCGGTTAACCTACCCTAACGGAATTCAGAAAGAATACCGTGTGAAAGGTATATTTCAGGCTCACGAGATGGGTAAAGCGGATAGACTGGCCTTTGTGACCAAAAAAGAGATGGCCTCGGTTATGGGTCGGTCAATATACGCCGACCGGGCGAGCCAGATTCTGGTCAGGATTGAACAGACCGGAGATGAGACAATATTCATCAAAAAATTAGAAGCTCTCGGTATTGATGGGGAAATCAGAAGTTGGGATGAATATGGAGGAGCTGTAGGTAGTATAGTATCAAGCTTTAATGTAGTGGCATCACTGATAAGTGGTATTGGGCTGGTGGTAGCTGCCGTTGTGATGTTCATTGTGATTTACATAAACGTTATCAACAGAAAGCGGCAAATAGGTATACTGCGGGCCATCGGTATTAAAAGGAGTGTTATCATTTTCTCATATATCATTCAAACTTTATTCTATGCCGCCATCGGAGTAATTCTTGGCGGACTTTTATTTGGGCATGGTATTATGCCATATTTTGAGCATAATCCAATCAATTTACCTATTGGGGTCGTTAGTTTGGCTATTAAACCGGTAGTAATCTATAGTGCAGTTTTTGGTTTAATCTTAGCTGCAGTTTTTGCCGGATTTATTCCGGTAATAAGCATCATTAAACAAAGCATTATCAAGGCTATCTGGGGGAATTAGCTTACATGATTAAGATTGCGGATTTACACAAGGTATACGGCCGCGGTATAACCAAAACACATGCCCTTAAGGGCATTAATATGGAAGTAAAGCCAGGTGATTTTGTCGCTATTATGGGAAGGAGTGGCTCTGGCAAATCCACTCTACTGCATCTTTTAGGGCTTTTAGATACGCCTACCAGTGGTAACATTCTTATTGATAATATCGACGTATTGCAATTACCAGAAGCACAAAAAGGAAGTTTCAGGTTAGAGAGGCTGGGGTACGTTTTTCAGGAGTACTCACTTATACCCGAAATGACAATTCTTGAAAACGTGTTTATTCCGGCCATTTGTCTAGGAAAGGAAAAAAGCTATAAACAAAGAGCAACAGAGCTACTTAAAACAGTAGGCCTGGAGGAAAGATTAAGTCACTATCCAAATGAAGTATCTGGAGGCGAACAGCAGAGGGCAGCTGTAGCAAGAGCCTTGATTAACCGACCGAAAATTATATTTGCGGATGAACCGACTGCCAGTCTAGACATGGTATCAGCCAAGGTCGTCCTAGATTTACTTAAGAAGCTCAATAGAGAACTTGGACAGACAGTTGTGATGGTAACTCATGAACCTGAGGATGAGAAATATGTTGACCGAGTGATATGGCTAAGAGACGGATACGTTTCCAATCCCCACCTTGCCTCATAAAGTAGATAGCTTGGATGTACAACTACACCACAACCTACTAAATGTAAAAAGGGACGATTATTATTTGAATTGCACAGAACAGACGAATGTGCAATGAAGTAACAATCTACTTGTTTGTTGAACCGATGCTAAGGATGCACGCAACATAATGGACGATTGTCACTTCTGATCAGCTCTATCGCTTTTCCTCCCCTTGTGAGCGATTTGACCGGTGGAAAGGCACTGTATCTCACGATTCTAGCTTGCTGAGCTTAGCGAGTATGCGTCTCACTTCGTTCTCAAGCCTCCGTATTCTCCTGTAAGCAAAGAATAAGAAGATCCCAACCGATAAAGCCATAGCAAAAGCTATCAAAGACCAGACAAATGCCGTATCTACTATCATTTATCCCTCCTCTAATAGCTGAACTAGACCACAGACTGAAGAAGTGCCTCCGACTACTGTGGCTGGAGAACCTGTAATATCGCCTTTTTCGGATTATGTAGCTAGTTAATTTAGGCGTCTAACCTTTCCCCGAATACCCTCCCATAGTCCTGGCAACCGCACATGCCTCTGCATCTATCTTCCCTTATTGCTGAAATGATTCAACTCATGATTTATCTGCTTGCTGTCTTGTTTCCCTTTATCAAAAGACCTAATTCAGTCCAGTCCTATAACCATCCCCTCGGGAACCACTGTTATGCCTTCAGCCGATATTGTGCAGCCTTTCTGTGCATCCACCTCCAGGTCATATCCAATTGATACACCAGACCTGATTCTCACCATGGTGTCGATGATAGCTCGTTTAATCTTAGTACCGGGCTCTATATTAACATCATCAAATATTATCGATTCCTCGACTAAAGCATTTCTCTCCACGATTACGCCTGGAGACAGGATAGATCTCCGCACCGTGCCTCCGCTAATGATACAGCCATCAGACACCATAGAATCTGGCGCTGTTCCACCGAAGATAAACTTACTCGGAGGTAGCGATCTCTCATATGCTCTGATGGGCCACTTCTCTCCATACAGATTGAAAGGGGGGTTAAAACTCACAAGATTCATATTCGCTTCATAGTACGAATCGATGGAGCCGATATCCTTCCAGTAAGAAGAATCATGAGTTCTATCAACCAGAATCTTATACGTTGTTCCTTCTTTCACTTCAACCGCGAAATCCTCAATCCTGTTCTCTTTTTCGTAGTCGTAGACGAAGATGTTACGATCTTGGCTGATCGCTTTTGGAATGACACCTTTACCGAAGTCGTCTTCTTGTTCTTGTAGAGCCTCTCTCAGAGCATCAGCTTCAAATACATAAACTCCCATGGAGCCAAGTACATATTCTGGATCCTCGGTAATTGTCTTTGGTTGTGGTGGCTTTTCCTCGAAGCCAATGACCTTGTGGTTCTGATCTTCTTCAAGCACCCCCAATCTTCCCGCAGCCTCTTCTGCTCTTACCCTGACAGCCGATATGGTGATATCTGCTCTCTTCATCTCGTGATAGGCAACTATCTGACGGTAGTCCATTTTGTAGATATGGTCACCAGATAAAATCAGGACGAGATCGCCAGCTTTTCCTTTTATTAAATCAAGGTTTTGCCGTATAGCATCAGCCGTGCCACGGTACCAATCTGTACCTATTTTCTGCTGAGCTGGCACAGTGTATATGAAGTCCCCCAACCTTGAACCCGAGAGGCCCCAGCCGTTCTGGATATGCTTATGCAAGGAATCCGACAGGTACTGCGTGAGAACTGAAATCTGGCGGATGCCTGAGTTGATGCAATTGCTCAGCGTGAAATCGATGATCAGGTATTTGCCACCGAAGGGAACAGACGCTTTTGATCGCCCCCTTGTTAAGGGCTGCAGTCTTTCCCCTGCTCCACCTGCCATTACTATTGTCTCTACATTGTCCATTGTTGCAGTGCTTCAGCCTTTTTCGGGCAAATCGACTATGTCAAAATGTTATATCCTTCGTTAGCCTCAGTCAAGTCGGTCAACCAAATTTTTCAGCGTATCCGCACCGAATACGTATTCTATGCCGTCTAGGTAGGCAAGTAGCTTGTCCGTGGCTTGTACTGATTTGACAAAAGGACTCTCTTCATGGTACAGTATTATGGTAGTTTCAGTTTAGGTTATTGCAGCTCTTTTCAGAACATTAGACTATTTCAGTGTTGGGTGACCGGAACTCCAACTAAAATTTGAGAGAGGAGGTCACCCAATGAGTTATCAGGATAGGTCTCTCCACTGCTCCGATTGTGGAGCCATCTTTACCTTCAGCGTTGAACAACAGCAATTTTTTCGATCGAGAGGCTTTTCCAATGAGCCTGAGCGTTGTCCCTCGTGCCATGCAGCAAGTAAGACAAAGCGTTACGGAGATGGTGACTACAGCTATAGATCCAGATCCTGGCAGCAGATATCCCGTTTAAATTTACATCACTTATTGGGTGACCCAAGCTCCAACTAATAGGAAAAAGGAGGTCATCCGATGAGCTTTCAGGGCAAGTCGATCCAATGTTCCGATTGTGGAACTACCTTCACCTTCAGCGCCGGGGAACAAGAGTTCTTCCAATCTAAAGGCTTTATCAATGAGCCTAAGCGTTGTCCCGTATGCCGTCGAGCCAAAAAAGCACAACGTTCTAGCGGTGGTAACTATAGCTACAGTTCCAAGTGGTAAATACTTTGTGACTTCTACACTTGGTGCAGAAAAGACACGGAAATAAAGTTTAAGCCTCGCGAAGGCAGGCCAGTCTACTGCAGAGATTGCAACACAAAAGTCAGACTGAGCAGATAAACAGGGTTGAAATTATTGTAACGTCCGAGCTGGACAAATAGTCTAGACGTTTTACCCAAAAGAACTTTTTAACCAAACAGGAAAACAACAGGAGGTGTCAGAAATGACGACAGGAAAATCGGTAGCTCAGCAGGTAGAAGACAATAATGAAGCCAGGAGATTATTAGATGAGGCTTGGGATCGAGCTAAAAAGGTCTATAAAGAGGCCAAAGAGCAGACGGATATAGTCTATAAAGAGGCCAAGGAACTAGCCGTTGATAAAGATGCTAAGAAACGGGCTGATGAAGCCCATAAAGAGGCCATAAAAGAAGCCGAGAAAGTCCGTGATGCGATTACTAATGAAGCGCAGGCGGTATTTGCTGATTTTTGGAAGCAAAAGGATATAGATTCCCAGAAGTCTGCAGCCGAATCAAAGGAGCTTACCGAGCAAGCGAAATTGGCCCATAAAGAGGCTAGGAAGCAAGCGGATAAAGTTCATGGAGAGGCTAAAGCTCAGGCAGTTGATAAAGAGGCCAGAAAAGCAGCCGATCGAGCCCGGAAGGAAGCACATAAGCAAGCCAGGAAAGACTACGACGAAGCCATAACTAAGTTATAGTGGGGATAGACCCTGAAAGAAATTCGATTGACAGCGCAATATTTTCCGGGACGTTGGACGTATCAGGGCTAGAAATAGTGCTGGAGGAAGGCATCGTAAGGACCTCTGAGTTGAGAAAGGAAGCAATATTTTTAAAAGAGAGGAGATAATTATGAAAATCTATGTAGGTAATTTATCTTATGATACTACAGAAGAGGAGTTACGAGGGAAATTCGTTGCTTATGGAGATGTGGAGTCTGTAGTCATTCCAACGGACAGGTATGGTGGTAGATCTAGGGGATTTGCGTTTATTGAAATGCCTACAGTACTAGAAGGCCAAGCTGCAATCAGCGGACTGAATGGGACAACACTCAGAGACCGAAGTCTTAAGTTTGACGCGGCTAGCGCTCGTACCGAAGGTAGAGGCGGTGGCTCATATAAAGATAGGACAAGTGGTGGAATTGGTGGAGGAGGAAGATGGAGAAGATACTAACCTAAAGCAAATCTTAAATTGAAGGGAGTTGAAAATGGTAAGCGTAACGGAAGCAGGGCTGGTTGAACTCAAAAAGATTTTAGATGAGCATACCGATAATGCTCAAGCAGGATTGCGCTTGACTACGGACCAATCTGGTACACTTGGCTTGACGATTGATGTGAAGACTTCTGAGGATCAGGTGTTAGAGCATGAGGGCTCTAAACTATTAATTATTGAAAAGAATTTAGCTGGAAGTCTTGAAGGTGTCACAATAGATGTTGATGAGAGTCCGGAAGGCCCCATGTTGGTGACAATAAAAAAGACGTCGAAGTAACTATTTATTAAAGAGTCTGACTCTTGCCCTTTGTCTTGGGTGTATGTGGTTAGAATAGTAAGTCAGATAGCTTGCTAGGTGAGCCATATTATAATTATAGCTGATTCGAATCCACCCACTGCCATTTTGTTTTTACGTTCGTACGCGCACAGTACAAAGTATTCTTATCTTTTCGTCTTCTTGTACATTGCTTCTACTTGAGCTTTCCACTTCGGTGCTCTATCCTTGACAAAACGCCTTGTCGGCTCTTCTTGAGTGCAGACCAGCATGGAATTTACGTTCACCCAGGGAACGAAAATGTCCTCGCTAAACTGTTTCACTCCGTCCAGTTGGTCATCCCACTCCACCTGAGTCAAGCGTATGCCATACTCATCTAGAACCTGCACGAGACCGATATAGCAACATTCTGGTGCAGTTCCCGATATTAGACTTATAGCCACAAAATAACCGGGTTTTAGAACGTCTGGTTTTGCCATATCCCACCTCCTATGTGTGGTAGAACAACATTAAAAAGGATACAAGATAAACATCAAGCCTGCAACGAGCGAAAAATCATGTAAGCTCTATTATATTCCTTTCATCGCAGAAGACTCCGACTGGCTCTCGGAGTCTTTCCTTTTTTCACTGCTTCCGCAGTATGGTTTTTATCCTCTCCTCCAGCTCCTTGGCATACTCTGTCAACAGTTTAGTAGTTTCCTCTGCTTTCTTCTCTGCCTGCTCTTCCAACAGTGTGGCAGTTTCCTCTGCTAGCTTCTTTGCCTTCTCTTCCAACAGTGTGGCAGTTCTCTCTGCTTTCTTCTCTGCCTGCTCTTTCAACAGTGTGGCAGTTCTCTCTGCTTTCTTCTCTGCCTGCTCTTTCAACAGTGTAGCAGTTCTCTCTGCCTGCTCTTTCAACAGTGTGGCAGTTTCCTCTGCTTTCTTCTCTGCCTGCTCTTTAAGCAGTTTGGCAGTTTCCTCAGCTAGCTTCTCGTCTAATCCGCTAGCTTCGAACGAAGCTCGTAGCTTAGCAGCTAACTCAGCCAGTTTACTTTCAGTCATAGTCTCACCCCCCACCTTTGATATTACCGATGAGTAGTCTATATTTACGTGCTATTCTGATTATAAACTCATCTCTGTGACATGCATAGTATACACTGCTATAAATCGTGGCGTTGTTTTTACCTCCTTTTCACGAGTTTTATAACGGCGCTATTATATTCCTTTCATGAATGAAGTCAATACTATTGATTCGCACAGGTCAGATCAAGTATCACGATACTAGAACCGCTTCCTCAAGTCACACAGAACAGACGATTGTGCAATATATGGCTGACTAAATGATAAAAAAAGAAGAGGAGTATAATTATACTCCTCTTGTCATTAATCTAGACGAAGCAGCACATTCAAATTTGCTTCTTTTATTGCTTTATCTGTCAGCGGTAAAGACAGTGAA